>Ga0187865_1000763_pt1 | contig 42189 bp, 43 predicted proteins | sample June2016WEW_11_1_2_FD_132989 | JGI IMG/M metagenome (GOLD analysis project Ga0187865, IMG submission 132989) | Peatland microbial communities from SPRUCE experiment site at the Marcell Experimental Forest, Minnesota, USA - June2016WEW_11_100 | ecosystem: Environmental > Terrestrial > Soil >...
ACCAATCGTGTATCCAGCCGGCAGATACGCAAACAGAGACAGGAATGCGAGGACGACGCCCCACCCGCTGTAGTACCACTTGTCCTTGGGCCCGACGAGGAACAAAGCACAGACTATTGTCCACAGGCCCACGAGGAGTAATGCGAGGGAAACCGTGTAGTCAGGGCCGACGAGACCGAACGAATAAGCAGCGGCTGACAAGAGAATTGCAACAACTATCCCCACACCCCAGCCTAGCCTCGGATTCCTCACACCTCGCCTTTATGGGGCCTGATTATTAATACCTCGCAGGTGGAACCCGTCAAGCCATAAGAGGCGGGTCGGGGTAGGGACCGTACTTTCTCTCAAACACATCCGCGAACCTTAGGAGCCCGGCCTCTTCAAAGGGTCGTGCCACTAGCTGGATTCCGACTGGGAGTCCCGAAGAAAACCCCCCAGGGACGCTGATTGCGGGGAAGCCGACGACGTTGAACGGAAGCGTCAGCCTGTTAAGGGCGGAGTAGACATCAATCTGCTCTCCGTTGATCTCAACCGAAGTCTGTCCGATGGTCGGTGCCGGGATCGATGTGGTTGGCACGGCCATCACGTCGTAGTCCCTCATCGAAGAGGCGAACCTCTCCATCAGAAGGGGCCTCGCGTTTTGGGCGTTCACGTATTCGACGGCCGTCACCTGTCTTCCCAGCTCGAGGCCCTTCCTGACATCTTCGCCGTAAAGACCGGGCGAGCTCTCGAGCCATTTCAGATGAAATGCGGTGGCCTCTGCCTTTCTGATTGGGAACCACGAATCATGGGCCTCCTGAATGCCGTCAAAGTCGGCTTCCTTCACTGTGCAGCCCAGCGACTCGGCCTTGCCAATGAACCGGTCGAAGACCTCTTCCACGGATGAATCGTTCGAATCATGGAAGAAGAGCTTCGGAATGCCGACCCTGGCATGCTCGAATGGGGTTTCCATCCCTGACGTGTAGTCAGGGACCTCCGTCGCCGAGGTAGTCAGATCATCTACGCTGTGCCCTGCGAGTACCTGCAATAGGGCAGCCGAATCCCAAGCACATGAAGTCAGAGTTCCGACAGTGTCGAATGATGAAGCGAGCGGCACGACCCCGAGCCTGCTGATGCGCCCATAGGTGGGCTTCAGACCGAGGACCCCGCAGAGAGAGGCCGGAATCCTGACCGAACCCGCAGTGTCAGTCCCGATCGCCCCAACAGCCATCCCGGAAGCGACGGCAGTCGCCGAGCCCCCGCTCGAACCACCCGACATCCGCCTCTCGTCCCACGGGTTCCTGACGGGCCCGTAGTGAGGATTGACGTTCGTCACTCCAGCAGCGAACTCGTGGAGGTTGGTCGTCCCCACCAGCACAGCACCTGCGGCCCTGAGCTTCCGCACTGCGCTTGAATCGTACGGGGCGATGTTGCTGGCTAGAATCTTCGAGCCAGCGGTGCACTTGACCCCCTGAATATAGAAGACGTCTTTGACAGCAATGGGGATGCCGTCGAGGGGCCCGCAGGGCGTCCTCTCCTTGAATCTCTTCTCAGATCGCTCCGCCTCCGAGAGCGCAGAATCCCTGAGGACAGTGATGTAGCAGTTGATTCTTGGGTTGAGTTTCTCAATCCGGCGCAGGGTCTCCTCGATGATGGCAACCGGAGATACTGACTGAGCCCTGAAGGCCTTGGCCAGATCTCTGATCCTCCTCAATGCGTCCGCGGGAGATACCCGGTCTTGGGCACTTAAGAGTCTAGCCGGGCGCCATCCTACCAACATCTGTGGACATGCGACGAGTCTTCACAATGCATAGGCGCGGCCAATGCCGAAAGGATCATCAGGCCGTAGAAGAGCTGTCTGTCTATCCGCCGGCCTCGGCGGCGGTTATCAAGTCGATAAAGACGAATGGATCCTTGCCGATCGTCCATGCATCGTGGCCAGCGTGTACGTCAAAACCATCACCCGGTCCGACCTCGAGCTTCGCTCCGTCGACCATCGCAAAGCCCATTCGGCCAGAGACCACATACCCGATGTGACGCACCTGGCAGGTTTCGGTCTTCGCTATCTGCTTCATTGAGGTCGACCACCTCCAACCAGGTTGAAGGGTGCGGAGGCCTATGGTGAAATCCCCGACCGTGATCAGCTGCAGCCTGCCGCCAGGCGTATCCTTCACCTCGTCGGGCTCATTCATACTCTTCTTGGAGGCTGCTGCCTCCAGGGCTCGCTTTCCCATTCGAGTGACCCTCACAACCATCTTGGTGCAGTCGCCCTCTCGTCTGACTTCGACCAGCTGGTTCCCGCTTTTCAGGGTCCAGGCCTCCACATCGGCGTCTATGCCGAGCTCCGTAGCCCACAGCTCAATCTCGTCCCCAACGCTCGCTTCACGCCACGCCTTGAACAGGTCTGTCAGTGGCGTGGGAGGGCACCACGTGCCCCTTGAATCGACAATCTTCCTCTTGGGGATCGTTCCTTGCAATCCGATTCGCCAATGGTGAGGCGTGTTTCATTTATACGCGTGAGGTCAATTCTCATGATTGAGAAAGATGCCTGACTTGTCGCTGTCGCTCGAGTAGCACGATGGAGAAGAGAGCATTCGTGGGCTCGTGCGCAGGCGTCTGGACAACTCCAACCGGCAGGCTCTGAGCAAACTGGCTTCACGCCAGCGGAGAGAGCGCCGGGGGTAGGATTCGAACCCACGCGACCCGAAGGTCACGGGCTTTCCAGTAGCATCTCAAGGCCCGCGCATTAACCACTCTGCCACCCCGGCACATCCAGCCCCTACGGACGACCCGCCCCCTTCATAAGCTGTGAATCGTGAAGGGCAGAGAGAGTGGGCCTGTCTGCACCAGCCCGAAGTATCCTCGTTCCTATCGGTTCGAGTATTCGACGAAGCGTTATTACAGCAGGACAGGCGAGTCAGGTCGGATGAATACCAGGGTCAGACTCGCGAAACCGGCCGACAAAGGCCAGCTCATGAGTTTCATCAAGGACGTCTGGGGGGGACACGACTACATTCCTCGAATCTGGGACGGATGGTTGAAGGACGAAACTGGAAGGTTGTTCGTCGTGGAGGTGGACGGAGTCCCGGTAGGCATGAGCAGGGTCAAGTTCCTCGAGGATGGGTCCGCTTGGCTCGAGGGCGCGAGGGTCCATCCCGATTTCAGGGGCCGGGGGCTGGCATCCATGCTGGGAGAGAACCTGATGCGCACTGCCATGGACCGGGGAGTGAAAGTCTTCCGACTCACCAGCTGGTCGCGGAACAAGGCCGCGCACAGGTCGATTTCGAGGATAGACTTCCAGGAATCATCAAGAATCAGCGCCTACGAACCCAAGAAGGGAGCCCGGTTCGCACCGCAGGAGGGCGTGAGGCTCGCGGGAATGGACGACCTTTCGCGGGTCACGAAGCTGATTAGGGAATCGAGGGAATTCAGGCTCGGGTCGGGCGTCTTTTGGGACGCATTCACGGCGGCGTCCCTCAACCCTGTCATCATCAAGAAGCTGGTCGGTGAAGGGTCCGTCTGGATTGCAGGCGAATCAGTCGCCGTCGCAAGGCTGGGGGGAGAAGGGAATGAGACTTGGAGGCAGATCTGCTTTCTCACTGGCAAAGGAAATGCGCCCACAAAACTCGTCAAGCATGTCTTCGGACTGAAGCAGGGGCCGAAGGCGGCCAGGCGAATCGTCTACCTTCCTCAGGGCTCTCGCCTGATTGGGACCCTGAGAAGAGCGGGGTTCAGCTGGCTGACATCCTTGATCCTTTTCGAACGAACAGCAGCCAAGGGTTAAAACGAGCACGACGAGGAGCGGACCCATGGAGCCAAGGGTCACCAAGGTCGCCGTGCTCGGAGCGGGGCTGATGGGCCACGGAATCGCCCAGGTAGCGTCGCAGGTGGGCGGGTATGAGGTGTCGGTTCTCGACATCAACCAGGACCTGGTCGACAAGGGAATGAAGATGCTCAACGACAGCGTGTCCAAGTTCGTCGAGAAGGGTATGCTTTCGAAGGAACAGGGTCAGGCCGTGGTGGCAAGAATCCATCCGACGACCGACCTCGCACAGGCGCTCAAGGGGAGTCAGCTTATAATCGAAGCCGCGACCGAAGACCCCAAGCTCAAGCTTGACCTGTGCAGGCGGGTTTCGGAACTGGCCGATGAAGGCGCCTTGTTCGCCTCCAACACATCGTCGATCAGCATCACGTTGCTAGCCTCGACAATGAGACACCCTGACAAAGTCTGCGGGATGCACTTCTTCAACCCGCCACAGCTGATGCCGCTGGTCGAGATAATCAAGGGAAAGAGGACCTCGGAAGAAACGCTGGAATTGGTGAGAAGTGTTTCTGCGAAGATGGGAAAGGAGACGGTCCTGTGCAAAAAGGATTCACCTGGGTTCATCGTGAACAGGATCCTGGCCCCGGCGCTCAACGAGGCCGTCTTCCTCGTCCAGGAGGGGGTTGCCGACCCGGAGGACATCGACAAGGCAATCAAGCTAGGGCTCAACTGGCCCATGGGGCCGCTGCAACTGCTGGACTACATCGGGCTCGACACGACCTTCAACATCACCCAGGTGTTCATGGGAGAGTTCCAGGACTCGAAGTACAGACCGGCGCCGCTGCTGCGGGAGATGGTCCGAGCAGGAATGCTGGGGCGCAAGAGCGGGAAGGGGTTCTACGAATGGGGCTCGCCCAGCTCGACTAAGACGAAGTAAGCCTCGCCCTGATTTCCTCTGGAAACGGGACCGCCTTCCCTCCCTTCTTCGAAAGGGCCTGGATGGTGTGCCCGGCGCAGAGGAGGCGCATGTCTGGGAGCCTGTAGATCTCGTTCTCGAACTTGATGCTGCTGTTTCCTAGCTTAGCGATTCTCGTTTTCACAAGAATCTCGTCGTCAAACCTCGCCGGGGCCCAATAGTCTGCACTGGCGTGGACGACAGGCATCCCCACCCCCATCGCCTCCCAGTCCTTGTATGAAAGACCGATGTCCCTCAGGAGGTTGATTCGGCCGACCTCCATCCAGACGAAGACCTTGGAGTAGTACACCACCTGCATGGCGTCGGTCTCTTCGTATCTTACCCTGAGCCTCGACTCGTGCCAGGAACCCATCGCGGGCGAGTCCCCTGTTCCATCTTTTAACGTGACGGACCGCGCCTGCGGGTGTCGGAGGCATCCTCAATCAAGAGGATCCAGCGCGAGAGAGTGGAAGGAGAGCGAGTCTTTTTACACTCGAGGAGAGTCTCGGGAGGTATGGAGTATCAAGCACTGAAAGTGTCGCGCGAGGGCCCGCTGGGGCTCATAACGATTAACCGACCTGAAGCGATGAACGCCTTGAACTCGAGGATGGTCGCTGAGCTGATTAGCGCCTTTGACGAATTCGAGAAGAACGACGAAGTGAGATGCGTCTTGATCGCGGGGAGCGAGAAGGCCTTCTCAGCAGGTGCCGACATCAAGGAGATGGCCCCCATGACTGCGGTCCAGATGGCTATGACAGGGCACTTCTTCCCTCTTTGGGACAAGGTGGGCAGGTTCCCCAAGCCGATCGTCGGGGCCCTGAGCGGCTTTGTCCTGGGCGGAGGGCTGGAATTGGCCATGAGCTGCGACGTGCTCGTGGCCTCAGAGACGACGCAGTTGGGGCAGCCTGAGATTAACATTGGGATAATCCCAGGAGGAGGCGGAACGCAGAGACTGACCAGGGCCGTCGGGAAGTACAAGGCGATGGAGATGATTCTCACGGGAAAGATGATCGGGGCGGAAGAAGCAAAGACCCTCGGCCTGGTTAGCCGGGTCGTCCCGAAGGAGGCATACCTGACCGAGGCCAGGAAAGTGGCCACAGAGATCGCCTCGAAGTCTCCGGTGGCGGTGAGGCAGGCCAAGATGGCGGTGAACAAGGCATTCGACATGGCGCTCGCCGACGGCCTCGACTTCGAAAGAGAGGTTTTCTACCTGCTCTTCGCCTCTGAGGACAAGACAGAAGGGATGAAGGCGTTCATGGAAAAGCGCAAGCCGGAGTTCAAGGGCAAGTAGTTGGACTTCGAGACGGTCAGGACAAAGTCGAAGAGCGGCGTCCAGTGGATAAAACTCAACAGACCTGACAAGCTCAACGCCTTCAACGAACAGATGGGGAGCGACCTGCTGGAGGCGCTCAAGGAGGGAGAGAGGAGCCCCGAGACTCGGTGCATGGTGGTGACCGGCGAGGGACGCGCCTTCTCCGTCGGCGAAGACCTGGACACCAACAGGGCTGCCCAAGACAATCGAAAACCGATACCCTTAGGCGAGGTCCTGATGCGAAAGTACAATCCTATAGTGCAACGAATCAAGAAGATGGAGAAACCCGTCATCGCGGGGGTCAACGGGGCCACCGCAGGACTAGGCCTGGGCCTCGCACTGGCGTGCGACCTAAGGGCCGCGTCGGACAAGGCCACCTTTCAGGAGGCTTTCGTTAGGGTCGGGCTGGTCCCTGACTCCGGAATAAGCTTCTGGCTGACCAGGGTACTCGGGCCAGCGAAGACGATAGAAATCGGGCTTCTGGGGAAACCAATCGACTCGACCACGGCCATGAACCTCGGACTCGTCAACTGGGTCTACCCCGACGATAGGTTCGTGGAGGAGGTCACGAGGATAGCTGAGCGGTTGGCGAAGGGCCCGACCAGGACTCTCGGCCTCACAAAGCGAATCCTCAATAGGGCGGTAGTAGTCGACATGGACTCGGCGCTCGAATACGAAGTGTACCTCCAGGACATTAAGGGGAGGACAAGGCACGAATAGAGCAGACGCCCACTGACAGCGGAGTCCGGGTTCCGGGCGAGAGAACCGGGACAGTGCTCCTCTCGACCGATGCAGATGCTTCGGAATGACTCTCGCAAAGGCATAGAAGATGTAAGCAATATCGTCCTACGCTGGCTCCAAGAGTGTCTCAGTCGACCTGGACTAGTCAGCCTCTCCAGACGTCTTCCTTCTTGCCTGCTCTCTTGTTGGCCCAGCGTGATAGGTTGAAGAGGTACGTGGAGAGCCTGTTGAAGAACGGAAGCAGTTCGGGGTTCATCTTCTCGAGCCGCGAAGCCGTGAACAGGCGTCGCTCTGCCCGCCTGCAGACCGCCCTGCTGAGCTGGAGGTGCGCACCCATCACCGACCCACCCGGGAGGATGAAGTTCTTGAGCATCGGGAGCCGCCCGAGGAGATCGTCAGTAATCTTTTCGAGCCTGAGTGTGTCCGACGTGGAGATTCTTGGGACCTTTCGCGAACCCCCGTATTCAGCAGCGGAGTCTGCCCCGGCCACGAAGAGCATCTTCTGGATTTCCCGGAGCGAAGCGGATGTCTTTGCATCTTTCGATAGAGAGACCGCGACCCCCAGGATGCTGTTCAGCTCGTCAATCGAACCATAGGCTTCGACGCGTGGAGAATCCTTGGGGACCCTCTTGGACCCGTAGAGCGAGGTTTCGCCCCTGTCGCCTCTTCGCGTGTACATCGCGATTTCGGATTTATTCGCGAATTATAAACAATAGTAACGCCTTGTATACAGAACTTTAATGAAATCCTCTTCGCTTCATCGTAGTCTGAGCTCGAAACTCGCCCACGGGCGGTGCCCCCTGCAAGGGCAGAGTCGGGGCTAGCGAATACGAACCACCTGATGCTCCACTGGTGTCGCTGTTCTTACTTGCTGACGACTATTTCGATTGAGGAGATGTTCCGCATTTCTGGGCCTTCGCCGACGACTTCGGTGTTGATGCCGATGTCCTTGACCTTGAACTGGCCGTTACCGAGCCTCTTAGTGACGACTTCTACCACGTCGACTGCTCTGCCGATTGCCATTCCCCTTGCCTTTACCACGATCTCACCGGCCTGAGTAAGCTGGATGAGTGCGCTCATCGCATAGGTCATGACCGGCTTCTGGCCGACGAAGATGTGGTTGGACGGCGAGGACCTTTGCATTCGGCCGCTTGGTTGCTGAGTTGCTGTTGTTGGCATCTGTTCTCCAGAGTTTTCTCCTGATTCGTCTGAGTCGGATTTCTTTCTTGGTATATGGTTGACCGTGTTCGCCATGGACTGTGCTATGTATTTGACTGTTTTGGGCACCCATCCTCAGTAATCATCCAAGCGGGCGCCTCGGCCGGGACTTTACATCTAATGTAGGCGCCCCCACAATAGAATCCAGGCAGGGCCGATGGGGTTAGCGTCTACGTGGGTTCTCATCTTGGACTGAAGGCGATTTGACGAGCAGGCGCCCAGGCCGGACCTGACCCTCTTTTTCGAGATTCCGACGCTGCCTCGGTATTCGGAACTCATCGTTCAGGCATCATCCGTACTCCGACCGGAAAAGGGTTCGTCCCAGTCCACACCCAGTACTGGGTGGCTATGGAAACCTCTCCTTCATCATTTCCTTGAATGCCCGCTTGTCGTAACGGTACTCTCTGTCGGAGTCCAGCTCACGGTAAAGCTCTCCAGCTGTGGCTTTCCTGAAGAGCACCTTCGAGGTCCAAAGGGAAACATCTTCCGTCTTCCTGAATGGCACCTTCATGAGGTAGAAGGGATAGTCGGCCGCCTCGGGCAACACTCCGACGAATGGGAGGAAGAGGGTGACGATCCTGCAGCCAATCCTCACTTTTTTCTCGAAATACGCGATGTCCTCTTCGGTCTCGCTGAGGCCGGAGTACACGATTGTTGCGTCGTGCAAGTCGGACTCCATGAAGTCCTCGTTCCTGATTTCGATCCGATTGGCCAGGCCAAGCTCATGAACACGCTTCGCAGCTTTGGCCGCCCGCCCCCTGTGCATCTCTATTCCGACAGCCCTTTTCACACCGAACTCGGCTACGGCAACAACGCAGAGCTGGCCCTTCCCGCATCCCAGGTCATAGAAGATGTCCTTGGACGAGGCAAGTGCGAGTTGAAGGATCTTCCGGATGTGCCTGTTGCTCTGGTAGTCTTCTGGACCCAGACGGTTCATTTCTCCCCCAACAGCGAGGCCTCAGGGCTATCAAATAAACGAAAACGTCGTCAATCCTGGCTTGCTGACAGAGATTGCGTGGCCTAAGGAGTCTGCAGAGCGAACTTACATCACATACAAGTATATCGAATGAGGTTCCTTCCAGCCCGCAGGTGTGACCTCTATTCGACTCGCAGGCGTCCAATCTGGGATCTCATAGTGAAAGTTCACGATTCTGGCGCCAGGTCTCAGTTCTTTCGCGAACTTCGGTGCCAGTAAGTTAAGGGTGTAGTCCGAGAGATACGTGGCAAGGACGTCGGCCTTGCGCAGGCTTACCTCCTTGAAGTTGGAACGCCTTATCGCGACCTGATGAGAAAGCCCCATCTCCTTCACCTTTCTGCGGCACTCTGTCACGAGGCGCCTCCGAATCTCCACACCGACCACCCTGGCATGGAAGTCTCTAGCCGCTGTTATCACCATCCTGCCGTCGCCCGAGCCGAGGTCGAACAGCGTCTCGTTTGGTTTTACGGAAGCCAAGGTGAGCATCTTCGGTATGATGTCTTCCGGAGTCGGGATGTATGGTTCGGTGTAATTCATTCATGCCGAACAGCTTCTCGTCTTAGATAAGCATCGAGGTGGCAGGAGTCGTGCCGACTATTATCGCGGCGACCCAGTTCCCAACTACTGGTTTGGGAGGGTACGGTGATTCAAGTATATCCCTAAGTATGCAGTCAAGAAGCGGTCCACGAAGAATAATGCCACACTACGCCCGAATCAAGCTCACGAGCGCGAACCTCGAACAGCTTGAGAGGGTTGCGAAGGACATCAGGGAGATTGCAGAGAAGACGGGCGTCAGGGTAAAGGGTCCGCAACCTCTTCCGACTAAGAGGCTCAAGGTCACAACCCGCAAGGCACCGACGGGAGAGGGTTCCCACACCTTCGACCACTGGCAGCTGAGGATTCACAGAAGGATCATCGACATCGAACCGGACGACAGGACGTTGAGGCAAATCACGAAATTGGAGATTCCCGAGGACGTTGTGATAGAAGTCATTCTGACTACTTAGGTCGGAGGGAGCCGCCCTGGCCGGGACTTGTCAGTTCAGGTAGGTCGCAGCATCACGCCTCGGGTCCAAATCCCCGACTCTTCGGGCCCAATGCCCCTCGGACTTAATTGCGGCGCACGCTATGCAAGGTACTTCTTGCGTTCAGATGCAATCGTAGTTATCGAAGACTAGTCAGTCCATGCCTTCCATTCCGCCGGCACCGCCAGGACCGCCCGGCCCACCCGGAGGCATCGACGGACCCTTCCTGCCGCTTGCGACCACGTCATCTATCCGTAGGATCATGCAGGTGCATTCAGTGGCCGACTTGACGACCTGCACCTTTACTTTCACCGGCTCAATCACGTCCTTCTCGAACATATCTTTGGCGCCCTTTCCGAGGACGTCCACCCCGACCCATATTTTGCCTTCGCTGTGCTTCTCCCTGAGCTCGACCTGGATGTCGATCGGGTTGAACCCGGCGTTGACTGCCAGCGCGATAGGTATGGCCTCCAGGGCTTCAGCGAACTTCTCCGCGGCGAGCTGCTCCCTCCCTTGCAGGGTAGAGGACCACTTCAGCAGGCGGTAGGACAGTTCCTCCTCGACCGCGCCGCCGCCGGCAACGATCCCAGGGTTCTCGAGAACGTCCTTGACGACCATGATGGCGTCGTGCATGGACCTTTCGGCCTCGTCGACCACTCTTTGGCTTCCACCTCTGATGAAGATCGTCACAGCCTTCGGATTCTTGCACCCTTCGATGAACGTCCACTTGTCGTCCTCGATCTTCCTTTCTTCGACCAGACCCGCCTGACCTACGTCGGCCTCGGTCAGGCCGTCAAGACCGGTTACCATCCTTGCGCCGGTGGCCTTTGCCAGTTTGACCATGTCAGACTCCTTCGCCCTTCTTATCGACAGAATGCCGGCCTTCGCAAGATAGTGTTGAGCAATGTCGTCGATCCCCTTCTGGCAGATGAGCACATTGGCTCCTGATTCCGAGACCTTGTCGACCATGCTCTTCAGCATGCGCGTCTCCTCGTCCATGAACTGTTGGATCTGCGCCGGCTTGCTTATGTTGATCTTGGCGTCGAATTCGGTCTTCTTTATCTCGAGAGCCGAGCTGACCAGCGCTATCTTCGCCTTCTCTATCCTCTTCGGCATCCCTGAGTGAACGACTTCCTTGTCCAGGATGATTCCGCGTATGAGGCTGGTGCCCCTGAGAGAGCCTCCCACCTTCTTCTCGACCTTCAGGTCATCGAGGTCGACCCTGAACTTTCCTTCGGCCGTCTTTTCAACTATCTGGAGGAGAGCGTCGACCACGAGGGCTCCCAGAGCCGCGCTGTCGCTCGAGACCATCTTCGAGGCCATGCTGGTTCTCGCGACCTTTGTCAGGGTGGCCCTGTCGTCGGGCTCCACGTCGACGGAAATGTCGTCCAAGATTCTTTGCGCCTGAATCGCGGCTTTGCTGTAACCGTTGATAATGACCATCGGATGGACGCCTTTCTCTATCAGCTCCTCAGCATGCTCAAGAAGGGCGCCAGCCAGAACCACGGATGTAGTAGTTCCGTCGCCCACCTCGTCGTCCACCGCCTTTGCGATCTCGATAATCATCTTTCCCGCCGGGTGCTGGATGTCCATGTCCTTCAGCATCGTCGCTCCATCATTGGTTATTGTGACATCTCCCATGGAATCCACGAGCATCTTGTCCATCCCTCTGGGACCCAGGGATGTCTTCACCATCCCCGCGATCATCTTGGCTGCCAGAATATTGTTGCTCTGCGCTCTCCTTCCTCGGCTCTGAGTGCTGCCCTCCCTCAGAATGAGGACCTGCTGTCCTCCCTGCGTCGTCGCATACGAAGCTTCTGACATGATCAATCACTTAGAATATCCAAAACGTCCTGGCGGGACATCTCTAGAGGCGTAACTTCTTCATCCGCCTGAGATAGTCCCTGATTCGACTGACCGACTTGGCTTGTGTTTCTAGCGCCTTTGCCTGCTCGTTTGTATTCATCTTTAATCCTCCAAGCAATAATAGGTGCTGCTCAGTATATAGAGGCAAGGTATTTTTTGCATTCAGATGCAATCAAAAGGCAGACAGACCCTGCCTCCGGGTCCCCGACGAGACATGACGATGGCAAGCCCATAGAACAGCAGACATGAACGACGCCGAGTGCCACTTGAAACCGAAAACGGCGACGGCTTCATTCAGGCTGGAGCGCGCGCGCCGCTCCCGCCAGTTTGAACTGTTGTAGGAAGCCTCCTGTTAACTAGTTCGCGTTAAGTTAAGCAGTTATACAAGTGGCTCCAAGCTCGTAAACAATATTAGACGGTGGGTCGCATCTTTTCCAGTCGAGAGTAATTTATGTGCAGCCTCTAGAAAGAGGCAGGCGAGCCGCAAAACGTCGTTCGACTTCCGAGACAAGCATCTCTTCACGCCGCAAGAAGCGTCGAAACTCCTGCCAGACATCAAACCGAAAGTAAAGGAGCTAATCGAAAGGAAGAAAGTCGTCATCGCGCTCCAATCCGAACTAGAGAGGTACAACCTGTTGGGCTTCAGACCGGCTGAGGTCGCCGAAAAGGCCGCGCAGCTGGACGCCTTGGCCGAAGACGCGAACAGGAAGATTGAGGAGCTGGAGGATCTGGGAGTTAAGGTGAAGAACTTGGACTATGGTCTGATTGACTTCCCCGCGGAGAGATACGGGAGAAACGTACTGTTGTGCTGGCAATACGGGGAGCCCGAAGTCTCATACTGGCACAGGTCCGATGAGTGCTACAACGATCGGAAGGCCCTGAACATACAGCTGATTCAGCCTTAGTTCGAGCCGCGCGTATCCTAGCCTTCGGTCCTGAGCGCTCCTCCAAACCATATTAGTGGGTCGTCCTAGGTTCTTGCCGTATTGGAATCAGAGAGAACCCGTGACGCGAAGCTGGGGGAGATCCTCGCCTCTTTCAACGAATCTTGGGTGAAGTACTGGGAGTCCTACGTGAATCTGCAGAATCAGCTCTACGAGAGCCTAAGGGCGGGGAGGGAGGTCTCCTGGCTTGCAGCTACCGACGACAGGAAGCTCAGCGAAATCAACCAAGTGCAGCGCGAACTCTTCTCCGGAATGCCTCGCAGGCTCGACTACTCCCCACTTGGGCAGATCTCGCGCAATATGAACACCGCCCCAACCAAGATCGCTGACCTCGAGGCGGCGCTCGCCCAAGAAGAGGCGGGATGCAGGAGTCTTGAAGCAGCGATAGCGCTCATGAAGGAGAAGGTCGAGGCGTTGAAGGAAGCCATGCGCGCCGCCGGCCCCTGAGCGTGCATTCGAAAGCGAGTAGCGATCTTCAGGGCCTCTCCCGTGGGTAGGCTCAGCCCCTTTCCGCGACCCTCGTATGCAAGTCGGCTATCTCGGTCCTGATGATGCCGTCGAAAAGTCATCTTATCGGTTCAGGCTTCGGCCCTCATCAGGCCTTCACCCCAAGCGCCATTAGGAGTCGTCCGAATTCCTCGTCGGTGACCCAACTCACCTTCAGATACTCGACTATCTCCCTCTCCCCCAGTCCGATTCTTCTAGCCTCACCCAGGGCGACCCGGTAGGCCTCGAGCTCTGTCGGCCTGTCGACGTAGGCATACCGCTTGTCCCAAAGTTCCTTCCCCTCCATGTGCTGTCTGATGTGGACGAGCTCGTGGACGACGTCAAGGTAGAGATGGGTCTCGTCCCCTTCCTTCAGATACTTGGTGTTGACTATGACCGAGCCCTTCTCGGCGTTGATCCTCATGTAGCCTCGACCATCCTCGACGTCGACTTGGAGCGCCGACAGCACCCTGCCGGTGTCGCCTCCGAAGATCGACTTCACGGCCGCGACCTTCTCGAAGCCCCCGAAGACGTCCTTGAACGGGAAGGAGCCGATCGGAGCGTCCCTGTTCATGACTACGCCCAATCTCAACTCTGGCTCACTGTCTCCTTCGCGTGTTCAAGCCGGATGCTTCACGTCTCATGAGTTTCTTCTGATAGAGTCGGTGGAAACCCCTCTTCGCGTAGAAGCCCTCCACATTTTCAGAGGCTATCGTCTGCAGGATGAGCAGACGACCCTCGGTGGCAGCCATCCTGCTCGCTTCGTGAATCAAGGAGCCGGCGATCCCTATGCTCCTGTGTATCCCAAGAGTTCCTACACAGTAGACGCCGAGCAACCCAGGCGTCCTGAACGCAGCAAGAACGCCCATGGTGTTCCCGTCTCTCTCCGCTACGAAGAGGGTCGCTGAGGGTTCCATTCCGAGTCGGTCCGCGATCAGTGAGACGGGGTCCTTCATCCCCAGGCCGCCGTAGAAGGAAAGAGAGTACGCGGCAGCCCATTCGGCGGTCACGACTTCCGGGCCTGACAAGACCTTCAGGCCCGACGCGGTCTTGAAATCTGGCCGGTCCAGTTGCATGACAGACATCCCGTCGAACGTGGCGTAACCGCGCGACTCCAGAACGTCCGCGAGCTCCCCGCACTCTTCCTGGACCGAAAAGCAGGATGGCCTTTCGAGGGCTTCGAACTCCGCTTCGATCTTGGGGATGGCGTCCGGCCCACCTGCGCAATCGACAAACCCGGCTCTGTTGAAAAAGTACTCGTCGAAGTCGGAGGAAAGCATGACGTACGACGTTTCTCCGGTCCAGCGCACATCGGCCCAGTGGGACCACCAACCGATCTCGTTGAGCTCCAGGTCCCTGCTCTTAGCCAATCCCCAGGTCAACCCCCAGCACCTTCCCCGCCGTGCGCACCGAAGCGAGCTTGCGTCTCGCCGTCACGGCGCTCCTCGTGTTGAGCGCAGACGCGAGGCCTTCGCCTAAGACCCGCAGGGCGAGCGGGGAGTCGAAATCGTCGTTCATCGCGTCGCGGAAGTCCCCCAGCAGCTCCTCGTCGCTCTCTTCGGACGCACCCCCAGCCGCACGGAGGGCCTTCTCTGCCATTCCTCTTAGACGCGTGAACCTTCTAGCCGCGGATTCCATTCCCCTGAGGTCCATGTCCTTTCTGTAGTGGCGGCCCAGGAAGAACATCCTGAGCTGATCGGCCGAGTAGGTACCCAGGGCGTCCCTGACCGTGACCACATTCCCGGTCGACTTGGACATCTTCTCGCCTCTCATGTTGACGAGCCTCGTGTGGACCCAGTACCTCACGAAGGGCCTGAGGCCTGTGAGTGACTCGGCCTCCGCGATCTCTGCTTCGTGGTGGGGATAGATCAGCTCGTAGGCGCCACCTTGCAGGTCGTACTGGGGGCCCAGAAGCGAGGTCGTGACCGCGATGTCTTGGATGTGCCAGCCGGGCGAGCCCCTCCCCCACGGACTGTCCCACTTTCCCTCGACCAGGATCTCGGGACGCCAGAGGGCGAAGTCAAGCAAGTTCCTCTTCCTAAGGGAGAGCTCGAGGGGCCGGAGGGAGAGTTCCCGGGAGGACTGGTGGGAGAGCCTCCCGAAATCCGGGAATGTCGAGACGTCGAAATAGACCCAACCGCCCACCACGTACGCTTGTCCCTTCTCGATCAAGAGAGAGACCTGTTCGATCATCTGGCCCACGTGCGTCGAGACCGGCTCGAACCTGCAGACGGAATCGGCCTTGAGCTTCGCCATGTCTTCGACGAAGTACCTCGAATACTCTCTCGCGAGGGCGAGAGGGGCCTCGCCCTTCCTGCGCGCCTCGTCCGTTATCCGCTCATCCACGTCGGTGATGTTTAGGACGAAGTGGACTCTGTACCCAAGGTAGGTCAGGTACCGCGCGACGACGTCGTAGAAGATGTACGTGCGAGCGTGACCCAGGTGCATGTAGCCTTGGACCGTGGGCCCGCAGGCGAACATCCCGACCTGTCCGCGGCGCAGACTCCTGAAGGGTTCCTTCTTCCTGGTGAGAGTGTTGAAGACAACGAGCCGGCTCGGCAAGAGATAGTAGAGCGCTGAGAGGCGCGTGGGTATTAGCCTTTTTGAGCCAGGGAAATCTGGCGCAAGTGCGGGCATTGTTCTACGAGAAGAGGATCGGGTCCTTCGCCGGACTGATGCGAGAGGCACGACGCCTGGACTCCGACGCGGGGATCAGGGTCGTCGGCTCGTACCTGGGTCACCTCTGCTTCGCGTTCGTCACTAGGTTCGTAGGCAAGTACACGGTCATGGTCTACGAGAGGACGGGTCGCAAGGCCCCTGCGGTCGGCAAGAGAGTCCTTTCGAGGGAGTTCGAATCTCCGGAGGAGCTGGAGGGGTTCCTGCGGAGAATCACGCAGAGGGGAGTCGACGCCTACGTCTACTGAGCGAAGCGTTCGGCAGAAGAGGGTTTCAGCTTAAGAAGAGGCACCCAGACGTCGAGGTACAATGGTTTCCTTGAACGGTCTGTACAGGAGGGTTGCAAAGAAGGTGCTGTCTGAGACGCTCGCTGTTGAGAAGGGACAGGCTGTCACGGTTGAGTCCTGGAACAACGGTCTCGAGTTCGCGCGAAACGTGGTAGCAGAAGCCAGGACGATGGGATGCACGGCCATTCTAAGTCTGGAGGACGAAGAAGCGTACATCGAGGGAGCGAGTCGGGCACCCAAGGACAGAATCGGAACGATGGGACGCAACGAGTACGGAATGATCGAGGGAACGGACGCGTACGTGTTCATTCCTGGGCCCCTTCTAGCGCCGTACCAGACGAAGATCAAGCCCCAGCTCATGTCAGAATCCACGAAGTACAACCGGTCCTGGTACGAGGCTGCAGAGAAGGCCAAGCTAAGGGGAGCCCGTCTGGCCTTCGGATACATCGGAGAGGAGATGGCCGGAGTGATGGGCAGAACCGTCCAGCAAGTGGTGGAACGGCAGCTGAAGGCTGCTCTGGTCGATTTCGGTGGCATCGCGAAGACGGGGCAGCGGATCTCTTCGCTCCTCTCGGACGGTTCTGAGGCCGTGGTCCAAGCCGGTGGTTCACGACTTCAATTCAGACTCAAGGGAGAGACGACGATCGAGGACGGCGTAGTGAGTCGCGCCGACGTGGAGGCTGGCGACAACATGGCCTACGTTCCACCTGGATTCGTATCAAGGAGCGTCGACCCCGCCTCTGTCTCGGGGACGCTGAGTGTCTCGAAGACTGTGACAAGGCTGGGCCTGCTCGAGGACGCAGTGCTTACGTTTAGGGAGGGAAGGCTGGTCAAGTGGAAGAGCAGGGGCAGCATGCCGATGCTCACGGAACTCGTCAAGGCCGTGCCCGAGCAGAACCGGAGGATGACCATTCTTAACGTGGGAATCAATCACAAGATGGACTACCTGTTCGGACAGGACAGGATGGTGGCCGGGTCGGTGACAGCCGGTGGGTTCGGGTTCATGGTGGTCATCAGGAGAGCTGACCTGACGGTCGGAGGAAGGCACGTCGTGACCGGCGGGAAGCTGTAGCTAGTCGCGAGACCCAGCAATCAACCGACGGTCCGGCAGGCATCCTAAAGGGAAGCGCGCCAAGGAACTGCCAGCGCGCGAGTCCAGTAGCTTTTTGATGGAGGTCGTTCGACGATATCTCATGAGCAGCAGAATACGTTCCGAACTGAAGGAAGGCGACATGGCACCCGATTTCGAGCTCCCCTCGTCGACCGGAAGGCCAGTCAGGCTCAGCTCCCTGAAGGGGGAGAGCGTCGTGCTGTACTTCTATCCCCAAGACGACACGCCTGGCTGCACGAGGGAGGCGTGCTCGTTCAGAGACAACTTGCCCAAGTTCGAAGGTCTCGATGCCGTCATCCTGGGCGTCAGCAAGGACTCGCTGGCGTCCCACGAGAAGTTTATCGGCAAGTACTCGCTGAACTTCACTCTTCTGAGCGACGAGGGGCTGGAGGCTCACAAGCTCTACGGCACCTGGAAGCTGAAGAACAACTACGGCAAGACCTACTGGGGAACAGAACGGTCAACGTTCGTGATCGACAAGAAGGGGAGAATCAAGAAGGTGTTCAGGAAGGTGAAGGTCGACGGCCATGAGGCCAAGGTCCTGCGGGCGTTGCAGGTCTAGGGACAGCAGCTCACGGCCCAAAAGAGAAGGGGCCGCCCTCCTGTTGGGGCGCCCTCGCGCCACTCGACTTCACTGGAGTCTACTCAGGGGCTCTCGTCACAGACGGCTTGACGGTCGCCATGCCTTCTGGACAGGCTTGATTGGAACGAACTCTCGGACGCCGCGCTTTATGAAGTAACCTCTGTCCTGGGTGGTAAAGTGGGAGGGTCGAATCCCCGCTATTCTACTTCAGCATCTCGCTCTCGGGAGGCATGGGCTTTATGAGCCCCTCCTTCATCAGCAACTCCGTGGCCTCCCGTGCGGCCTTGATTATCGCAGAGGCTCTCTGATAGAGTTCATCCCTGCTGGGCTTGATTCTCGCCACGCCCTGATCGATCGATTTCTGGGCGCACGCAACGGCCACGCGCGGATAGACCTCCCATTCGTCCATTTTCGGCATGATGTCGTCCGCATTTATTCCCCGTGCTTCGGCGAACCTCGCCAGTTCTTCCGCGGCGGCCACGCACATGTCGTCTGTCACCGTCTTGGCCCTCACGTCCAGGACTCCTCGGAATATGCCCGGAAATCCCAGACTGTTGTTGACCTGATTCGGAAAGTCGCTTCTGCCCGTAGCCACTATTCGAGCGCCGCCCTCCTTCGCTTCCCAAGGCCATATCTCTGGTATAGGATTCGCACACGCGAAGACTATCGCGTTGTCGTTCATCGTCTGTATCCATTCCTTCTTTATGACTCCTGGTCCAGGTTTGGCGGCTGCCACCACTGCGTCACTGTTCTTGAAAGCCGCAGCGATGTCGCCAGTCCTGCCTTCTGCATTCGTCATTTGAGACAGTTCGTACTTCCAAGGATCGTCCTCCTTGTGGATATCTTCACGACCTGGGTAGATGATGCCCTTCGTATCGACCAGGAGCAGGTTGCCCGGTTTCACTCCCCACCTCGTCAGGACATACGCAGCCCTGAGGTTGGACGATCCCGCCCCCACCAGCGTTATGAGACTCCTCTTCGGATTCTTCCCGACCACCTTGAATGAATTGATCAGCCCGGCCAGAACAACCGTGGCCGTTCCCTGCTGATCGTCGTGCCAGACTGGTATTTTCAGGCGTTTTCGTGTTTCTTCCAGGACGCGGAAGCACTTTGGTTTCTCGATGTCCTCGAGATTGATTCCGCCGAAAGACGGCTCGATGAGCTCGCACGTCCTGATTATCTCCTCGGGGTCTTTGGTCTTCAGACAGATTGGAAAGGCATCGACGCCGCCCAGGTACTTGAACAGAATGCTCTTCCCTTCCATCACCGGCAGTCCCGCTTCCGGCCCGATGTCCCCAAGGCCCAGGACGCGCGTGCCGTCTGATACGACAGCGACAAAGTTCCACCGGTTGGTGAGCTCAAACGACTTCTCAGGGGATGCCTGTATTTCCTTGCATGCGGCGGCTACGCCCGGAGTGTACCAAATGGCGAAATCCTGGTAGCTTGTGATGGCGCACTTCGGCATGACCTGGAGTTTCCCCCCGTAAAACCTGTGAAGAGGCGGCGCCAGCATAGACGGCTTCTTCGCCTTCGCCAGCAGTTCGTCTACCGTCGGCTTTCTCTCTTCAGGTTCTTGTTTGGGCATCCAATTTTTCGGGTGTTCTACACCGTTTAAAAGTGTGACTCCGACTGCGGACAACTTCTCGGCTCGCCCTTGAGGGGGTGGCGCCCCCGAGTCGGAGACCGGAGTCTCTAGCCTGTTCCAGACGGGAGTGTGTGAGCAGCGGGGTTTCGCTCGAAGATTTTCTTACACCCGGCGCAACAGAAGTGGACTTTCCTACCCTGGTATTCGGAGATGAATGACGTCTTGCTCGGATCCACCGTCATTCCACATATCGGATCTAGGGCCATCCTGACACCTGTCCCGTCATTCGCAGAGGGTACCATTTAACTCAGGCCCAGCTAACGATGATTCAGGCACGAGAATGGCGAAGGACCCCGTCTGCGGGATGTACGTCGAAGAGACTCCAGAGGCGCTGAGGACCGTTCAGAGGGGGACCACATTCTACTTCTGCTGCAACACCTGCCTCCAGACCTTCGTCGCCCCCGCCAAGGAGCTGAAGTTCATCAGCCGAATGACAGTGCTGAGCTTTGCGCTCGGAATCCCTATTCTACTGCTGACCTGGGTCGTCGCCCTTCCTGGGTGGGTACCACAGAAACTCCTCCTGTTTGCCCTAGCGACCCCGGTCCAGTTTGTCGCCGGGTGGATGTTCTACAGGGGGACCTGGCATGCCATCAGGGCAAGGGCGGCCAACATGGACGCGTTGATCGCGACGGGAACCACGGCAGCGTGGGCCTACAGCACTGCCGTGATCTTCGCGCCTGGAACGTTTCCTGAAGGGATCTACTTCGATGCCTCGTCCCTGATCATAGGTTTCATACTTCTCGGGAAGCTCTTGGAGCACACCATGAGAGAAAGGGCGTCTGACGCGGTTAGGAAGCTGCTCGACCTCAGTCCGAAGAAAGCGACTGTTGTCAGAGGAGGGAAGGAGATGGAGGTGGCCGTCGAGGAGGTCATTCCCGGGGACTTGGTGAGAGTAAGGCCAGGTGAGAGGATTCCGACCGACGGAGTGATAGTCGAGGGACAGGGCTCGGTGGACGAGAAGATGCTCACGGGGGAGAGCATGCCCGTTGACAAGAAGACCGGCGGCGAGGTGTACGGTGCAACAATCAATCAGACGGGCATGATCACGATCAAGGCAACGAAGGTGGGGAGCGACACGACCCTTGCCCAGATAGTGAAGCTCGTCGAGGAAGCTCAGGCAGCCCAAGCACCCGTGCAAAGACTGGCAGATCGAATTGCAGCATACTTCGTGCCTGTAGTCATCCTGGTGGCGGTCGGCGCCCTGGCGGGCTGGTACCTCCTAACTGCGAACGGATTCCTGCATGGATTCACTGCGTTCATCGCCGTGCTCATCATCGCGTGTCCTTGTGCGTTGGGCCTAGCGACGCCCGCTGCGCTCGTGGTGGGCACAGGGAGGGGAGCTTCAAATGGAATACTCCTGAAGGGAGGCGAGGCGCTCGAACGGGCCAGCAAAGTGGACACCGTCGTCCTGGACAAGACGGGGACGATTACGGTCGGGGAGCCCTCAGTCACCGACACCGTCTCGCTTGCAGAGCTGTCTGAGGCTCAAGTGCTAGGTCTTGCGGCCGCAGCCGAAGCAGGGTCAGAACATCCGATCGGAAAGGCGGTCATAACCGGAGCGCGAGAGAGAGGAATCGCGGTCGAGCATGCGACCGATTTCCGAGCAGAGCCCGGGATGGGGGTGAGCGCCAAGGTTGCAGGGAGGCAGGTCCTGGTGGGCAACAGGAATCTCTTCGCCGGAAGTGAGATTGGGTTCGAGCCCGCCGAAGCCTCCGTTTCCAAGCTGGAGGAGAAGGGAAGGACCGCGATGGCAGTGGGCGTAGACGGAAGGGTCGTTGGGATAGTAGGGGTGGCAGACACGGTCAAGCCTCATGCGAAAGAGGCGGTCGGCTCCCTCAAGGACATGGGCGTGAGAGTCGTCATGCTGACCGGAGACAACAAGAGGACCGCCAGGACAATCGCGGGCGAAGTGGGAATCGAGGAGGTGGTTGCCGAGGTTCTGCCCGCACAGAAGTCCGGGGTCGTCAAGAAGCTTATGGACGAGGGACACACCGTCGCCATGGTCGGGGACGGAATCAACGACGCGCCCGCCCTCGCCCAGGCGAACGTCGGCATGGCGATAGGGAGTGGGACAGACATCGCAATAGAAACGGCTGGCATTGTGCTGATGAAGAGCGACCTCAGGGACGTGGCAGGAGCGCTCCGCCTGAGCAGGGCGACGATGAGCAAGATTAGGCAGAATCTCCTCTGGGCCTTCGCCTACAACACCGTGCTGATACCAGTGGCCGCTACAGGGTTCCTCAATCCCATCTTCGCAGGCGCGGCGATGGCCATCAGTTCGGTCAGCGTTGTCGCAAACTCGCTGACCTTGAACAGGGTCAAACTCAACCCATAGGGCGATGAGCGGCGGCGCCAGAGATCGCTCGAACCTTTATCTCCCTCGGAACGGAGCGGAGAAGGTGAAGTGCTAGATGGTCGACAAGCGATTTGAACAGTACGTGAAGGACAACCTGGGAAGATTCGCCGACGACATCATTCGGCTGTCGTCTCAACCGAGCGTTTCAGCCAGGAAGGAGGGAATCGAGGAATGCGCGGTGCTCGTGGAGAAGATGCTTCGCGACATCGGGGCGACGACCAAGGTCCTTCGGATGGAGGGCGCGGCGCCGCTCGTCTACGGCGAAGTGAAATCGAACCGCTCAAGCAAGACCATTCTTTTCTACAACCACTACGACGTTCAGCCCGAGGAGCCTCTGGAGCTCTGGAAGTCTCCACCCTTCAAGCCGGAGATAAGGGACGGCAGGATCTACGGCCGGGGAGTCTCCGACGACAAGGGGGAGCTCGTGTCGAGGCTGAAGCTCGTTGAAGCCTACATGAAGACCGCCGGACAGCCGCCCTGCAACGTGAAGTTCTGCTTCGAGGGGGAGGAAGAAACGGGCAGCGTGCACCTGGAGGAGTACGTATCGAAGAACCCCGACCTCTTCAAGGCCGACGGAGTCATCTGGGAATACGGGACTGTCGACCTGGAAGGCAAGCCGATGGTGACCCTCGGAGTGAAGGGGATGATCTACCTGGAATTCGTGGTCCAGTCGCTCTCTCAGGACGCCCACAGCAGCTATGCGGCCGCGCTTCCGAGTGCGCCCTGGAGGCTCGTTAGACTCCTGAACCTGCTGAAGGACGAGAACGAAAGAATACTCGTGCCAGGATGGTACAGCAACGTCGAGACGCTCTCCGACGAGGAGCTGAAGGTCCTGCAGGAGATGCCCTTCGATGCGGAGGCCTTCAAGAAGAACTACGGAGCCGGAAGCTTGCTCGGCGGGATGACGGGCGAGCAGGCCAAGAAGGTCCTCGTCCAAAGGCCCACGGCCAACATCGCAGGGATCTGGGCTGGTTACATGGGCCCCGGGTCGAAGACCGTCCTGCCAAAGGAAATCCATGCGAAGATGGACTTCCGGCTGGTCCCGGATCAGGACCCGGCAGACCTCCTCAAGAAGCTCCGGGAGTACATGGACGCCAAGGGCTTCGTCGACGTGAAGATCGTGCTCGAGAGCATGGAACCCGCAGCGAGGACATCCCACAAGGACCCGTTCGCGCAGGCCGCCATCAGGACAGCAGAGAGGGTCTACGGGAAGAAGCCTATCGTCGAACTCTCATCTCCGGGGACGGGCCCGCTCTATGTCTTCAGTCGACGGTACAAGATGCCGTCGGTCGAAATCGGCGTGTCGGCGATGGATGGAGGGATACACGCCCCGAACGAGAACCTGAAGCTCGAGGACCTTCAGAAGGGAATCTGCTGGATTGCCGATACGATGGAACTCTTCGTCGCTTCCTGAACTACCATTTGCTGAGGTCGCCCTCAAGCAGACCCAGGCCGAGGTGGGCATGGTCGATGTGCCTCGAGAGCTCGTCCCGGTCGCCCACGGTCTCCCCGCAATAGGGGCAGACGAGGACGTTCGGTGAAGCGAGTTCGGGAAGGGCCACGTGCTGTTCGAGTCCTCCGGAGACCATCGCCTTCTGAGTGACCAAACCGATGAACCTCCCCTTCCTCGTCACCCCGAGTCTCCTGACGCCGAGCTGGGACATCTTGGCGATGGCGTCGACGACCTTCGCCGCGGAGTCTACCGTCGCAACGGGGGAACTCATCACATCCCTGACCTTGGTGGCGGATGGATCCAAGTCCGCGGCGACCACCTTGTACAGGATGTCCCTCTCGGTGACGATTCCAATCGAGTCGTCGCCGCGCACAACGACGGCTTCGGTAGCGCCGGCCTTCTGCATCACCCTCGCAGCGGTTGTCACCTGATCGTCGGAGTTGACCCTGGCAAAGCCGGTCGACATGTAGCCAGAAACAGGCTGGTCGAGTGACTTGCGGATGTCCACGATGCCTGACGAATGAAATCACCTACTTAAGATGTATCGGAGTCTAATTCATAAACTGCAGAATGAAAGGCGAGGCGGGTTGAAGGCCGCAGTGCTGGGGTCGGGCCTCATGGGGGGCGTGGTCGCCTGGCACATGGCGCGGTCCGAGGGGGTCGACAGCGTAGTCGTCTCGGATGTCGACGAAGAAAGGCTTGCCGCGGTAAAGAGGCGGTCGGCGGGCAAGAAGCTCTCCGTGGAGGTTCTCGACATAAAGGACACAAGAAAGACGCAGAGGTTCCTGAAGCAGTTCGACGTAGCTGTCTCTGCCCTTCCGCACGGGGTGGTTCACAGCTCGGACCTCGCGGCAGTAGCCTCAGGTACCAAGATGGTCAACGTTGCCTTCGAAGACGAGCAGATGGAACTGGATTCTGCTGCAAGGAAGACCGGCGCCCTGCTGATTCCTGGTTGTGGCCTCGCTCCGGGGCTCGGAGGAATACTCCTAGTTCACGCGCTGGAAGCGCTGGGTGGAGGCGACGAAGGCCACATCCTTGTCGGGGGCCTCCCTCAGGTCCCGCAGCCCCCCTTCGGGTACAAGCTGGTCTTCTCGATCGTCGGGCTGCTTCGAGAGTACACAGATGACGCTCGCGTCTTCAGGGGCGGCAGGCTTGTGAAGGTCAGACCTTTCTCCACCGTAGAGAAAGTGGAATTCCCGGCACCAATCGGGACGCTGGAGGCATTCTGCACGGACGGGCTGGCGAGCCTCGTCTACACCATGAAGGAGATGCGGGTCCTGGACGAAAAGACGCTGAGATGGCCCGGCCATGCCGAGAGGATGAGCCTTCTGCAGGAGTCAGGGTACTTCGCGAAGAACAAGGTGAAGGTGGGGAGCGCAGAGCTGTCGCCGCTCGAGATGTCCTGGGCGGTTCTGGAGAAGAAGCTGAGCGAGGGAGACCCGCACGACGTGACGGTGATGAGGGTCATCGCGCGGTCGGAGACGGGCGAGTTCGTCTACGATATGGTCGACAGGTACGACGATAGGGAGAAAGTGACCTCGATGGGAAAGACGACGGGATACACGGCTTCGATTGTCGCACAGATGGTCGGGTCGGGCAGGATCAAGGGGAAGGGAACGCTCGCCCCGGAAAGAGCCGTGGAGGGCCCCCTCGTGGAGGCGCTGCTCACCGAGCTCGGCAGGAGAGGCGTCAGCATCACCTCGAGTAAGCGCAGGTCGCTCTGAGGGCAGAAGTCGAGAAGATCAAAGCGGTGGAGATGGAAGTCAATGGAAAGGGGAGCTTGGCGCCTACAGCATGCTGATTATCCAGTAGGAAGCGGCCGCGACAACTGCGGAGGCAGGGATGGTAATCAGCCAGGCCCAGATGATTTTTCTTGCGACGCCCCACCTGACCCTCGAAGCGCCCATTGTGGAGCCTGAGCCCATGATGCTGCCGCTGACGACATGGGTCGTGCTGACAGGGATGCCTACCAACGAGGAGCCGATTATTGTGACCGCAGACGCAGTTTCGATTGAGAACCCGTGAACGGGGTCAAGCTTGGTCATCCTGTAGCCGAGAGTCTTTACAATCCTCCAGCCTCCGAAGAAGGTCCCGAGAGCGATGGAACTGGCGGCCAAGAGACCAACAATAAGAGGCACTTGGAAGGTGGGACCTCCTGGTATCCATTTCACGGAGATGAGAAGGGCGGTCACCACCCCCATCGTCTTCTGCGCGTCGTTCGTACCGTGGCTGAGGCTAATCAAGGCAGAGGAGACGAGCTGGAGCCGCCTGAAGTAGCGGTTGATGATGTGGAGGGGCACCGTGAAGAAGACCCTGATCAGGGAGGTCATGAGGAGAAACGCAAGCACGAAACCGATTACCGGTGCGGCGACCATGAACGCGACCGTCTTACCCAGCCCGGCCCAGACCAGTGAATTCAGACCCGCCCTGACCACTGCGGCGCCCACGAGGCCGCCGATCAGAGCGTGCGACGAACTTGAAGGAAGGCCAAGATACCACGTGATCAGGTCCCAGACAATGGCACCGATGAGGGCGGCAAGGATGAGGTCCGGGTTTATCACCGACGGACTGACTATCCCCTTGCCGACCGTGGCCGCTACCGCGACGCCGAAGACCAAGAAAGCAATGAAATTGAAGAAGGCGGCCATGGCCACGGCGGCCACGGGCGGGAGCACCCTGGTGGAGATGACCGTCGCGACGGAGTTGGCGGCGTCATGGAAGCCGTTTACGAAGTCGAAGCAGTATGCGGCCGCTATTATCCCGAGCACGTAGACTGCATAGAGGTCCACAGCGCTCGCCTAGGTAGACCTGATGAGGATGTCCCGGAGGACTAGGCTCAGGTCCTCGCAGCGGTCCGTCACGGTCTCCAGGTGCTCGCAAATCTCTTTCATCTTGAGAATGCGGATCACATCGTCGCTTCGGAAGAGTTGGACCAGCGTCTCGTTCAGGAGCTCGTCGGCCTCGTTCTCGAGCCGGTCTACCTCGATGCACCGCTTGTCGATTTCCGTCTTGTCGAGCTTCCTCATAGAGATGAAGGATTGGTGAATCTGCTCCACGGAGGCGCGGCAGATCCCCGCGAACTTGTTCAACGCTTCCGTTGGTCCCGTGACCTCGTAGAGAACGATCTCGTTGATGACGGCGTACATGTAGTCGAGCACGTCGTCGTAGAGAGAGGCGAGTTTCGTGATGTCCTCCTGGTCGATTGGAGTGATGAAGCTTCTGTTGACCTTTTCATAGATCTGGTGTACGATATCGTCCCCGACGTGCTCAATCTCCTTGAACTCCTTCCTGCGCCCCTCCATGTCGTCGAAGGACTTCAAAGCATCTTCGAGCTTTGTCGCACCAAGGAGGACGTTCGCCGATTCCTTTTCGAGGATGTCGAAGAAGGCCTTGTCCTGCGGAATTATCCATTCCTTAAGGCCCATGCCCAGCCCCGCCTCTTCGCAGTGCTGTATTATGCTTTCTCGAAGAAGGCCTTGATCTATATGTTGGCTTTCGCGGCGCGTTCTTGATGACGCAAGAAGAGAAATCACCAAGGAGTAAATCGATCAGATGAAGAGAGACCTGGAACAGCACCCATAGCTCCAGACCTTCCCGCTTTTCCCCGGCTCAGCCCCCATCTTAACTCAGACGCGAACCGATTTAATGCTCCTCCCTGAAGCTGTTTCTTGGATTGAACCAGACCACCATCAGAAGAGGAAGGCCGGCTGATTCAGCTGCTTTTCTGAAGTTGCTGCTGGCTCTGGCTGAATTCGAGCACCTTGAGCCTCCCTCTGCAGATGGGCAGAAGAGGATCATCGCCGACATCTTTGAGAAGAGGAGACTGAACCTGTTCGTGGCGTCAGAGCGAGGGAAGCTCGTGGGCTACGCCCTGTACTTCTACACCTACTCCTCCTTCCTCGCAAGGCCCACCCTCTATCTGGAGGATCTGTTCGTCCTTGAAGAGCACCGCAAGAAGGGGCTGGGCCTCGCGCTACTCCTCAGGTGCATCCACGAGGCGGTCAAACAAGACTGCGGCAGGATGGAATGGGCGGTTCTTGGGTGGAACAAGAAGGCGATTGGCTTCTACGAGATGCTCGGTGCGAGGAGGCTGGACGAGTGGCATTCCTACAGGCTGACGCGCGATAAATTGGGGCAGATCTCGGGCGGGAGTCCTAACGCACCCGGGTCCCTGAAGCGAACGGGATAGGGCCAAGGACCTCCTCCTTCGAGAAGTAGCGGTCTAAAATACTAGCCGTTTTCTGCCTCTGCTCGGTAGAGGAAATTGGAAAAGGTACTGCTCTTCGAGGAGGCTGCCGGCCGTGACAAGTTTCTGCTAGGCGGCAAGGGGTACGGCCTGGCACAGATGACCGCAATCGGGCTGCCAGTCCCGTCGGGTTTCACGATTACAACGGAGGTCTGCAAGCAGTTCTACGCCCAGGGCGGCAGAATCCCGACCGGCCTCTTCGATGACGTCAGGCGGAAGATTCGGGAGATCGAGGCGAAGACGGGCAAGAGGTTCGGCGACAGCCAGAATCCGCTTCTCTTCTCCGTGAGGTCGGGCGGACCCTTCTCTATGCCGGGGATGATGGACACCATCCTCAACCTCGGGCTCTCGGACGCAACGGTCGAGGCGCTGGCAAAGAAGACGGGCAACGAGCGGTTCGTGTACGACTCGTACCGCAGACTCATCCAGATGTTCGGAAAAGTGGCCATGGGCGCCCCCGGAGACAAGTTCGAGCACGAGCTGGAGGAGCTCAAGAAGAAGTCGGGGGCGAAGGCGGATATAGAGTTGAGGTCCCAGGAGCTCAAGAACCTCGTCGAGATCTTCAAGAGGATCGTAAGGACGGAGACAGGAAGGGAGTTTCCGCAGGATCCCTTCGAGCAGCTGGAAACGGCCGTGGCCGCGGTTTTCATGTCGTGGAACAATCCGCGAGCGAAGGAGTATAGGCGGTTCTACAAGATCAGCGACGACCTCGGGACAGCCGTCAATATCCAGACGATGGTCTTCGGCAACATGGGCCCGGACTCGGGCTCGGGCGTCGGCTTCACGCGAAACCCCTCGACAGGCGACAGGGAGCTCTACGGGGAGTATCTGGGCAACGCGCAGGGAGAAGACGTGGTCGCAGGAGTTCGAACGCCTATCACCATCGAGAGCCTCGACCCCAGCCTCCGGAAGGAGCTGGCTGATCTCGCCTCCAAGCTGGAGAAACACTTCAGGGACATGCAGGACTTCGAGTTCACCGTCGAGGGAGGGAAGCTGTACCTACTACAGACGCGCAATGGGAAGCGGACCGCCCAAGCGGCGGTCAAGGTCGCTGTAGACATGATGGAAGAGAGGCTCATCGGATCCGAAGAAGGCCTGATGAGGGTCGAGCCTGAAATGCTCGACGCGCTCCTGCACAGGCGTCTCGACCCAACAACAGCAGATCAGCCGGTGGCAAAGGGACTCAACGCGTCCCCCGGCGCAGCATCAGGAGAGGTCGTCTTTGACACGGATGAAGCAGCCTCGACGGGGGTGGGCAAGAAGATAATCCTGGTCAGACCTGAGACGACGCCGGAGGACATCAAGGGCCTGATTGCCTCTCAGGGGGTCCTCACGGCAAGAGGAGGAATGACCTCCCACGCTGCCGTAGTGGCCAGAGGAATGGGCAAACCGGCAATCGTGGGATGCAGTGAGATAGAGATCACCCAGGACGGGACAGCCTTCACAACCAAGAGCGGAGAGAGAATCGCGAAGGGAGAGACAATCACCATAGACGGAACTTCCGGGAAGGTGTACAGGGGCGAAGTGAGGATGGTAGACCCCGAGCTCTCACCGGAGTTCTCCAAGCTCCTAGAGAAGGCCGATTCCGTGAGGAAGCTTGGGGTCTGGGCCAACGCGGACACCCCCGACGCCGCGAGAAGGGCACAAGGGTTCGGAGCGGAAGGGATAGGCCTCTGTAGGACGGAGAGAATGTTCAACGCTCCCGACAGGCTCCCGATCGTCAGAGAAATGATCATGAGCGAGGACGCAGAAGAGAGGAAGGGGAACCTCTACAGGCTCTCTCCATTCCAGCTCGCCGACTTCAAGGGGATCTTCTCGGCAATGGGTGGAAGGCCGGTCGTCGTACGCCTGCTGGACCTGCCGCTCCACGAGTTCCTGCCCCCGATTGAAGAGCTGATTGTTGAGATCCAGCAGATGAAGGAAGAAGGTTCCAGCCGGGCGCAGGTGCAAGCGAAGCAGGCGGTCTTGGACAGAGTGAGGCAGCTGGCCGAGCACAACCCGATGCTCGGTCACAGGGGGTGTAGACTGGCCGTGACCTATCCAGAGATCTACGAGATGCAGACCAAGGCGATACTCCGGGCTGCAGCAGAACTAATGCGGGACAAGGGTGAGACCCCCAACGTGAAGATAATGATCCCGCTGGTCGCGCACGCCGGGGAGTTGAGGCTCCTCAGGAAGTTGATCGAGGGCGCCGCCTCGGAGCTCTTTAAGGAGATTGGGACGACGGTCGCGTTCCAGGTCGGAACGATGATCGAGACGCCCAGAGCGGCGCTGACGGCCGAGGAGATTGCCAAGGACGCTGACTTCTTCTCCTTCGGGACCAACGACCTGACGCAGACGACCTTCGGGTTCAGCCGGGACGACGTGGAAGCGAAGTTCATCCCCCAGTACATCAAGCTGGGCATACTTGATTGCAGTCCCTTCGATTCCATCGACACGTCAGGCGTGGGCAAGCTCGTCAGGATAGCGGTCGAGGCAGGAAGGAAGACGAAGCCAAGCCTCGAAGTCGGAATCTGCGGTGAGCATGGCGGCGACCCGAAGAGCATCGCCTTCTTCAACGAAGCTGGCCTGAACTACGTCAGCTGTTCTGCGTTCAGAGTGCCGATAGCGAGGCTGGCGGCCGCACAGGCTGTAATAGGCAAGAAGACAGCATCGTCGACCGTTTAGTCCGAAGGAGCTCCTTCGAACGGACTTAAGTGTCGAAGGCATAAGACCTTCGAGGGACAACAGGATAGCGCCACAGGAAACGGTGCCATTGCAGAAGCCGAGCTACATCGGACTGCTCCGCAATCGCTCTTTCGCCGCGCTGTGGGTCGGTCAGTTAGTATCGCAGTCGGGAGACGCAATCTTCGACGTCGCCCTGCTCTGGCTCGTCTGGGTGACGACGAATTCGACCGCCCTGGTAGGATTGACGCAGGCGGCCGTTCTAGTCCCTTCAGTGGCAGTCGCTCCAATCGCAGGAGTCTACGCCGACAGACTGAACAGAAGAAATATGATGATTGTCGGAAATCTCTTCCAGGGAGCGATCACCGGAATACTCTCCATCCTTTACCTCGTGAACTACCTGACCTTCCCTCCACTTCTGCTGCTCGTCCTTCTCCTCTATGCGGGGGCGCAATTCGTGCGTGCGGCCAACGGTGCGATTGTACCCAGCATAGTGAGCAAGGAGAACCTGGGGGCTGCTAACGGGCTGTTCTCTCTGACCACCTCGGCCAACCAACTAGCTAGCTACGCGGTCGGCGGCATAGCGATTCTCGCCATTGGATACACGGCCTCGATAGCCTACGACAGCTTCACCTTCTTCTTCGCTGCTGTGATGCTGACCTTCGTGGCGAAGTCCTACGGAGAAACACGCTCTCAGGTCTCCGAACCCGACCCCAGAACAAGGGGCGGATTCTTGAATGACTTCCGCGAGGGACTCGCGTACGTACGAAAGAGCAGACTGTTCCTCGAACTCATCACGCTGGGAGTGCTGGTCAACTTCTTTGGTGCAGGAATCACAACACTGCTCGCCCCGTTCGTGGAGGTTCAGCTTGGCGGTGGCGTCCCGGCATACGGGCTGGCGCTCTCCTCGTTCTCCCTAGGGCTGATGGGGGGGGGGCCGTGGTGGTGGGAAGGTTGAACTTCAGAACGTACATAGGCAAGCTCTTGATCTTCTCGCTGACGGCCACAGGGCTCTTGATCGCCGTGGCGGGGCTGGCCCGGACTGTCCCGGAGGGACTGGTCGCCTTCGTCGCGATAGGCGCTGTTTCGGGTGTAGTGAACATCCCGATTTCAGTGATGGTCCAGACGCAGGTCCCGCGAGAGATCCTTGGGCGCGCCACCACCGTCATGGGCGCCCTCCTCAGCGCTGTGCTGCCCGTCTCTGCCCTGATCTTCGGTTGGCTGGGAGGTCTGGTATCGTTAGGGACCCTCTTCGAAGTCTCCGGCCTGGCTGTCGCAGTCGTCTCAGTCGTTTTGTATTTTCCGTTTGTCGAGTTCCGAAACGCGAAGTACTAGCCAGCCCAGGGTCCCCGGCGAATCTGTTTTCGATTATCAATACTGAGAATCCGCTACGCGTATTAAATACGCGAGAACGAGGCGACAAAATCATGGGTCAAGCCGCAGGGCTGGTCCAGAAGTCGATGGTGATTGTCGACTCGGAGGTCTGCAAGGGTTGCAGCCTGTGCGTCGTTTCATGCCCGCAAAAGAACCTGAAGCTCTCGGAGTCGCTGAACAGGATCGGATACCATCCGGTCGAGTTCCACTACCACGGCGAGAAGGGCGACTGCACGGCATGCGGACTCTGCTACTGGGTCTGTCCCGATTTCGCAATCGCAGAGGTGAGGAGGCTGAAGCAGTGACGACAGAGATGGAGTTCGTTAAAGGAAACGAGGCACTCGCCCTTGGAGCGCTCAAGGCCGGGATGAACGCCTACTTCGCCTATCCCATCACACCGTCGAGTGAGATCCCGGAGACCTTGGCCAAGGAATTCAGGAGTCCGGAGTATCCTGAGTTCAAGATATTCCTCCAAGCGATGAACGAACTCGAGGCGATAAACATGGTGATAGGCGCCGCGTCGACCGGTGCTAAGGCGATGACGGCGACGTCCGGGCCTGGGTTCAGTCTCAAGCAGGAGGGCATATCCTACGCCGCCGCAATGGAGATCCCGTTTCTCGTGGTAGACGTCAACAGGGCTGGGCCAGGCCTGGGCAACCTCGGCCCCGAGCAGAGCGATTACTTCCAAGCGACGAAGGGTGGAGGACACGGCGGATACAAGACCATCGTCCTAGCACCGAATTCGGTCCAGGAGATGGCGGCCTTCCCGGCCCTAGGATTCTCGCTCGCTTTCAAGCACAGGACTCCCGTCTTGATGCTCGTTGACGCATTCCTGGGACAAGTGAAGGAGGACATAGTATTCCCCAAGATCGCTCAGGAGAAGTTCGAGACTCCCTGGGCCGCTACTGGAGCGAGGGGAGCAGAGAGACACTTGATTCTTTCGCTGCACCTGGATTTCGAGGACCAGAGGAAGCACGCCGAGCACCTCAAGAGCAAGTACGAGGAAATCGACATGATAGAGCAGAGGTCGGAAGAATACCTGACCTCCGACGCCGAAGTGGTGCTGGTAGCCTTCGGAGTGGTCTCGAGACTCTGCAGGCGTGCGGTCAATGAGCTCAGAGCAAAAGGGGTCAGAGCGGGACTCTTCAGGCCGGTGACGCTCTCACCTTTCCCCGCCAGGGGATTGAAGTCGTTGGCGGACAGAGGAATCAGGAAATTCATCGTCGTCGAGCTGAACGTGGGACAAATGGTCTACGACGTCAAACTCGCTGTCGAAGGGAAGGGTTCGGTCGATCTAATCTACAAGCTGGGCGGCTTCCTGCCGACCACGGCAGAAATCGTCCACAGAGTGGAGATGGCGTCAAGATGACAACCTTGCAGGACAAGGCGACAGGCGAGTACGAAGTCAAGCTAGGGAGGCTCCCGACGCTGACCGGGAAGCCGACCCACTACTGCTCGGGGTGCGAGCATGGGGTCCTCACCAGATTAATCGCCAACGCGATAGAAGAGCTGGGAGTGAGGGAGAAGACCGTCATGATCGACTCGGTGGGGTGCAGCGTCATGGCCCACGAGTACATCAACGTCGACGCAATCCAATCGCCTCACGGGAGGGCACCGGCTATAATGACCGGGATCAAGCACGTCAGGCCGGACCTGCTAGTCTTCGCAGTGCAGGGGGACGGGGACGCGGTAGCAATAGGGCTCCTGGAGCTGATCTACGCTGCCAGTAGGGGCGCACCGATTACGGTCTTCCTAGTCAATAACGCGATCTACGGCATGACGGGTGGACAGATGGCTCCGACGACCCCGAGAGGGATGGTCACAACAACGACGCCGAGGGGCAGGGATCTGAAGGACACCGGTCCAGTGATGGACGCAACCAAGCTGCTCTCCGGCCTCGAGGGGCCCTCATACGTCAAGAGGGTCTTCCTGCCGGTCACCCCCATGGGATCGACCGACCTCTACAGCGCGAGGGGTTCCCTCGAAGGGGCAAAGAGCGTCCTGAGCGCGTTCAAGGTCCAACTGATGGGAGGCTTCTCTTTCGTTGAGTTCGTCAGCACCTGCAGCGTCAACTGGAAGATGTCCGTTCTCGAGTCGAAGCGCTACTCGTTCGAGGTCCTGGCCAAGCTTTTCCCCCCTGGCCTCTACGTAGACAAGATGGGGGTCGAGAAGAAATGAAGATCGAAGTCATCGCCGCGGGTCAAGGCGGGCAGGGCGTTCTTGAGCTCGCGAACTACATTTCGTACTTCAACATACTGAAGGGGAGGCATGCAGCCTGCACGCCTTCGTACGGGCCGGAGACGAGGGGAGGGAAAGTGAAGTGCTACGTGGTCGGGTCAGACGAACTGATTGATTCGCCCATTGTCGAGGAGCCGGACTTCCTCATCGTCATGAACATCCCGTCAATGGACTACGTGCCGATGCTCAAGGCGGGGGGGACGCTGGTTGTCAACAGCTCGCTAGTCGGTCAGGCACCGAACAGGGATGACATCAAGGTCTGTCGGGTCCCGGCAACGCAGCTGGCTGCTGACCTAAAGGAATTCTCACCCGTGAGTGGGCGAGACACCTCAATAGCCGCCAACTCGGTCGTGTTCGGCGCGTACCTCGCTCTCACCGGGGAGGCGCTGCAGAACGAGCTCGGGGCCGTCAAGGAGGTCTTCGAACATTTCTTCACGGACCGCAAGGCTGCGTTCGTCCCTCTGAACGTGCGAGCCGTACAGAGCGGATATGAATTCGTGGCCAAGAACCCAGCAGGGGCCCCGGCTTCGAAAGAAGTTCTGGTGGGTTGACCACCGAGTTCCCTCGAGACCACCGAGTCAAGAACCTCGTGAGCAGGGGCGGCTGAACTACAAGCTTATCCGCGCATTTTTGAAAGCTCGAAGGAAAGAATGGAGGAAGACGTAGGAGTGAAAGAGGAGAACCAAGAGAAGAACGGGGGGAAACCGGGAGGCTCTGGTGGCGTCCTATTCCTCGCAATCATGTTCCTGGGCTATGCGGTGTATGCGGCTGACAGGACAGTTCTCGGGTCAATGCTGAAGCCGATAACGGTCGCGCTACATCTGAGCAACACCCAGATAGGTCTCTTGAGTTCGGCCCAGTACATCGGAGTCCTCGCCTTCGTTTTCGCAGCTGGTCATCTCTCTGACAGATACGGGACGAGGCGAATCATCCTGGTCGGAGTTTCGGTCTTCACCGCCTTCACCTGGCTCATTGGTTTCTCGACGAGCTTCTACGAGGCGTTCGCCTTCCGGCTGGTCAGCGGTTTCGGAGAAGGGCTCTTCTGGCCAGTAGCCATGTCTGCTGTCGCGAATTACTTCGGGATGAAGAAGGGACGGGCCCTTGGAGTCTTCTACGTGGGGTTCGACGCAGGATCAGCGACGGGGTCGTCGATAGGCGGAGTGACATTCTCCCTGACCTCTGACTGGCGTTACGCATTCTTCGTGGCCCCCTTGCTCGGAATTGCCGTCGTGGCGGGGGTCTTCTTTGCAAGGGACACCTTCGCGAGGGCCGACGGGAAGGTCGGTACGATCGCCCTAGGCAGAGATGCGCTCAACTTGCTGAAGAGGAGGCAGGTCCAGCTGATGATGTTCTTTGCGCTTCTCGCCACCTGGTCGTCCTTTTGGCAGGTAAACTACCTTTCCTATTACTTCTCGAGCGTCTACGGTCTGACCGTCCCTCTCGCAGCCTTCATCATGTCTCCGGTCGCAATCTCAGGAGGGTTCGGCAAGGTACTACTGGGGAACGCATCTGACAGGTGGAGGAGGAACAGGATGCTCTTAGTGACCTCCTTAGTAGTCGTCCTCCTCTATGCCATGTTCTTCTCCGCTTCAAACGTATACTTTGGCGCGGCCGTCGTGCTTGCAATAGGGTTCTTCAGCTCGTCCATTTTCCCGGTGATGCAGGCACTGATGTGCGACTCGTGCGACGGGAAGACGGGGACCGCCCTGGGGCTGACGACGACGGCCCAATCAGTGGCGACTGTTGTCGCACCCAACACCACTGCAGCCCTTTTCGCGCTTCTCGGAGTGGGAGGGGCAACAGCAATCAATGCAGTCGTCCCAGCTTTGCTCATGCTGTTGGTCGCTTTGTTCCTCAAGGACTCTAGAAGTGTCAAAGGGGCTTGAAACGCACGACTGACCCACGTCATCGTTTCAGTCCCATAACTTGACCCGAGACGAAGTGGTGAAAGCCTCTTGGCCTTAGGAAGGGTGCTTCGATTCTCCACCCGCGTAGCCAATCTGGACGAGTGGGTGTCTTCAATTGGACGGGTGGGTGTCTTCAATTGGACGGGTGGGTTGAATGCCCGACTTCTCGTCTGCCAGGAGTCAGTTCCAGGCTAGCCATGCCGCCGGAGAAATGACGACATACGCGAAGAGGGTTCCCCACCAAATTCCGACCGCCGAAAAGAGGTACCTGGCCGCCACACAATATGGAATGATAGTGAGGATGCCGGTCCTCATGAATGATTTGGTAAGAGAACGCGAGAACCCCACGCCGTGGGCTCGACTAGTTGCGTAGAGCGACGAAGACCTGATTGCTGGAACGCCGGCAATGGCGCCGGCTACCAGCGGCCCACTGAGAGCGCTTGTGGTTACGACTACCGAGACAACGCCGCCGCCCAACGCTCCTCTCCAGATCATCCGTCTGACACTGAATCCTAATGAGACGCGTGGTGCATCGTCGATTCCGATTCTCTTGTGCACGAAGAAGATGATCAACGGCGCAGCGACGCTTCCAGCTAGGGAGAACGTGAAGCTGTCAGGGGCCAAGACGGCTACAAGCATAGACGCCAGAAACCAGAGGATGAGGGCGACCAGCATCCACCGTCCGAATCGCATCCGCTTGGGGATGGCGTAGAAGAGCAGGAATGCGAACGTGATACTGAACGCCAGGGGCAAGAGCGTGGTGGCCTGAATGGCCGCATTTTGGGACTGAGTCGCGCCGATTAGGAGCAGGCTAACGACAGCCGTCGAAGGCAGCCCTCCGACGAACCCGGCGCGACCAGCTCCGTAGGCGTCCGCAACGCTAGTCACAGTCGCAACGACGAGCCACCCCGAGCCGAAGGCAAGCAACAGACGGAGTGGGAGTAAGTCTGGAATCACAATCGGCTGGCGTCTCCAAGCTATTTTGTTGACATAAGCCTTCACTGAAACGCTCAGGATTGAAGGGGTCGGCTACTGTCACGTCAAAGAAAGGAGCCTAGGCGTTGCCTAGCTCTTTCTTGAAGGCATCCTTCAGGTCCACTCCCCAGTCGTCCAGGGCCTCCAGTTTCCCGAAGAAGAACCTGAGGACGGGTGGTTCGGAGACGAACTTCAGGCCCTTCACCAGGTTTCTGTGCTTGTACAGCCACACTATCCTGTCGACAGCGTAGTCGATGTGGGACATGCTGTAGACTCTCCTGGGTATGGCCAACCTCGTCAGTTCAGCGTCTGCGAAGACGTCTTTTCCGTCCTTGTCCCGGTCCATGGATATTGTTCCTCTCTCCATGCTCCTTATTCCAGAAGCTATGTACAGCGCCGCTGCGAGCGCGCCCGCGGGATACTCGGACTGTGGGATATGCGGCAGGAACTTCTTCGCGTCAAGGTGGCAACCCAATCCACCTGGTGGGGTGACGACGGGGATACCTGCTTTGACTAGCTTGTTGACGAAGTACTTGATCTGCTCCACCGAGCAGCCAGCGACGTTCGGGTCGACCATTTCTCGCATCCCCACTGACATGGCGCTGACTTCTCTCATCGACATGCCACCGTAGGTGATGAAGCCTTCGTAGACGGGCAGCCAGGGCTTGACCAGTTCGAACAGCTTCAGGTTGTTGGTCGCTATGCAGCCGCCTCTGACGCTCGTGTTCTTTCTTCCGCTCATGTAGTAGACGTCCGGAATGCTGCACATCTCTTTCACTATCTCCGCGACCGTCTTGTTCTCGTACCCCTTCTCCCGTTGCCTTATCATGTACGCATTTTCGACAAGCAGGCTTCCGTCCAAGACCATGAGGAGACGGTTCTCGGTGCAGATCTGTCTTATCTCCTTCAGGTTCTTCATTGAGAAGGGCTGTCCGCCGATGAGGTTGGTCGTGGCCTCCATCCTCACGAAGCTTATCTTGTCTACGCCGTACTTCTTGATGACATTCCTCAGCTTGTTCGGGTCCATGTTGCCCTTGAACTGATTCGAGCTCTCCGTCATTAGCGCCTCATCATAATAGATCTCCAGAACCTTCATTCCCTGGAGCTCAATGTGGGCCTTGGTCGTAGTGAAGTGATAGTTGGTGGGGACCACTCCGTCGGGCTTGGCGAAGACCTTCGCCAGAAGGTGCTCGGCCGCTCTGCCCTGGTGGACGTTCATTACGTGCTTGTAGCCTAACACATCCTCCACGGCCTTCGCGAACTCGTAGAAGGTCATGCTTCCGGCGTAGGCGTCGTCCACCTTCATCATGTTGGCGAACTGGTTGTCGCTCATGGCGTTAACTCCGCTGTCGGTGAGCAGGTCCAGGAATATGTCCTCCGTCTTGAGAAGGAACGTATTGTAGCCCGCTTCTTCCATGGCCTTCAGCCGTTGCTCCACGGGGACCAGCTGGACCTTCTGCACCATTCTTGCCTTGTGCATCTCAATCGGGATTTCCTCGCCTGTGGATAGTCTGATGGACATAATTCGGTCGTCACGCCTTGTACACGTTTTATAATGCTTTCGGGACGAAACCCACCCTTCATCCAAAACTTAATAGGCCAAAAGGGGCGGTGATTCAATAATGTGCATAACCCGAGTCGGAAAGGTCACAGCCGCATCGCAGGGGAGGGCATCGGTGGATTTCTTTGATGGGATGGCCTTGGATGGGGTCGACGTTTCGATGGTGGCAGCCACTCGGGGCGACTTCGTGGAGGTCTTCGGGAACCTAGCACTTTCCGTGGTCAGTCCCTCGGATGCGAAGAAGCGGCGGGCGGCATGGAAAGAGATTCGCGAGGCGGCGATCGTCACCTTGCCCAATAGAGACAGAGCGCGTTGAGCGAAAAGGGAATCCTCCTCCACGCGAAACACGCCTTCATGCCTAACACCCTGGGGTACTGCGGGCCCGACGACCGGGGGGTCATTTTGCAGCACCTCGAGGAATCGAAGGGCGGCGAGGACCTGACCTCGACGCTGAAGGAGTTCGAGGCAGCCTATCCCTTCCTCAGACTGATTGCAAGGACCACGGGCAGGGACACCTTCGACTACTCAGTGCCTGAGGCGTACTGGATTGGAAACGGCTTGCTGGACCGGGTTCCTGTCCCCGATTTCCATAGCTTCTCCCATAAGGAGTTGATTGGCAGGGACCCGAAGGAAGTGAAACGGGTCTTCAGGGCGGTAGGCACGGCCGCGCGGCCTCACCACACATTCTACGTGATGAACACCTACGCCAGCTCGAGCGTTTCTGACGGACCAAGCCTGAGCAACACCAACGTGAAGAAGATCTCCCAGATGATTGACAACTGCCGAGTCTCCTGGGGTGAGGTGAAGGGCATCGGAGCCAAGAGTCTCCAGGTCAAGTACCGTCCCGTGATTCTGGAAGACGGCCTACTGAACCTTTCGAAACCCAAGCTCAAGAAGGTGAGATACAACCGGGAGGTGACGCCTTTCAGCTCCGTCAAGAAGGGGGATCCCGTGTCCCTCCACTGGGACTACGCCTGTGAAGTCCTGAGCTCAAGACAGCTCGTCAACATACGGAAGTACACCATGCTGGACATCGAGGCAGCAAATCTGCTGTTAGCCTCGTCCGATAGAAGCAGACTCTAGGGAAGTCGTCAGGACTCCAGACTCGCCAGCAGCTTGAGCCGCTGGACCTGGGCCCTGTCAAGACTCTCGAGCGACTTCTGGAGACCGGTCAGGTGCTCGATGTTCTTCCTCGTTTCGTCGCAGAGCAGCTTGTAAGCTGCTTTGGCAGCAGGCGTCTGCGCTTTGCTCGCGAGGGCCTCGTAGCTGTCGGCCAGGTCATCTTCGACCCCTATCCAGTTGATCAAGGTGTCCATGGTCGCCTCCAGATAGCCCGTCTTGACCGTCTCTTCCACCTTCTTCGCTTCCTCGGCGGTGTTCACTTCTACGATGAGTCGTTCCTTACCCAAGGACGAACAACCGCGCGAAGTCTCAGGGGTCTATAAAGGTAGACGGAAGCTTACAGGAGGAGGCCTAGAATCAACGCTGGGATGAGACCGGAGATGACGCTGAGCCCCAACAGGAACGAGGGCGGCAGCATATCTCTTGATGGCTTGTTCGTGACCGGCTCCGCGGATTCGGAGAAGACCACAGTGTTGATCACCCTGTAGTAGTAGACGATTGAGAGCACAATGTTTGCGACCACAACGAGGGCCACCCAGGTAAAGAGCGGAGTTGAGGCTAGAAGCAGCGACTGGACGATGAGTATCTCACTCCAGAACATCCCGAAGGGCGGTGATCCGACCATTGCGAGCGACGATGCAGTGTAGAGGATCCCGAGGGGCCTGTTCTGCCTTCCTGCGCCCTTCAGTTTCTCCAGGTCAGCGTCTTCGAACTCCTTCCTCCCCCCGACGCCGGTGAGCATGAAGAAGTTGGCCTTCACGAGCCCGTGGTTCCAGATCTGGAACGTGACTGCAACGAGACCCAGCACCGAGAATGTTGAGAGCGCGGCGAGCATGTAGCCCATCTGGGCAATCGAACTGAACGAGAGCATGCGCCGTAGGTTGCCCTGTCCGAGTGCCCCGAAGTTCCCGATCAGCATCGTCAATACAGCGAGAGCGACCAGAGTCACCTGAATCCCCTGGAGGACGGATCCCTGGACGACGAACGGCTGGATCACCTTCAGCATGGCGAAGAGGAGAGTCTCGTCGACGACCCTGCCGTTAAGGGCACCAATCTGGGGGGGTGCGGCCCCATACGCGTCAGGCAGCCATGTGTGGACCGGAAAGATTGCTACCTCCACCCCAATGCCTACGAGGATCATCAGGAGCGCAACGATGCCTATGGGGCCGTTGGAGGCGAGAAGTAAGGGCAGGGCGGCCAGGTTGATACTCCCGATACTTGAGTAGACCAGTGCGACCCCGAGCAGGTAGACCAGGCTCCCTGCCCCTGCCAGGAAGAAGTACTTCATTGCCGCCTCAAGTGAGATGTCGCGCCGTCCGAATGACACCAGGCCGTAGGCGGCTATGCTTAGACCTTCCCAGAAGAGGAAAAGGGTCAGAAAGTCGCCGGCTGAGATCACCCCTATCGAGCAGCTAACGAGCAGCATCATGAGGGCGTAGAACGTCCCGATGTTGTCCTTCTGTGACAGCGTGAGAGCTGTATAGACAGCCACGGCCAAGCCCGCAAGGAGTACGGTCAGGATCACCAAGTTCCCTAGCTTGTCAACCGAATAGACGCTGGCAAGGAAGTAGGTCAGAGACTGGGGGCAGACATTGGCCAGAGGCTGGATGCAGATTGGGCCCCAGCTCGTGATGAGTTCGACGAGGGATAAGAGGAGGAAGGCCGCGGCTATCCCACCGATGATGAGCGATCTGCGACTCCCGAGCTTCGATTTGGCCATGTCTGCGATGAGGACCACCATCGCCCCAGCGAACTGGATCTCGAGGACTGTCGACAGCCAGGCCATCTGTCTAGATCACTCCCGTCACTGCGAGCATCAGCAGAACCACGAGGATAGAGAACAACAGGGCGACATTCTTTCCGAGGTCCCCGCTCTGGAGCCCGGTGGCCAGGCGAGTCAGTGGCCTCAGTATCGACCCAATTACGTACGAATAGAGCCGGTCGAACCCGATTCCCTCGAGCAAGAACGCCTTGGTTTCCCCGAGGAAGGCGCTGGACTGCATCAGTCGTGCGGTCGCCTCGGACCGAGCTTGAAATGCAAAGTAGCAGATCGCGAACCCGAGCAACACAACGGCGACGGTTGAGGTCGCGGTTAGAATTGAAGGAGCTTCGCTGAGCGAGGGCGCGAAGAGACTCTGGCCATTCAGACCAATCCATCCGACCACGACCAACACCACCAAGGCCATCATCGGCACCACCATCAGCCACCCGGACTCGCGAACCTCTCTCTCACGACTGGGGCCGTGGAAGACCTTGACAAGTGCTCTGAAGGAGTAGAATGAAGTGAGGATGGATCCGAGGATGATCACGAGGAAGGCCGCCGCGCCGTATGTGGCGGCCGCTGACAGGATCGCGTCCTTAGTCCAGAACCCTATGAGAGGGGGAAGACCGACCATCGCAAGTGCTGCGAAGAGGAATGCAATGTACGTGTACTTCATCCGTCGTGCGAGCCCTCCCATCTCGTCGACTTTTCTGGTCCCAAGCGCTTCGATGACAGACCCGGCGGCCATGAAGGCGAGTGCCTTGAAGAGGCCTTGGCTGATCAATTGGTAGATTGCGCCCGACGTGGCAATCTTCCACCCTACTACGCTCCCCAGACCGATGGCAGCAAACATCAGACCCAGTTGGCTGATCGTGGAGTAGGCGAGAATCCTCTTGAAGTCGTCGGCTGCGCATGCGCAGGCACCCCCCACAAGTAGGCTTGTGAGGCCGACGACCAGGACCGA
>Ga0187865_1000768_pt1 | contig 42080 bp, 37 predicted proteins | sample June2016WEW_11_1_2_FD_132989 | JGI IMG/M metagenome (GOLD analysis project Ga0187865, IMG submission 132989) | Peatland microbial communities from SPRUCE experiment site at the Marcell Experimental Forest, Minnesota, USA - June2016WEW_11_100 | ecosystem: Environmental > Terrestrial > Soil >...
CAGCTCTCTCAATCCCGTGTGGGACCAATTCTGAGGGCTTACCGATCGGTCTGCAAATAGCCACTCGCCCTGGATCAGATTCTCTTGCACTTAGTATTGGCGCTGCATTCGAAGGGCTTGCCGCCATGTCGCATGTTGCCCATGGCAGTCACGCCATCTCGAAAGCCGGTCTCTAGTTTCCCAAGTCGGATTCTATCCGCCTGGTGGTTGGCGCCTTTACCGATTCAGAAAGCACTCAGAAAATGTGTGGCCCTGCGGATAGCATAGGTATCCTTGCTAATATGATCCGGGGGATTTGGAAGCGTTTCTTGAGTTAGGACGTGTGCCGGACGTCATGCTGGATCGTGCAGCCAAGAAGCATATGGGGCGGAGAGCTGGCTAACGTCCTTGCATCTGCATTGCGCGAGGGGTAGTTCAATGAGTGCTCTAGTAGGTCAATAGCTTATTGGAGTTGGCAGCCCGAGGGCGAAACGCTGATCAAGGACACCTGGTGTAACTAATGTCTCAATATCTTGTGCGCCGACTGATCACCTTTATCCCGACTCTGTTTGGGATTTCCATCATCATCTTCTTTGTGATGCATCTGATCCCGGGGGATACTATCACAGCGATGATCGGGACGTCATTCAAGTTGACCGAAGCGCAAACGGCAGCTCTTCGAGCGTACTTCGGACTGGACAAGCCCTTGCCAGTTCAGTATTTACGTTGGCTATGGGCGGCACTCCAGGGCAATTTTGGCTATTCGGCCCGAGACGCTCTGCCCGTGCTCCCATTGATCCTTGATCACTTCCCCCTGACACTCGAATTGTCAGTATTTTCGATGGCGATTGCACTCCTATTGGGTGTTCCTCTGGGCATTTACGCTGCGGTGAAACGCGATACGACCATCGACTTGGCGGCACGGACATTCGCGTTGGTAGGTCTCGCGATGCCCAACTTCTGGTTGGGAATGCTTATCATTCTCGTGCTATCGCTCTACCTAGGTCTTGCACCAAATGCGGGGAATTACGTTGGGTTTTTTGTCAACCCACTGGCGAACTTGAAAGAAATGATCTTCCCGGCAATAACCTTGGGTTTCGCAAGCACAGCGGATGTAATGCGGATGGTTCGGTCGTCAATGCTGGAGGAGCTTGGTCAGGACTACGCCCGTACGGCACGCGCCAAGGGCCTGTCCGAACGGGCAGTGTTCCTTCGACATTGTTTGAAAAACGCTTTGATTCCCGTCGTCACAATCGTTGGACTTGAGACCGGTTACTTGTTTTGTGGTGCAATCATTGTTGAATCGGTCTACGCGTTGCCTGGAATTGGATGGCTCCTACTCAACGGAATCACCGAGCGGGACTACCCTGTAATTCAAGGCACCATTCTCTTCATTTCGTTTTGCTTCGTCTTGGTGAACCTGGTAACTGACCTCGTGTATGCCTGGGTCGATCCCCGGATTCGGTATGAGTGAGTCATGCCGGGGCCGATTCGATAGTCCTCGGCATCGCACGAATTCCTGGAGCACCTAACCATGAGCGCAATCTTGAAGTTCGTTCGCTATCGCAGTGCATTCGTAGGATCAGTCATCGTTGCAATCTATTGCTGTCTAGCCATTTTCCCAGGGCTTGTAGCACCTTATTCGCCCCTAGACCAGCATCCAATTGATCGGTTACGGCCGCCCAACGCAACCTACTGGCTTGGCACAGACGAGTTCGGTCGCGATCAGCTAAGCCGAATTATATATGGGGCCAGAAACTCGATGGGCATAGCGCTTTCTTCCATTGCGATTGCTCTGTTTTTTGGGACAGTCCTTGGGATGATTGCGGGTTATTTCGGCGGAGCGGCAGACAGCATCATTATGCGAATAATGGACATGTTTTTTGCCTTCCCCTCCCTCCTCCTGGCGCTGTTCATCGTCACCGCCCTCGGGCCGGGGGCGGGAAACACGATCCTGGCGATCGCTCTTGTCTATCTTCCGATATTCGCCCGCGTCGCCCGGGCTCCGGTTCTCACGCTCAAGGAAAGGGAGTTTGTCCAGGCGGCGGTGTTGATTGGGGCTCGCGATTCTCGCATCCTGGTACGTCACATATTGCCCAATCTTCTTGCCCCGCTCATTGTGACAGCCACCTTGGCGTTATCGTGGGCCGTGCTAACCGAAGCAGGTTTGAGCTTCCTTGGATTAGGAACGGTGCCGCCCAACCCGTCCTGGGGTAGTATGTTGAGCGATAGCAAGACCTTGATGGAATTCGCACCTTGGACGACTATCTTTCCGGGATTGGCCATTCTATTTTGCGTACTGGGTTTCAATTTCCTTGGCGACGGCCTACGCGATGTTCTCGACCCGCGCATACGCGCGTAGTCTTCCTTTTTGGTCCAGACCCCGCCTCCGAGAATGCCTTGTCAAAAAAAGTACCGGCGATTATGGGGGCGCATGCCTTAGGAATCCACTGAGGGACAGGAAGAACCGACTCCATCATGATCCGGCTGCAATCCGCGTGTTGACATCCTGCAAGGAGAAGACGCAACCTAGGCTTAGATCATCTCGATTATGAACCCCACGATCGCCTTGGGGTGGTGAGGGGCAAGATTGCGCACCGAATTGGCACTGACCATCTTGAGGTTGCGAGCCTGGCAGTCGGAAGTGAGCATGCCGTCAATGAACCTGTGTGGCTCGATCGCGAACCAACGATCTGGTGAGTGCGGGCCCAACAGCCGGACACAGGCCCCCGTTGCTGGTGCGTCCTAGCCGATCATGCTTGGGTTGGCCGGCCTGCAACCCGGTCAAGAAAAGCACAACCGAAACCCAGAGGCGTCGGTTCGTGTCAAGGTAGCGGCATCTGAACTCGGCCCACAACAGACGAGGAGGCGATGGGGATTTCTGTCAAGTTGGCAGACTGCTACCACCCCTCCCAGAGGAATTCTTTTCGCCTCTGTCATCCCAAAGTTCTAGCCAATCAGCTGTCAGTGAACTCGCCTATCCGTTGCTGCACCAACTGACCAGGGCGGCGCGAATAGCTGGGTTGTTGAAAGAGGAGAGCCAGAGCATATCCAGAATAGGATCATTGCTCTCAAGCCCACCAGATTGGCTGTAAAGGAGGGTATCGTCAGGTGCCAGCTCTCGGCAGTGCTGGGTGGAATAGTCCCGAACCCCAACGGAATAAAGAATAGTTTCGCCACAACCACGATTTGACATCCTTGCGACATGGTAAGTTGTTGCGAGGGGACTGCAATATGCCCGTGTCCCTTCATCCTATTCCCACTGACAGAATGGCTCCAGTGCGACACCGCTGCTGGGAATGCCCATCAAAGGAGTCGCGGCCGAACTTACCTTAGTAGGTTCGCGCCACTTGCGGGTACACTTCCTCTAGCTTGCCTCAGCAGAAGTGCCTGGTTAGGCTAGTTCGGTGAGCCGAATATGGAGAGGCGAAAACGATGAAGGCTAACCCCAAACCGAAGATCGCCGTCGTCGGGGCGGGCGCAATTGGCAGCCTGATCGGCGGGTTGCTGGCGCGTGCCGGAGAAGATGTCACGCTGATCGGACGACGGGCCCACGTTGAAGCCATGCGCGAGAACGGCCTGCGCATCGAGGGCGTGCTGGGCCCCCTGACCATCCCGGTCCGTGCGGCCGAAACCCTGGACTTCCGGCCGGACCTCGTGCTGCTGGCCGTCAAGACCCAGGACGTCGAAACCGTCTGTGACCAAGCCCAGGCGCATATCCAGAGCTCCACGATCGTCACCCTGCAGAACGGGGTGAGAAGCGACGACATGGTCGCCTCCCGAGTGCCCAAAGAAGACATCGTGAGCGGGGTCGTGATGCTGAATGCCCAGTTTCTAACCCCTGGTCACATCACATACGCGTATGCCGGCTCGCTGCTCATCGGCGAAGCGTTTGGCAATAACGGCCAGAGGGTGCGGGAGATCCAGGCGCTGCTCAGCCGCGCGGTCCGGACGGAGATCAGCGACAACATCCGGGGCGCCCACTGGACCAAGCTGCTCCTGAACAATCTGGGCAACGGGCTCGAAGCGATGACGGGGCTGACCGTCAGTGAATGCATGCGCCACGCCGGGCTGAGGAGGATCGGGATCCTGGCGCTCAAGGAGGGGCACCAGGCCATCGGAAAAGCGGGCATCCGCCTCGCGCCCATCCCGCGGATTCCGGCGCCGGCCCTGGGATTTATTATCCGCTCTCCCGTGCCGGTTTCCGCCTGGACGCTCAGCCTGTCGATGGGATCGCTGAAGACCCTCAGCTCCACCCTGCAAAGCCTGCGCCGTGGCCGGTCGACCGAGATTGACTACCTCAACGGGGAAATTGTCCGGCTGGGGCAGCAAATGGGTATGGCCACCCCATACAACTCCAAAGTGGTTGAGATCGTCAAAGAAGTGGAGAAGACCGGCCAGTTCCTAGCCCCCGACGAGCTGGTCCGCCGCTTTCCATGACGCCGGCGGTGTGCCAGGTCGTCCCCCTCGTGCTCCATTCGTGGAAACCCCTTGGCAAGGGCCGGAGCGCATCGGTGCGCCGGTTGGATTCAATGAAGCGGGAATAGAGGGAAGGGGGGAATTCGGGCCTTGGACGGTCCGCGATAAAGGAGGGAGGGGCCGCGCGCCAGGGCTGTGGCGCGGGCTCCCGCCTGCGGGATCTCAGGCACGAGCGCTTTGCGAGTTTTCGAATGCCTCCAGCGTTTCTGGTATGAGCCAGATCAGAAACGCCAGCGCTGCGGCGTTTTCAACCCACCACCAGCCGAGAAGGGCATGCAGGACCAGCCCAAGCAGGACGGTTCCCGCCAGGAAAGCGCAGGTGATGGAACTGACCGCGTCGCCCGCCAGGGCCTCACTCGGGATCTGGCTCGAAATGCGGCGCTTGGCCGCGGCCAGGCAGGGCATGATCACCACAGCCGCCGCCGCAATCCCAATCCCGAGCCTGGAGCTCTCGGATTCTGTACGGACGAGCAGGCCGTAGGCGGCGGAGATCAGGAGGTAGGCGCACAAGAGGGCGAGCGCGATCGCAACCCCCCGCGACGCCCTTTGCTCGGCTTTCTGGACCTGCTCCAGAGCCTCGCCCCGGGTCTCCACGAGAAGACGCCAAAGCAGCAGCGCCCCGCTGGCCAGTTCGATGAGACTGTCCATTCCGAATGCGATCAGGAGCAAACTGCCCGCCGCGATTCCCGCTGCGAGGGAGACCGCCGTTTCCACAACGATCCAAGCGAGGGAGAGGAGTTCAACCTGGACTCCCCGGCGCACCAGCGAGGCGCGCGTCGCCTGGCTCACGCCTCCCTGCGCTTGGGCTCGAAAAGGGGGATGAGCAGCGAGGGGATCCTGGTTCGCTGCACGACTTTCGGCGCAACGCTGCGCGCCCAAAAGGCATCCATACCCGCCTTACGGTGGGTGCTTAGGAGGATCAGATCGGCTCCGGACTCCTCGGCGATCTTGGCAATCGTCGTCGCCGGATCGCCGCGCGTCATCTCGGCGGAGGCCTTCAGACCCGCGCCCTGTAAGCGTTCGAGCTGGGCGGCCAGGTCCCGCCTCGCGTTTTCTTCTTCCATGTCGAGAACCGCCTGCACGGTGGCCGGCATGAGATTGCCGGTCGCTGCATCCTCCCCGGCCAGCGTGGAAAAGGTCGGGGTCACGCACAGGAGATGGACCTCGGCGCCGAAGATGCGGGCGAAGGATTCTGACATCGGCAGGCTCTCTTCGTGGATCCAATCGGGGTCCAGCGGGACGAGCAGCTGGTCGAGTTTGAAAGGAGGGCCGCCCGGTTTGATCAGCAGCAGGGGGATCTTGCCCCTGGCGACGACCTGCTGAGCGATGCTTCCGAAGAGCACGTCGCGGATTCCGCCGCGTCCGTGCGTGCAGATGACGATCAAATCGGGCTGGATTTCCGAGGCCGCGTGTTCCACGATGCTGCGGACCACGTCGGAGACGGGGGCCGTGTGGACGTGCGTCTCCACGCCCACGTCGGGAGGAAAGGCGCGCCGGGCGGTCTCCTTGAGATAAGCTTCGGCCTCATCCGGCTTCGTCAGGTGAGAGTCGCGGTGAACCTCCGCCGGGGCATCCTGTTCGATCACGTGTAGCAGGGTGACATGTGACTTGAGCTTTTGCGCCAGGTATGCCGCGGGCCCAAGGGACGCTTCGGAAAGTTTCGAGCCATCGAGGGGAACGAGGATGTGGTTAAACACAGCGTCCCTTCCTAGAAAATGATCTGGTACAGCAGGAAAATGTTGAGTGCCACGATCAACGCCGCGGCGATGCCGGCGGCGACCGTGGTGACGGGGTGATTGGCCAGAACCCCCATGACCTTGCGCCGCGCCGTATACACCACGAGGGGAATGACGGCCGAGGGAAGGCCGAAGCTCAGCACGACCTGGCTGAGCACCAGAGCGCGGGTTGGGTCCACCCCCAAGGCGATCACGATAAAGGAAGGCAGCATGGTGGTAACGCGCCGGACCCACAGCGGGATCTTGAAGTCGACGAATCCCTGCATGATGACCTGGCCCGCCATGGTCCCTACCGTGGAGGAGGAATGGCCGGAGGCCAGAAGCGAGATAGCAAAGATGGTCCCGGCCGAGGCTCCCAGCAGGGGCGTGAGCGTCCGGTAGGCCTGTTGAATCGTGGCGATGTTGCTCATCCCATGCGCGTAGAAGGTGGAGGCCGCCATAATCAGCATGGCCATGTTGACTAGTCCAGCGAGGGTCATCGCGATCACGACGTCCACCCGCTCGAAGCGCATCAGCCGCCGAAGCTGCTGGGGGTCGTGGGTGACGATGCGCCCCTGGGTCAGACCTGAATGCAGGAAGATCACATGCGGCATCACGGTGGCGCCCAGAATGCCGGCCGCCAGGACAATGCTTTCGGGCCCCGAAAGCTGGGGAACGACGCTATGGTATACAACCTGGCCCAAATCGGGCCGGTCGAGGACGGTCTCAACGAGAAAGCAGACTGCAACGACTCCGACCAGCCCGGTGATCAACGCTTCCAGGGGACGGAATCCCTGGTTCTCCAGCAGCAGGACGACCATCGCCAGCCCGCCCATCAGGAGCCCCGGGACAAGCAGGGGCGGCCAGCCCGAGAAGGCGGCGAACTCGTTGAACAGGCCGGGAAAGAGCAGGTAGATCCCGAGCGCCGCGCCGAGGAATTCCGCCAGGTCCGTGGCCATGGCCACGATTTCCATGACGATCCACATGACCAGGCGGCCCCAATTGGGGTAGTGGTCGCGCATGGTCTCGGCCAGGTTCCTGCCGGTGGCGATGCCCAGCTTCGCGGCCAGGTACTGGATCAGCATCGCCATCAGATTGCTGGCCAGGATCACCCACAGCAGCCGGTACCCGAACAGGGCGCCGCCCTGCAGGTTGGTCGCGTAATTGCCCGGGTCGATATAGGCGACGCAGGCGATAAAAGCGGGGCCCATAAACGGCAGGAGGCGTCCGAGCAGGTTCTTCTTGCTCCTGCCTTCCAGCACTTCATGCGCCGATCGCAGGGTGCCGGCATCGCTTGAACTTTCGGAAAGGGGTGGCTCTGGGCTGGTCACAATTGCGATTCCCTGTGCTCTAGAGGATTTCCACAAAGACCTGGCTCGTAACAGGGGGACCGAGGATGGACTCTTTCTTCCGCCCCCGGACCTTCAGATGCATGGTCTGGTCGAAAGGCGACACCGCCAGCACTTTCAGGCGCGCCCCCGGGACCAATCCGAGCTTCTCGAGGTAGCGCAGGATCTCGGGATTCCTTTCCTGCACCCGGCAAACGGTGGCTGCCTGGTCCGGCTGCAGCGAGGAAAGCGAAACGCTCTTGTCCGCCGGCATGACCAGATCGGCATTCGGGATCGGATCGCCGTGCGGGTCCCGATCGGGGTCTCCCAGGGAGGCCGCCATGCGCCTTTCGAAGTCCTCGGAGATGGCATGTTCAAGCTTCTCGGCCTCGTCGTGAACTTCATCCCAGGAATACCCCAGGGTTTGAACGAGCCACGCCTCCAGCAAGCGGTGGTGGCGGATTACCTCCAGGGCAGCCCGCCGGCCGGCGTGGGTAAGCGTGACGCTGCGGTACTTGCGGTAGGAAACCAGTGCCGGCCGGGCGGACGAGAGCCTTTGGATCATGCCCGTCACCGAGGCCGGCGCAATGCCCAAGCGCTTGGCGAGGGCCGTCGTGCTGGCGGTCCCGCCGCGTTCGCTGAGCTCGTAGATCAGCTTCAGATAGTCCTGAATGGAGTCGGTCAGAGATTCCGGCATCATTTCCTGCAACTCCCTTGGCGGGTCGGCAGGGAGAAGAGGCCACGGCTACCAGACGTGCGGGATAAAGCGGTATCTTACCCTGGACTCATATTCGGCGTAGCCGGGTAACTGCTTCACCAGCATTCGCTCTTCCAGCACGGCCCGTCTCCCGAATAAGGCGACGGCGATGAGCCCGAGGATCAGCCCGTAGGCGGAACCGAGCAAGAGCGTGGTGCCCAGCACGAAGATCAGGATCGCGCTGTACATCGGATGGCGGATGTGGCGGTACGGGCCCGTGGAGATCACGGTTTGGCCGCGCTCGGATTGGACGCGGACGGCAACGGACGCGTAGGAATTCTCCCGGAAGGTCAGGAACAAGAGACAGAACGAGCTCAACAGGAGCAGGCCGCCGACCGCTTGAAGCCCCACCGGCAGGGCGGACCAGTGAAAACGGCCTCCATCGAGTGACGAGAAAACCAACCATGCGATGAGGATGCTCTCGGTGAGCGTGAAGAGCGCCTTGTCCCAGGATTGCTGGTCGGACGTTCCCAGATGCAGCCGCTCCTGCAAGAGTCCGGGATCGTGCCTGTAGAGCCAGATTTGCACCCCAACGAAGAAACTGAAGAACAGCAGGAGCCAGATCCATCCAGCGGGCCAGGCCAGGGTGCCGGCCGGAAGGAAAAGGGCCAGTCCAAAGATGGTGAAAATTCCAACGGTCTCAGCGACCAGAAGCTTGAGGTTGATGGTCATGCCGAGCCCCCGGTTTTACTTCCTCTTGCCAAACTAACTCAAGAGTTAGGCGTGCCTAATTTTACCCCACGGCCTGAGGGGGGTCAAGCCGCCAGGTGAGCTGCGGGAGGCCCCGGGGGATTCTTGAGGAGCCAGAGAGGGTAAGGGCTCAATTTGGGGGTCGGATTGGCTATCCGGCCAGGAACAACGAGCGTATAAGGCGAACCGGCCCATCGCGGTCAGAAGGCGCACGCGCGGGGAGGTGTCCTACGTCCGGGAGGGGGTGCCGAGCGGAAAGCAGGGTTTGTTCGTACTTGATCGGCACGGCCATCGGTCCCGTGGGCGGGACTGGCGGATGGAGGGCGCGGGAGAGGCTTGGGCGAAAGCGCGCTCCGAGAAGTGGGGCGCCTTATGGGAAGAGCTCCTGCAACCAACCGGGCCCTCCGGACGCGCCCCGAGTCACCGCGTCCAGCCGCAGCAGGGGAAATAGCCTGTTTCTTGGAGGCCTTTGCTTGGTTGATTCCAGTTCATTTGGCGTTAATCACTCTTCGTTACCATGTCCCTGGTTCTCAAGAAGGAGCACTCCACGTGCTCCGATCGCTCCTCTCGGGGTCCGGGGTTCGAGGCAACCGTCCTGGTCGGGCCCTGAGCGGATATGGCAGACGTGGAAGGGAAACCTGGTGCAGCGGCGGGTTCCCCGCCGGCCGGATGTGTTGGAAAGGGGAATCGGCTGTTGCCCCGCCAGCCAGGTCGTCCGGATCGACCCGGTGGACGCCCTGGGCGGCGAGTCCATGAGGCAGTCAGCATCCGGAAACTTTGGAAAGGACAGATGGAATGAAGAAAGTATTGCTTTCAATCGGTGGGATCATGATGATTGGGGCTCTCGTCTTAACAGCGTGTGCCAGTCAAGCCACCCCGACCGCCTCGCTCGGCGGGGGGGCGCCCAGCGGGAATGGTGGCGGTACGCCCAGCGGGAACGGCGGCGGGGGCACAGGGTTAACCAATGCGCCTCTCCCCTTGGCGGCGCAGTTGCTGATTGGTACGATCAAGCTGCAGGGAACGGCCAATGCTGTCGACGCTCAGGAAGCGGCGAATCTGGTTCCGCTCTGGCAGTCCTATGACCAGTTGACCAGCAGCACTACCTCCTCCGCAGACCAGATTAACGCCGCCGTCACGAAAATCCAGAGCGTGATGACGCCCCAGCAGGTGCAGGCCATCACAGCGATGAACCTGACCCGCCAGGATGAAATGAGCACGATGACCTCTCTGGGACTGGGTGGTTTCCGCGGGGGCAATGGGACTCCGGGCTTTCGCGGCTTCAATGGCACTCCGGGATTCCGCGGCACGCCGGGTGCGGGTGGCTACTCCGGCGGTTATTCGGGTGGCTATTCAGGAGGCGGGGCAGGAGGCACACGCCCGACACCGGATGCAACTCAAATGGCCGCCAGGGCCAATTTCGCCAACCGAATCCCGACCCAGTTGGTAAATGCCGTGATCAGCCTGTTGCAGAAAGAAGCATCGACATCCAGCTGAGCCGCGATCTCTGGCCCGTGCAGTCGCATTCTCGCGGATCGACACGAGAATGCGATTGCCGTCATGAGTAGGAAATGGAGCAACATCCCGGGAACCGCCGCAGCGGTTGGCCAGGCAGGGCAGGGTCAGGAAATCACAACCAGAACTATTCGGGTGGCCGGGCTGAAAGAAGGTGGGTTTCCGCGGAGGCGGCTGGCATGGCCTGGACGGGTGAGCGCGTCCTCGCAGCGGGGAGTGGTCCGCAGGCGCTTACGGTTGTGAAGGGCTGAGGTTTGGACCCAGCCGGCGTCAACGCATGATCGCCGAGATGGGTGGGCAGGAGACAGTTCGCAGCTGGCGCAGAGGCCTTGGTGCGCGAATCAACCTGTGGTCCGAGCCCATCCCCCGGACAAGCGCCATCGAAGGTGATGGGCGGTGAGTGGGTCTCATCGCCGGGCACATCGCGCCGTACGGACTGGTTCATGTGGCGCTAATGGCGATGCAATAGAATGTACCTAGCCGTGAAAGGAAGGTTTCCATGAAACCTGTTTGGAAATGGGTCATTGGCATCGTGGTCGTGTTGGTGGTCGTGGCCGCCGTGGTCGGAGGCGTGATCGTGGTGAGGAATCACCTTGGGGTCCGGCCGATGGCTTTCCAGATGCACCGGGCTCTGCCTGGGCAGCCCTTGGTGCCGGGTCGGACCGTGCGTCCTGCCCAGCCCTCGCAACCCGGACAGTTGGCGCGCCCGTTTGGCAATCGCCTTTCTGGGACACCGGGGTTTGGACTGCGCAGCTATGGCATGCGCGGGTCCGGGATGATGGGCGCAGGGATGATGCCCATGGGCGGGCTCTTGGTAGGTGTCGTGGGCGGCTTTTTCGCGGGGTGGTTCTCTTTGGGTATCCTGGTACTGCTCGTCCTGGCGATTGTCCGGCTGGCCCGGCCGTACCGACCGCCAGTGCCCGTGCTCGTCCCGGCGCAGGTGCCGGCGCAACCCGTCGCCGCGATGGCCAGCTGCGCCAACTGTGGCAAACCGGTCCAGGCTGAATGGAGGAATTGCCCCTACTGCGGCAAGAAACAATAGCCTTCCCCACTTGGGAAGGGACATCGCCTCCGGAGGTGCCGGAGGCGATTGCCTTTAAGGGGCAAGAGGGGGATCGTTCCGCCGGAACGGGGGAGCGCGGAATTCCATCCCAGTCGCCGGGCCGCCGCATTGGCCGTTGCGGTTCCTGTCGTGGATGAAGGTGATCCTGGAAACAGCAGCCGCGGCAAAGGAAGAACGTCAAGGTCCCGCGCGCCCGGTGCTCGGCGGACACGGCAAGGCGCTTGATGAGGAGATCGAGCCCCGTTGTCAGGCGCGGGGTGGGACAGGGAGTAGTTGCTAACCATTCCGTCGGCCGGTTTGTGACAGGCCGGCTGGGCGGGGCGTCCCTGGAGGCGGAGCTTGGCCCGGTTTTCTCCGGGCCGGAGCCCGCAAGTTGCTTTTCCCTTTCCCGCTTGGGGAAACTGCGGGCGATGGTTTGGATGGGCCTCGAAGAGCAGGGGGCGTGTCTAGAGTAGAAGCCCGCAGACCCCAGCCTTTCAGGGCGGCGGACAAAGCATCCGCCGCCTTCTCGTTCCGAGGAACCCTATCCGCCACTGAGACCGCTCACCGAGCGGGAGAGAAGCTGAAGTGCACTTCCTTTAATTGCCCGTCCACCTGGAAGGGAACCTTTCCCCCCACCTCGTAGAAAAGGTAGGCCTCTCCGACCAGGATCCCATCGCCGATCTCATTGGCGGGAAGGGATTGGGTAAACAGGACCGCGGAGGGGCAGCGTCTCGGGTCGTAGTTGGTGTCGGAAACTGGAGGGGTGTAGTCCAGGTAGCTCCAGGGATTGCTGTTCTGCCCGTCATTCACCAACGCCTCCCCGGCGGACGCCCCCTGCCACAGGCGGTTTCCGTCCGAGTCAACCCGGAGGAATTCGGGGTGCTGGCTGAAGATTTGGGAGATGACCTTGAACGCGTACGCATCCACGGCGGCCGGAAACCCATAGTCTGTTGCCGCGTGGTAGTTGCCGGAGGCGCCGGGGAAATCGGCCAGGGCGAGAGGGGTGTGGTCGCCCTTCGACGCGCGCTGCAGAGATTCTTCCTGATACCAGATGGTGACGTCGGACTGGGCGTCCACATTGGCCTGGCCGTAATTCACCCGGACAAACGGGTTGTCCGCGGGCGGGTTCTTGGGATCCACGGCGCCGAACACATCCGTGCACTCGTTCATCATCGTCGTCGCGACGTCCCATACCGCCGGCACGGAGGTGGGCGGGTGAGCAGGGGTCTCCGACGGTATTTCGATGACGGGCAGTCCGCCTGCTTGCGCCGTGGGAGAAGCCGCCTTCGCGCATCCGGAAAGGACGATTCCGAGAACAGAGACCATCACCAAAGAAACCTTCGTCTTCATATTCTTCTCTCGCTACGCCTCGATGAGCACCAATTCGTTCCCAGTCCCCGGCCCGGGGTCTCGGATGGAATACGTTCGGGACCTGGTCATCCTTCTCTAGCAAGCCGATCGGCGGGTCATCAGCGGATCGGACGGGCAGCGGGAAGGAACTTCCTCTGGTTCCCCGCTCAGGGCCGGCGGTACGATGCCTCGCCCTTCGCGAGACATGCAACCGTCGACCGGGATTCCTTTCTCAACCTGAACTTCATGCGGCCCTGGAGAAAGATCGCCGCGGTCGAGAAACATGCTGCAGCAGCATTATAGGAGCAAACCCGATCGGCGGCGGGATGCCTGTCTGACCCGGGAACCGATTTTCGCGGCCGCGCGCACGATCGGGATCCCGAGGACGACGAAGTGACCGCCTCTGTTTCCTTCCATTCATTGTGGCAGTCCTGGCGAGTCTTTCTGGCAAGGGCCGTGGTGCGCTCTGGTGATCCCGGAGACGGCCCGAAAAGCGTGTCGACTCCTCGTTTGGAAAGATCCGCGTTGCATCGCGGCCAGCTAGCGGAGTGGGAGGGGTCCAGGTCGGGGGAATTGAAGAGCTGGCAGCGGGGAGGAGGCCTGGGCACCGTGTCCGGTCCATGCAAGCGGGCAGCGGAGGCAACCCCGGCATGGCAGCGGCTGCTCCTACCTTGGGTTGGCGGCCCGGGCGCGATACAATGGCGAAACCCATCCGTCAATTTGCGGGCCGCTGAAGGAGGCCAGGACGAAGGTATGAAGACCACGGTGCTGGACGAGATCCCGGTTGCCTTGGATCTGGACAACCTGGAAAGGCGTCTCCATCTGGAATCCGGGAGTGACCGCGCCAGGGAGTTCCGCGAATTGGCCGATCAAGCACGGCCTCTGGGGAGACCCAAGGCGCTCTTTGGAGAATGCTTTGTGGAGCACAGGGAGGCGGATAGTGTCACGCTGGATGCGGTGACCTTCACGAGCCCGGCTCTTCGCGCGCACCTGGACCAGGTGGAGCGCGTGTTCCCTTACGTTGCGACGTGCGGAAGGGAAATCGACCAGCTGACCGTGCCGGCCGACGACTTCCTGGCGAAATACTGGCTGGATGCCATCAAAGGGGCGCTTCTTGAATGCAGTCGCACTTACCTGCGGGCCTACCTGGAGAGGAAATATGCCCTGGGAAAGACGTCCAGCATGCACCCTGGATCGGGAGACGCCAACGTGTGGCCCATCGAGCAGCAGGTCGAGCTGTTCTCGCTTCTGGGCGACGTGGAGGGGCAAATCGGCGTCATCCTGACGCCCAGCTTCCTGATGACCCCCATCAAGACCGTATCCGGGATCCTTTTTCCAACCGAGACGGACTTTGAAACTTGCCAATTGTGCCACCGTGAGAGCTGCCCGTCCCGGAAGGCGCCCTTTGACGAGGCCCTGTGGCGGTCGGTGTTCGGAAGGGCCGAACCCGGTGCGTAGGTTGCGGCGGCTGCCGTCGGGGAACACGGCCGTCAACAGCCTGCCGATGTGGCTTCAACGGCTTCGGAGAAATGGAATGGATGCCCATCTGCCTCCAGGCAAGATGGTCATGTCCGCGCGGTGGTCCTGCAGGGGGCAAGAACAGGATCCCGGCGTGACAGCGGATCGCTGAAGGCCGCGGGAGAGGCGGCCCATCCTGGACCCGTTCCCCGGTCAGCGCCCCTCGCATTCCGTGGATCGGAGGCGTGCTGGTTGACGCGTCCTCCCTGGCATCGTAGACTGGTCGGAACCAGCTCGTGTTCCCCGTTTCTGTCATTTCTGCTGTTCCGAAAGGGAATCCCGAATGACCGCCCATGAACCTGGTGTTCGGCCGCACCTCTCGACCTTCCGCCAGCTCCTGCTGAGCTTCTTCTGGTTCTCCACCAACATGATGTGGTCGGCCATCCTGATCATCACCATGCCCAGCCAGATCAAGGCGGCGGTTGGAGATACTTCCAAGGGCAGCGTGCTGGGGTTGGCGCTGGGGGCCGGCGCGATCATCTCGATGGTGGCCGCGCCGGTTTTCGGAGGCCTCTCGGACCGAATCCGCCTGCCCGGCGGCCGGCGCAAGCCGTGGATTCTCATCGGGTCGGTGGGCAATGCCGCCGGTTTGGTGGGCCTAGCCTACTTGATCCGCCCGGGGCAGCCCGAATCGGTCCTGGGCTGGACGGCGGTCTTTCTTTTTGTTGAGCTGTTCAACAACGTCGCGACCGGCCCGTACAGCGCCCTCATTCCCGACCTGGTTTCGCCGGAGCAGCGCGGCTCCGCGTCCGGCTGGCTCGGGCTGATGACCATGCTGGGGACTTTCGTCGGGGGCCTGATGGGCTTCTTGATCGGCCCGATCGGCATGCCCGGGGTTTACTTCATCATGATCGGCGTGATCCTGCTGGGGGCCGTGGTCACGCTTTTCGGCGTGAAAGAATACGATCTCCCCTCCAGCACGCCGCCCTTTGACGTTGGCAAGTTCGTGCGCGGCCTATATGATCCCTTCCTGCATTCCGATTTCACCTGGGTATTCCTCACGCGCCTGCTGGTCACGATGGGAATCTTCACGGTGCAAGAGTTTATCCAGTACTACCTGGGCGACGTGATCGGCTCCCCATACATCCTGGATGGGCTGGGAAAAGTGGCGAGCACGGCCGAGACGGCCACCTCCTTTTTCCTGCCTATGGTGCTGCTGGGCGCGATCATCACCACCCTGCTGGCCGGCGTGCTGTCCGACCGGTACGGCCGGAAGCTGATGGTGTACCTCTCCGGCGCGCTGATGGGGACGGTGTGCCTGGTGTTCATCCTCTTCCATTCCTTCACGTTGGCGGTCCTGATGGGCGTCGTGTTCGGACTCGGATACGGCGCGTATGAAAGCGTGGACTGGGCGCTCGCCTCGGACGTGCTCCCCTCGATGGACGATTACGCCAAGGACATGGGCGTGTGGCATGTGGCCCTGGTCCTGCCTCAGGTCATCGCCACGCCGGTGGCCGGATTCCTGCTGGACAACTTCCAGCAGGTCGGCAAGGCTCAGCACATCCCCAATCTGGGATACACGGTGATCTTCCTCTTGGCCGTGATCTATTTTGTCCTCGGTACGGTGTTCGTCAAGCAGATCAAGAAAGTTCGTTGATCGCGGTCTTTCTCGGGCCAGAAACCTCGTCCCGATGGACCTGGCGGGGTGGAAGCGGGCCCGGGAGCTGCCGTGCCGGCTGCGGCCCATTCGCCCTGTGCCCAGGCCCGCGACGGCCTCCGACCCCAACCGGGGTTACGGGGTCGGAGGAATCGGGAAGATCGCCTTGAAGATGGGCGCTGGCCGAACCGGGGGATCCGCTGTCTGAAGTGGGTCGAAAGGGTTTTAGCTGACCCGAAGCACCGCTTTTCCGGGGAACCGTCTTTCCATGAGGCGCTGGCAGACCTCGGCCACTTGCTCCCAGGGGGCCTCCACTTCAATGTGCGGGCGCAAACGTCCATCCTGGATCAAAGCCACAAGACGGGCCAGGCCGAGGGAAGCCGGTTCATTCTTCAGTTCGCTGAGCACCATCAGGCCGGTCAGATAGGCGCTGGGGGTTTGCACGACCGCGCGAAGGTTGAGGGGAATCTCCGGCTGGGTCAAGGCGGCATAGGTCACGCAGATGCCACCCGGAGCGAGCATGGTTGCGACCGTGCTCAGCGTGTCGCCGCCCACTCCGTCGCAGATCAAATGATAAGGCCCGGAACTCCTGGCCGCCTCCGGATCGCCCACCACCACGTCGCCGGCGCCCGCCTCCCGGACCATCTCCGCATACTCGGGATGCTGGGTGAGCCCCACCACGAACGCCCCCGAACGATAGGCCAGTTGCACGGCGAACCCGCCCACGCCGCCGGAAGCACCGGTGACGAGAACGCGGCGCCCCAGTAAGGAGCCGGCCTTTTGGATTGAGAAAAGAGCCGTCAGTCCCGCGACAGGAAGCGTCGCAGCTTGGCTGAGTGGGACCGGATCCGGGACTTCGGCCAGGGCGTTCGCAGGGACGGCGACGCGCTGCGCCCAGGCGCCTGAGGGAAGGTACCCGACCACGCGCCTTCCGGCTTGAGGCCCGGAGCCGTCGGCGGCCGGCTGCATCACTTCGCCGGCCAGATCCCAACCCGGGACATAGCGCTCCTGGGAAGCCAGGGCGCGGCGCACCTCCCCGCGGTTCAGCGAAATTGCCTCAACGCGTACCAGGGCCTGGGATGGACTCGGCGTGGGCTCCGCCTGATCCCCCAAGGCGAGGTGGCCCTTGGCTTGCGGATCGGTCACAATGGCTTTCATGCTTTTCACTCCCATCTCACCGGTCGGAAGGCTGGCACGGCTTTACGCCCTGCGAAGACCTTCGCGATGATCGTGGCTTCCCCCCGTCTTGTCGGCTCTCGCCGCAGGCGTCGATTTGCCGTGGGCGCGTTAAGAAATCCGGTCTGCATGCCCCAAGCCTCAGGCCGGGGGAGCCCTGCGCGGACCCCAAAACCAAAAAAATAAGGACCGACCGGCTTGCTTGACCCGGTCGGCCTGTGAAACTGCTCCTCACGAAGCGGGCGGGAAGCTGAAATGCACTTCCTTGAACTGTCCGCCCGACGTGACGTAAAAGAGGTACGCCTCGCCCGTCAAGTTTCCGGATCCGTCGGTGTTCATCGTGGAGTTTTGATAGGCCAGAATATAGCCGTTGCAGTACAAAGCATCCTTCCACCAGTAATTCCAACCGGGCCGGTTCACGTCCGCAAATGGACCGATATACCCCTCGCTATTCGGCAGGATCATCCTCATGCTCGCGATCTTCCAGCGGTCGTAGTCGGCCAGCTGGGGGACGGTCGCGATCGCAGCCCCGATCAGGGACTCACCGTAGCTGCCGGCGATGGGCATTTCCCCGGTGGCGTTGGTGGCTCCCTGGCACTCCGACACCAGCGTTTGGGCAATATCCCAGACCGACGGAACGGCCGTCGCCGTCGGGGCCGGAACGGCCGTCGGCGTCGGGACGGCGGTTGGAAACGCGGCTTGGGTGGGGACCGCCGTCGGGGCCGGCGCGGCGGTCCGGGCGGCTGGCACGACTCCCTGGGCGCATCCGGACAGGACCACGGCAGGGACAACGACCAATGCCAGAGCAAGCTTGGCGTTCACGCTGTTCTCTTCCTCCGCCTGGTGGGGCGATAGTTTGGCCCTAAGGATCCGTCCCCATTCTGCCCTTGGGAGCAAGAAGACCAACGGGGGCCTTCTCTATTGAACCGGTCGTCGGGCGATCTGGCGGCTCAGGGCGCGGGACGGAAGCGGAAGCGCGCTTCCTGGATTCCCGGGTCCGATGGTGACGACGTTGATCCGATCTTGCTTGAGGCCTCTCTCCCGTTCGCAGGTCCGTCCCGCGCCTTACATTCGCAGGAGGCTCTCGGCGGTGCCGTGCGCGATGCGATTCTTGTCGGCTGGGCTCAGGGGCAGCTGCTCCAGGAAATTCCGGGCCGCCGCCATGGATCCGTAGGGATAGTCCGCTGAGAACATGATGCGGTCGACCCCCCCTTGGAACATGAGGTCGAGGAAATTCGCCGTGAAGTTGAAACCGCTGAAGGTGTAGTACAGGTTCTCGCGCAGATAGGCGCCGATTGGACGCTCCAATTTGGTGAGCTGTGTGGGCAAATTGTGGTCCAGCCTGGGCAGCATGAACGGGAGCGCTTCGCCCAGATGGCCGATCACCAGCTGCAGATGCGGGTAGCGGTCGAAGGCTCCGCTGAGGATGATGCGCAGCACGTGGACGGCGGTCTCGATATGCCACCCCCAGCCTGAGGCGGCCAGCTGGGCGGTCACTTCCGGAGCGAAGTTACCCACATAGGAGGCCTGGATGACGGCCTGCGGAGGCGGCGTCGGGTGCAGATAGATGGGAACCAGGAGGGCTTCCGCGCGCTCCAGGATCGGCCAGAAGAAGGGATCGTCCAGGTAGCGGCCCCGCGCGTGGCCGTTGATTGCGGCTCCCTTGAAACCGTAGTCCCGCACGGTGCGTTCCAGCTCGCGGGCCGCGATCTCGGGGGCGGCCGTTGGAAGTGTAGCAAACCCTGCAAACCGGTCCGGATGGGGCTGGATGGCCTGGCCCAGGTAATCGTTGGCCTGGCGGGCCGCCGCCACCGCGTCAGCCGCTTCCAGTTGCTCCACACCGGGAGAGTTCAGCGAGAGCACCTGTACGTCGATGCCTGCGGCGTCCATGTCCGCGATCCTGAGGTCGCCGAGATCCAGCAGTTGATCAATGAGGTGGGGAGACAGGAAGGAAATCGGAGATTGGGTGCGGCCTGCTCGGAACCGCTCGCCGAGTTCGCGTCCTGGACCTTCCATAAATCCGGGGGTCGCATAGTGCTCTTCCAGCGTGATGGTTCGCATCTTCTTTCCGGCTTCCGCTTGGGGCATCATCGTTACGTCCCTTCCCCCGACAAGAGCAAACATTCATCGCGGGCGACGCTGGTTCGCTCGCCGCAGTGATCTGCGTTTCGCTGATTATCGGCCTGACAAGGGTTTTTTTCAACCAGCGATTTGGCCGATTCCGGAACGCGGATCGGCGCAAACGACACCTCGCGGCGCGCCCCGCGGCAGCCTGGCCCCGTATCGGCGCAATCCCGAATTTGATTCGGGCTTATGGCTTCTGCAGTCGAGAAACCGACGGAGCGGCGCAGGGGGGCCCTTGCGGGCAGGGAGCGGGAGGAAAGGCTCCGCTGCTTATCCGCTGCGGCAGCGAGGAAGAATCGCTTGCGCCCGGTGAAATCAGGCGGCAGCCGATTCGTTCTGAGAGGTCCGCACGTCAAAGGCCGGCGGCTGCTCCAGAGTCCGTTTCACCTTGCAGTGTTCGGCGGCCCGGATCACCGCGGCCTTGTACTTTTCGGGGAAGCTGGGAGGAAGCTGAATGTCCAGGTGGACGGTCCGGACCAGGTCGGTTGTTGGGTCGTAGACGGCGCGCTGCTCGAGTCGGATTCCGCGAGTGTCGATTCCCCTCTGGCGGCAGAACCCGAGCACGAAGATCCCCGCGCAGGTCCCGAGGGATGCCAGGAAGGTGTCGAATGGGGTGGGTGCCGAACCTTCGCCCCCTCCTTCGGGCGGCTGATCTGTCTTGAGGGTGAAGGAGGCAAAATGGGCATCCACGCGCGCTCCACCGGGGAAGTCGACCATCATATCCATGGAAAAGTCCTTTCCGCTCGCCGGAAGGCTCAGCCTCTGGGTTTCTAAAGGATATCATGCATGGGAGGCGCGCGAGTCCCCACTCGCAGTCCAGGAGCTGCACTCTTCCCGGCTCATGTCGGCCTCGGCAGAACCCGGGGCCTGCGACGGACGACGCCGGCAAGGGCAGAGAATACGGTCGCGCACGGTCCCTCTACGCCGCCGGCTGCGCTGCCTTCGGCCCCTGCTTCAGGAAATGGTCTACCATTTGCTTGAGGTACGGCATGGGCAGCGCCCCGACTTGCCGCTGGACGACCTTCCCGTCTTTCACCAGCAGCATTGTTGGAATGCCCTGCACCCCGAAGCGAGTTGCCCACTCGGGATTCTCGTCGGTGTTCACCTTGGCTACCACGAGGCGGCCCTCATAGTCCCTGGCGATCGCCTCCAGGCTGGGGGCAACCATCTGGCAGGGCCCGCACCACGGCGCCCAGAAATCAACGAGCACGGGGAGAGGGGATTTCAGCACGGCCCTCTCAAACGCTTCATCGGTGACATGGATCGGCTCATTCATCCTCCACCTCTAGGAATACGGCCTATGGGATTAGGTGCACCAGCAAGACAAAAGGTGACAAGGATTTCGCATCGCTTCAGCGCATGGCAGGAGGAGGAAAGAAGAGGTCACCGGCCCTTGGAAACGGCCCCAATTCCCTGGAAGGGGTGCCTTCTCTCCCCGTAATCGGACGAAAGGGTCCAGAACCAGGGCGTCCCGCTCCTTTCTTTCGTGAAATGAAGTTGCCTGACCCGACTGCCATTCGACTTCCTGGTGTGCCGGGACCATGGCCACGAGGGAGGGTCCTCAGTAGCTCGTCACATGGCGGGGGATGATGAAAAGGAGACACCGTGATGCTCAAAGGAGGTCGAGATGAATGGGCAGTTGCGTGTGAATGAGTCCGGTTGGGACCGGGCTGTCGTCGGCTGTCAGGACCCCCGAGGAGTGGGGGCGGGCGAACTCACCGACCTTTCAAGAACAAGGCAAGGGGCAGAGAATGCAACCTTTCCACCCTTGGCTCATCTAAATAATTGAAATATGATGAAATAGGGCCTCGTTTTCCTGGGGAACACCGATTCAGAACGGGAGTCGCCGGGGCCTTTCCCGAAGGCTGAGTCGGGGGAACCCGTGGCGCCAGCCCTTTGTTGGCATCTGGTTTCTGAGGTTGTGAAGACAGCGCGACCTGTTCGGGGAGCATCCGGGTCGTGGAGCGCATGAAGCCCAGTCTCGTCACCGGCGTCCTGCAGGCGCGGGGTCGTCAGTATCAAGACGGTAGGAGCTCTTCTGCACCCAGGCGAGCTTGGCCGGCAAAATGATGAACGCGGCTATCCTCGCGCTGACGACCGAGGAGAACGTCCAATCTTTGCGGTTCGAGATCGCCTACGCTGTCTTGAGAGGGAACCTCTTTGGGAAGGGACGAGGTTTCCCCTGCCCTTGCCGAACATAGCGCGGGTGAGGAGCGGCGTGATTTCGCCTGTGGAACGGGAATCATGTCAGACACGAAACAGTTAACCCTACCGATTACCGGGATGACCTGCGCCAACTGCGTCGCCACCGTGGAGCGGAATCTGAAAAGGCTCGACGGCGTGACCTCGGCCGTGGTCAACCTTTCTTCGGAGCGCGCGACCGTGGTATTCAACCCGTCTGCGGTGGGGTTGCCGGATCTGGTTGCGCGCGTCGAACGCGCCGGCTACGGAATCGCCACGGGGGAGGCGGATCTTCTCATCGAGCGCCTGGCCGACGATAACGACGGCCGCCGCCTTGAAAAAGCCTTGTCCAATCTGGACGGTGTCTTGGAAGCCCGCGTCAACCTCGCCACGGCCAAGGCTCGCGTCAAGTACGTCCCAACGGTGATCAGCCAGGCCGAAATCCGCCGGGCGGTGGTGCGGGCCGGGTTCGAAGCGGCTGAGTTAGGCGGCGGGGCAGAGGACGCCGAAGCGCTTGCCCGCCAGCATGAGATCGATACCCAGCGCCGCCTGCTGACGATCGGGTTGATCTTCACCATTCCGCTCTTCCTGTTCTCGATGGGCATGGACCTGGGCCTCCTGCCCAAGGCCTGGATGGGAAGCACCTGGGCGATGCTGCTCATGTTTGCGCTGGCCACGCCGGTTCAGTTCTACGTGGGCTGGCAGTACTATGTGGGCGCCTACAGGTCGCTGCGCAATCGTTCGGCCAACATGGATGTGCTGATCGCCATGGGCTCGTCGGTGGCGTACGTGTTCTCGATTTTCATCCTGTTGCGCGTCTTGCCCGGCCACGTGTATTTCGACACGAGCGCCGTCATCATCACGCTGATCCGGGTGGGCAAGTTCCTGGAAGCGCGCGCCAAGGGCCGCACCAGCGAGGCCATCAAGAAGCTGATGGGCTTGCGCCCCAAGACCGCCCGGATCATCCGCGGCCAGGCCGAACAGGAAGTGCCCTTGGATGAGGTCCGGGTGGGCGACTTGGTGCTGGTCCGCCCGGGCGAAACCGTCCCGGTGGACGGCGTGGTGGTGGAGGGTCGCTCCGCCGTGGACGAGTCGATGTTGACCGGAGAATCGCTTCCCGTCGAGAAGGGTCCGGGCGACCCGGTCATCGGCGCCACGCTCAACAAGCTGGGCCGGCTCAAGTTTGAGGCCACCAAGGTGGGCCGCGAAACGGCGCTGGCGCAGATCATCCGCCTGGTGGAGGACGCCCAGGCCAGCAAGGCGCCCATCCAGAGGCTGGCAGACCAGGTCTCGGCGGTGTTCGTCCCGGGTGTGCTTGGAATCGCGGCGGTCACCTTCCTGGCGTGGTATTTTCTCGCCCCGGTCGACCCAGCCGTCTCGCAGTTCACCCGCGCCCTGATCAATATGGTGGCGGCGCTGGTCATTGCCTGCCCGTGCGCCATGGGGCTGGCGACTCCGACCGCGATCATGGTCGGGACTGGCAAGGGCGCCGAGATGGGGATTCTGTTCCGCAACAGCGAAGTCCTCGAGCGGGCGGGCAAAGTCTCGGTGGTGGTTCTCGATAAGACCGGTACGATCACTAATGGGCAACCGGCTGTCACCGATATCGTGGCCGGCAGCGGGACGAGCGACGAGCTGCTCCGCCTGGCCGCATCCGTGGAGAAAGGCAGCGAGCATCCGCTCGGGGAAGCCATCTGGGCCGAAGCCACCCGGCGCGGCCTGGCGCTTGCCGAGCCGGCCAGTTTCAAGGCCGAAGCCGGGGCGGGCGTTGAAGCCGAGGTGGACGGCCGGCGCGTGACGGTGGGTAACCTGCGAATGATGAAAGAGCACGACTTCTTCGTCAACGGGTTGGAAAGAGAGGTTGACCGCCTGCAGGCCGAAGCCAAGACGGCCATGCTGGTCGCTGTGGATGGCACGGTGCGTGGGGTGATCGCCGTGGCCGATACCGTCAAGGACGGGTCGAGGGAGGCCATCGCGGACATGCATCGCATGGGGCTGAAAGTCGCCATGCTCACCGGCGACAACGGCAAGACCGCCGAGGCCATCGCGAAGCAGGTTGGCATTGATCTGGTGCTGGCGGAGATCCTTCCGGAGGGCAAGTCTGAAGAGGTCAAGAAACTGCAGGGAGCCCTCGTCCAGGGCCAGTCAGGGATTCACAATGTCGTCGCCATGGTGGGCGACGGGGTCAACGATGCTCCGGCCCTGGCGCAGGCGGATGTGGGTCTGGCCATCGGCACCGGTACGGACGTGGCCATGGCGGCCGCCCCGGTCACGCTGATAAGCGGCGACCTGCGCGGGGTGCCGCGGGCGATCTCCCTTTCCCGCAAGACCCTCCGCACGATCAAGCAGAACCTGTTTTGGGCTTTCTTCTACAACCTCATTTTGATCCCGGCCGCCGCGCTGGGTTTCCTGAACCCCATGCTCGCCGCCGGTGCGATGGCCTTCAGCAGCGTGTTTGTGGTCAGCAACAGCCTGCGCCTGAGGGGCGTGAAGGTCTGATCATTGCGATAGAAAAGGAGGCAGCATGGAACGCGATCCTGTGTGCGGCATGATGGTGGATCCCAAAACCGCGGCCGGGCAATCCCAGTACAAGGGCAAGACGTACTATTTCTGCGCCCCCGGCTGCAAGAAGGAGTTCGATCGGGCCCCGGAAAAGTACTTGAGCCAATCCGGAAAGAACCGCGCGGACAAGAGCGGCGGTTAAGGCAGCGAAGGAACCTCGCGGCAGACCGTTCCTGCGAAAAAGATTCAAAACCGGGAGGCTCGCCTCCCGGTTTGTATGAAACCCCCCGGCTGCTTTCCCGGGCGGGGTTTGGCCTGCGCTCGCCTCCTCCCAAGCGGGATGGGGCGATCCGATTTAAGGCAGGTTGTCTCCCTCCTTCTTATCTGTCTCCACCTCCGGACGCAGAGACCTTGATCCTCTCCATTCGCGGCGGCCAGCCGGACGGGTCGTTGGCCCGGCCCGCATCGGCCGCTGTGGGCTTGGGTCGCGGCCGGTGAAACTCTATTGCGGGACGACAACTCAGCCGCTCCCTGCCTCTCCGGAGGATGGCAAGGGCTTGGGCCGGTCATCAAGGCTTCTGGAGGCTGCCCTGCGGCGGTTTCTTTCTGCGGAAGAAACAGGGGGATGGACACAGCGGACCGGCCTGTCCAGCAGGAAGGCGCGCCTTCCGATCAAGAGCCCCGGGGATCCGTTCCTGCCGGGTCTGCGCCTGGCAAGTTGGGACTTGCGGCAGCCCCTGGTCGAGAGGGCACCGCCGGGGTCCTAGCTGAAGACGAGGGCTGGCCGGCCCCCTTTCAACGATCTTTGTTGCCTCTCTCCAGTTCAACCCCGCTCATCCACAGGAAGCGCAGGGCACGCAGTGGGGCTGGCTTACGAAGCCGGGTCACTGATTTGCGCAGCTCTGCCCTCCTTTTTGAGGAGGATTGGCAGCAACAAACCCCCGAACAAAAGCAGCACGAGGGTCCGCAGCGGCACGGTGATCCATAGCCCCCATGAGAAACCGCGCGACAGCAGCAGCGGCCATTCCAGGAGGTTGATCAGGGTGAGCCCGACCGCGATCACGAATCCCCGCTGACCGGGGAGACCGAGCAGGATGAGCGGCAACAGATACAGAACCCACTGCGGGCTCCATCCGGGCGACCAAAGCAGGAAGATCACCCAGGTTAACCCCAGGAATTGGACGGCGGCCTGATCAGAACTCGCGCGAGTTTTCAGGAAAGCGACCAACCCGAGGGCCCCAAAGAGAATCAAGGTCAACCAGGGGGGAACTTGAGCGGGATGCCCCACGGGAAGGGAGGCGCTCGCGGCCTCGAGCCGGTCCGCCTCAGGGCCAAAGTTGCCGGTGTTCATGTTGCCGTCGAAGAGCGCCCAGGGCGTTTCCCAGGAACCTTTGCTGGTCTGGGCTCGGAGCGAGGCAATGGACATCGCAGGCGAAACGGCGATCAGGGATCCCAGCACAACGACCACGATACCCAGCGTGATCACAGAAATGATCAACGCGCGCTTCCAGCCGAGGAAACGCCAGGCCACAACCAGGACCAATCCCGGGAACCATTTGGTGAGGACACCCACTGCCAGCGCGAGTCCGGCTGTGACGTCGCGCCGCTCCAGGAGGAGCGCGAGGCCTCCCAGCATGGCCAGCAGCACCAGCGGGTCGAAGTACCACCATCCATACGGCAGTGCCGCGAGGATGACGAAGAGCGTCCAGCTTGCCGGCCCGATTCCCCGCCGGCCCTGAAGGCGCGCCTCCAGACGGGCAAAGATCATCAGGCTGCCCGCGAGTGCGAGCGAAAACAGCGTGGCCACCAAGTAGTCGTACGCCGGCTCGTGGCCCCCCGCCACGCGATACAAGAGCTCTGACAGGAAGGGGAACACGGGCGGGAACTCAACCCAGTAGTTGATGAAGGGCAGTCCGGGCAGCTGGGCCAGTTCGTAGAAATGGGCCAGGTCCCCGTAGCCGCGCAGTCCCTCAATGGGCAGCGCCGCCAGGAGAATCAGGCGGCTGAGGAGGAAAAGTCCGCCGAACCACACGATCCTTTGCTGGTTGTCGGGTTCCTGCATCAGCAAATCCTCGGGAGCGTGAAGAGAATAGAGCCGGAGACTCCGCGCAGGGCGGCAAGAAACGGGAGCAGGTCCCACCGCAATCCCGCCACCCATAACCCCGCCGCCGGAGCCGGGCATAGACCGAAAGGTAAGAGTGCCGGCGGGTCAGCCCACATCGCCTGGGGGAGGACGGACATCAGATCTGCCTCCCCGAGGACCAGCATAACCTCTCTGCCTTGCGCTGACCCCGCTCGGCGCCTCGAGTCCCGAAGCGCGGCGTTCCCGGCACCATAGCAGAACCCCCAACAAACGCCCTCAGGACCCCCCGCGGGCAGAGCGGATCGGAGGCCCGAATCGAGCAGGGATCAAGTTTGCTCGTCCGGAAATCTTTCGGCACTCTGTCCCGAATCCAGAGGGTTCCTCAGGCGCTCCATCCACCGCTCTGGGTTACGGAGCGGTTCGAACCCGCCGTATTTGCTGTAGAGACCATGGGCATCTTGGGTCGCCAACACCATCCGCTTCGGGTTCATGAGCTCCAGTTGCCCGACAATCGTCTGGACAAGCCACTTGCCCAGCCCCTTTCCCCGATGAGGCTCGAGAACGAAGACATCACAGATCCACGCAAAGGTCGCTTGGTCCGTGACGACCCGCGCGAAACCGACCTGGGCACCGCTGGCGGCGTAAAGGCCAAAACACAGAGAGTGCTCAATACCTATGGCCATGGTCTGCAGGGAACGGCCCTTGGCCCAGTAGGACGATCCCGCCAGGTACCTGTGGATGGTGCCGATGTCCAGCTTGGCCTTGTCGCTACTGAGGACGTATTCGCCTCGCTGGCGTTCGAATGGCTCCATGATCCTCCCCGTATCCTTCCAGGGAATGGGTTCTTTAGCGGGCCAGGGCATACTCCGCGGCCGCAAGGGCGTGGATCCGGGTCGTGTCAAAAACCGGGACAGGGCTGTCCTTCTCGCGGATCAGCAACCCGATCTCGGTGCAGCCCAGAATGATCCCTTCCGCCCCCGACCGGATGAGCTTGTCCATGATTTCCCGGTATTGCCTTCTGGATTGTGGACGGATTTCGCCCAGGACCAGTTCGTCGTAGATGACGCGGTGGATGACCTCCCGGTCCGGCCGGTCCGGAACGACCACCTCGAGTCCGTGCTTTTGGATCAGGCGCCCCTTGTAGAAGTCCTCTTCCATCGTGAAGCGTGTCCCCAGCAGCCCGACCTTGCCGACGCTGGCGGCGCGGATCTTCTCGGCCGTGGCGTCGGCGATATGCAGCAGAGGGATGGTTATTCCGGCCTGGATTTCGTCGGCCACCTTGTGCATCGTGTTCGTGCAGAGCAGGACCAGCTCGGCGCCCGCCCGCTCCAGTCCCTGCGCCGCGGCAACTAGCTGGGAAGCCGCTTCGGCCCATTCGCCATCGCGCTGGCACACCTCGATTTCCGCAAAGTCCACCGAGTACATCACGCACTTTGCCGAGTGCAGACCGCCGAGTCTTTCCTTGACCGTTTCATTCAGGATGCGGTAGTACTCGATCGACGATTCCCAGCTCATCCCGCCAATCAGCCCGATCGTCTTCATGCCGCACTCCTTCATCCAAGGAAGAGGCTCCAGCTGGCCCCGCCCGCTGACCAGCCCGATTCTAGGCCGACTCAGGATCTCTGCACGGTGAAATGGAAGGAAGAGCCGGCCGAGCTGGCGCCGCCCCTCCAGGGTCCGGTTCCCTCGCGGCAATGGGATCCCGGCGGGGGTTGAAGCCAGCAAGGGTCGCGAGTCGGGTAGCGGGAAGGATAGTCTTTTTCCGCATGGCAGAGCTTGACGGCTAGATCGGCACAATCCGAACTATCAACATCCGTGCCAAGAGAGAGAGGGGTAATGGCTGATGGGGAAACAGAGTGAGGCCGAGCCGACCGCCGAGGCGCTGGCCACCTGCAGGGTCTGGCAGAAAGCGGTGGAGGGGGCACGGGCAGCCCTCCAAGAGGCCTGCCGCCCACAAATCATGCCGCGTTGAGGCGCGAACCGCGACTGCGGGCCATTTTGCTACGATCTTCTTCGCCTGGCTCAGGACCCCTGGATCTCTCTCGCCCGCCTCCTGGCCTGCATGATCCTTGTCAGCGCGTACGTGGCGACTGGGCCGACGGCGCCTGCGATCACGACGATGATAAATACCCGCGCAAGGCTCAGGTGCTCTGGGCGCAATATCGATCCGACAAACGGATACAGAGCGGATTCCGTCAGGATTCCGACGGCGGTGGCGAGGGCGAACTGGCTGGCCTTCATTCGAGTAATTCCGGCAAAATAGCTGATGCAGTTGAACGGCGCGGCCATCGTTGCGCGCATAAGAACGACTGCCAGCGGACCCCCTTCCTGAACATACTCCCGGAAGGGAGCCACCAGTTTATTCTCCAGGATGTTCTTGAAATACCTTCGGCCGACAAACCGGGTAGCGAAGAACACGAACAGGGAAGAAATCATCTGCGCTATCCAGACGAGGTAGAACCCCTCGCCAAATCCAAAAAGCACTCCGGCAGCTATTTCAATCAACGGCATGGGGAGAGGCAGCGGAGGAATTGCCGTACTGACGAAAATCAGCCCGACCACCGCAAAGGGGGCCCAGGCCCCGAAGGAATCCATGATGCGGTCCATTCGCGTCAGCAGCCGCCGGTTGAGAAATTGCCGGGCGTGAAGGATGAGGTAGACAACTACGCCTGCCAGAACCACAATTGCGAGGATCTCGAGAGCGCGCCAAAGAATGCGGTGACCTGGAACCGTGGCCCTCACAAGCCCTTCCATTCCACAGGGATTGGCGGCGAAGCGGGGAGCTGCAGCCGCCCTCCCGGCATAGTTTACATGCAACAGTCGAGGTTCGCCCGGAAAAGCTTCCAATCCATGGTAGGGGGTCATGATGAATTTCAGATGACCTCGGACCTTAAGCTCCTATGCACCCTGGGGGCAGATCAATGGGAATTTGGCCAACCCCCGTTGAGTACGTAGGCTGAGGAAACAGGAGGGCTCGCGCGGGGGGCCTGGAGTGCCAGGTCCTCCATCATAAGAGCCGATCCGCCTCGGATGATCCCGACGCACCCCGGTATGCGGAAACATGGTTTCCTAAGCTCCAGGTCCTTCACTCCCTGGCGAAACAACGGAGAACCTCGACCGGGTTCCCCCTGCACAGCGCCAACAGTCAGTTCTCCCCAGGCGGCGACTTGACCGAAGAAATGAACACATCCTCCAGGGTGGGCGCGATCCACTCCATGGAATGGACCTGGATGCTTTCGTCGGAGAGCAATTGTTGGACAGCCGCTCGGTATTCCTGGGCGTCCGGAACGACGGCATGGATTTGGGCTCCGTACAAGGCTACCTCGTCCAGCGGGATCCGGCGATTCTGCTGGGCGGCCTTCAGGACCCGCATCGCCGTTTCGGGATCTGAAGTCCCGATTTCAAGAACCTGACCGCGCATTTTCGTGCGCTTGAGCTGGCCGACGGAATCGAGCGCTACCAGCAGCCCGCCGCTGATAAACCCAACCCGCTGACACAGCTCGGCTTCGTCCATGTAATGGGTGGTGACCAGGACGGTCACGCCGTCCTTGGCCATCTGATAGATCAGTTCCCAGAATTGGCGGCGGCTGATCGGATCCACTCCGGCGGTCGGTTCATCCAGAAAGACCACTCTGGGGTGATGAACAATGGCGCAGCCCAGTGCCAATCGCTGCTTCCAGCCCCCGGACAGGCTGCCGGTGAGGACGTTCTCCCGCCCTTCCAGGCCCGCCATGTGCAGGATCTCTGGAATCCGACGCCGCAGGTCTTCGGAGGACAGGCCTTGGACGCCGGCGTAGAAGCGGATGTTTTGCTTGGCGGTCAGGTCGTTGTACAGGGTGAATTGCTGCGACATATATCCGACGTGAGCATGCACCGCTTTCGTTTGTGTGGCCGAGTTGAAGCCCAGGACGAAGGCGTTTCCGGAGGTCGGCTTGAGCAGTCCCAGCAACATCCGGATGGTCGTCGTCTTTCCGGCCCCATTCGGCCCGAGCCAGCCAAAAACCTGCCCCGAGGGGACGCTGAAGCTGACATGGTCCACGGCCGTGAATTGTCCGAAGCGCTTGGTCAGGTCCTGCACCAGGATGGCGGGTTCAGAATCCCGCGGAAGAGGTGGCTGGGCGTTCATGGGACACCTCCCGGCGTCCGGGACGAAGGCCCGGGGATTGAGTTCTGTTGAGGGCCTTGCGCCCTCCGCCGGATCAAACTAATAAAGGCCTCTTCCATGCGCACTTCAATCTCGCGGGGGGCATCGAGTGAAATGCCCTGGGAGGCCAGGGCGGCCTCGATTTGGGGTTGGCGCAGGGGGACATTGTCGACGAAGACATGAAGCTTGTCGCCGTAGGTTTGGACTTCCAGGACCCCGTCTATCCCGGTGCAGAGCGTGAGGGCCGGAGCGAAAACGGAGGGCGTGAACTCCAGCAAATGGCCGGGGATCGTGGCTTTGATGTGGGCCGGGGAATCGTCCACAATCAGCCGCCCTTCATAGATCAGTCCAACCCGGGTGCAACGCTCGGCCTCATCCATGTAGGGGGTGCAGACGAAGATCGTCAGTCCTTTCTCGGCGCGCAGGTTGCCCAGCAAGCTCCAGAACTCGCGCCGGCTGACCGGGTCCACGCCCAGGGTGGGCTCGTCCAGCATGACCACCTGCGGTTCGTGGATCAGGCAGCAGGCGAGGGCCAGTTTCTTCTTCATCCCGCCCGACAATTTTCCAGCCAGCCGTCCCCGGAAGTCGCTCAAGCCCGCAAAGGCTAACAGCTCGGGGATGCGGGCGCTCTGCTGGTCGACGCTCACGGAGTGCAGGTCGGCAAAGAAGCGCATGTTCTCAAGGACGGTGAGATTCGGAGGCAGGGAGAACTGCTGGGCTATGTACCCCACCCGCTCCCGGACCTGATACATGTCGCGCATGGAATCAAACCCCAGGACGCTGCTCTCTCCTCCGGTTCGGGAAAGCAGACCCAGGATGACACGCGTCGTGGTGGTTTTCCCTGCCCCGTCCGGACCGATCAGGCCGTACGTCTCGCCCGGCGCAACTTGCAGTGAGAGACGGTCGACCGCTCTCATGGCCCTGTGGTCGATTGGGAATTCCTTGACAAGGTCCTTGGTTGATATGGCGAATTCGCCCATTCTTTCACCAAGTTCAATCCAGCCGCATCCGAAATCTCTTGGAGGCAACGAAGACCACGACCAGGGTGTAGAGGACCAGGACCAGGGCGTCGCCCCACAGGAAGTTCAGGCCGATCCCCTTCAGATAAATGCCGCGCGAGATGCGGATGAAGTAGGTCAAAGGAACCAGGTCCCCGATCAATTGGGGGACCAGCGGCATTCCGGTCCTCGGATAAAAAAGGCCCGTCAGCAGCAAGCCGAACAGCATGAAGACCAGGCTTGAGGCTTCCGCCTCAAACTGGGTCCTCGCCCGCGTTGAAATCACCAACCCGAGCCCCAGGCAAGAGGCAATGAAGAGCAGCGCCAGCCAGAAATACAGGAACAGACTGCCCTGGAAGGGAACTCCGAACCAAAAAACTCCCAAGGCCAGGCTCAACCCCAAGGCCAGCAGGCATAGGATCGACAGAGGAATCAGCTTGCTGAGAATCAGCTCCAGCTGCCGGATGGGCGTGGCCAGCATTTGCTCCAGAGTCCCCCACTCCCGATCTCGAACCAGGAAGATGGCCGCCTGTTCGACCGCCAGAGTCTGCAGAATCATTCCGATGATCCCAGGAATGACAAACCATCGGTCGTTCATCGCAGGGTTGTAAAGGACCTGGGTCGAGGCCGTGATCGGCAGGGCGCCTGCGGCCGCCGGTGCCGCTGCCAGCCCCCCGGCCCGCGCCAGGCTCTCGGCGGACAGGTTCGCGCCGAAACTCTGGGCCACCAAGCTCGCCGCGCTGTCTGCGGAGCTGACCGCAAACTGGTCCGAGCCGTCCAGTAGCATGAGGAAACTGGCGGAACCCCTGGCGATGCCGGCGGCGAAATCCGGGGGAATGACAATTCCCGCTTTGACCTGCCCGCGGTCGATCGCCTGGAGGATCTGATTCGGACCATTCAGGTAGACCGTCGCATCGAAATACTGGGAATTGACGAGCGCCTGAACCAGCGCGCGGCTCTGGGCGTCGTGGCTCTGGTCCACCACGGCCATCGGGATGTGGTAAACGGTCCGGGACGCGGAGTAGGAGTACACAAACAGCTGGACCAAGGTCAATCCCAGAAAGAGCAAGAGGAAGCGCCGGTCCCGCAGGATCTGAATGGTTTCTTTGCGAATGAGCGCGCCTAAACGTTGAAAGTTGATGGGCATGCTGGCCCCGCTCAGTCCAGTCTCTGTCTGAAGGCCAGGGCGCCAAGGGCAAAGATGGCCAGCGTCACGGCGGTCAGGGATAGCACGGGAGTCCACAAGTCATTCAACCCGACCCCTTTGGTGATAATGCCGTTCACAATCTGCAGGAAGAACGTCATGGGCATGGCGTAGCCCAGCAAGCGCAAGAGCAGCGGCAGAGCAGAGAGCGGAAACAAGAAACCACTGATGAAAATGACGGCGATATTCATCAACGAAGCCAGTTGGTTCGCCTCAACCTGACTCTGGGAAACGGAAGAGATCGCCAGCCCCAGACCCAGGCTGCCCGCGGCAAAGAGGCTGGCCAAGGCCGCGAACAGGAGGATGCTGCCCCGGAACGGGACGCCAAAGATCAGCATTCCCACGGAAAAAGTCAGAGCCAGGTCGAAGACGGCGAGCGCCAGGTTGGGGATCATCTTGGCCACCATCAGCTCGATGGGGCGCAACGGCGTGACCAGCAGCGCCTCGATGGTCCCCATTTCCCGTTCGCGCACGACGGAGAACGCGGTTAGTTTGAGCGCGATGCCCCACAGGAGAAACGCTCCAAAACCGGGCACAATGAACCACAGGGTTTCCAGGTTCGGGTTGTAGAGGATCTGGATATCGGCATTCAAAGGGCTGAGGGGTTGGTCGGTCAGGCCGATCGCGTACTGCTGCGAAATGGCCGCGGCACTGTTGTAGGCCGACTGGGCAACGAAAGAATCGGAGCCGTCGACCAGCATGAGGACGTTGGCATCCTTCTGTTCAACCTGCGTGGCAAAATCCTGCGGAATGACGATGCCGATGCTCGCCTGCCCGCTGTCGATCGCCCGGGCCACACTGGCCTGGTCCGGAACCGTGGCGACAATATCGAAGTCGCCCGAGTCGGTGAAGGCGTTGAGGTAGTCCTGGCTGGCCGCACTCAAGCTCTGGTCGGCCACGACCATGGGGATGTTTTGGACGTTGGTGTGAATGGCCACGGCTAGGAGGATCAGCTCCAACCCCGGCCCCACGATCAGTCCGACAAGGACCAGCGGAAAACGCCAGAGCTGGATGAATTCCTTCTGTGTGACGGCCCAGGTGCGCCTCAGCATCTCCATTCCCCTCTAGGACTCCGCCGGGGCGGGGGTTACCAGGAGCCCCTCGAGAACGAATTCGATAACAAATTCGCGTGCCTGCGCCAGTTCCGCCGGGGAGGAAGGATCAAAGGTTGGCAAGTACATTTTGACCATGGGCAGGAGGGACAAGAACAACGCGGGGAAGAAGAGTGCGCTGCTTAGCTGGAGGAAGAGGTTGGGGTTCGAGCGCAGCAACCCGGCGCTCTCTAGTTTTTCGAGAACTGGCGCAAACTGGTCGACGTCGTCGAAATCCCGCTGGGAGACGATCTTGGAAAAGGTCTGCCAGCCCTCGGCCATCTCCCACATGTAGATACGCAGGATGGTCGGGTGTTCCAGGAGATAGTCAAAATACCAGCCGACATACTCTCCCAGCAATGTTCTGATATGCTCAGAATCGAGCGCAGCCTCAGCCTTGCTTAGGGAGCCGAGGGCTTCGTTTTGCATGACGCGGGTCTGGTCGTCGGCCCGGCGAATCACCTCGTCATACAGCGCCAGCTTGTCGCCGAAATACTGGAAGATGAGGCTCTTGTTGTAGTGTGCCTGAGTCGCGATGGCATCAATGCGGGCGCCGTCAAAACCGTGTTCAGCAAACACCTTTTCGGCTGCGTCCAGGATGGCCGCCCGGGCACCTTCTGCGTCGTGCATCCTTCCGCGCTTGATTCCGGGCTCAGGCATCGTTTCCTCCCTCCTAACCGTTCAGTTGCATTTCTAACTAACTGGTTAGATCATAATTCGCAAATCCCTTGTTGTCAACGGCTTTTCAGAGCCAGGAATCCCATCTGAGCCTTTTCGAGGTGGCTACCCAGCTTGTCCCTGACCCAAGGGATGTTTCTTGAGAAACGAGAGGCCGTCATGCTGAGTCGTTATGATTCCAGCTTCTCCAGGGCCGTTCTCCCGGGAGTCTTCCGAAATCTTCCATTCGGCCATGCAAGACTGAGGAGAGGTTCTTGCGCGATCCTCACGTCGCGGGATTCGCACCAGGGTGAAGGCCCCCAGAATCGCAGCCTACGTTGCCGTGTTGATAGGCCAACGCCTCGTGGTAGGGTGCTTCGGGAGCAATACATCGCCTACGATGGATCGCGCCGGAACCGACGATGAGCGACTTGCCCTTTTGGCTCCTGCTCCCTGTTTTCTGGGGCGCCTTTGTCCTGGTTTGGCTGGTCGGCTGGATCTACAACCTGGTGACCGGTCCAGGCACTTTGAGGAGGTCCGCGTGTATGCCGGTCTGGGTTCTCGGGGACATCGTCGTCTACTTGATGATCCGCCTTGGGCTGCTGAGATCCCTGAATCTGATCGGCTTTTCTCCTTCGTGGGCAAAGATCATCGGGCTCTTCCTTCTGATCCCTTCCACGAGGCTAACGGTCTGGGCTCGCTTTTCTCTCGGGACGATGTGGTCCGCCTGGCCGGAAGCCAAAATGGCCACCAGCTTCGCACCCAAGGACCCTACCGGGTCACCCGCCATCCCATCTACACCGGTATCCTAGGGATGCTTCTGGGCTCCTTCCGCGTCAGGGGAATAGCGTACTAGATTCTGCTCGCTGTGGTCGACTTCGGCTTGGTTTGGTTCAAAGTTCCTGCGGAAGAGAAATTGATGCCGGAGACTTTCGGTGATCAATACCAGCGGTATCGGCGGGACGTTCCCCAAATCCTTCCGGGAATGCAATTCTTGAAGAGAATCCATGGAAGCGACAAGGGGGAGTAGTGGGAAACGGGTGCGGGACTTGGGTGAGAAAGGACCAGGGGAACGGACAAATCTCTGTTCCAGGATGCCGATGCCGTGGATCAGCACCTGCGCGTCATAGGCCGGTGCTTCCGCGAGCCTGCGGGGAGGACAAGAGTCGCATCCGATTGAGCGCTCCCCAGATGCAGGCCTTGGCTGCTCTTGCCCAACCGTCGCACCAGGGTCAAGTCGGAATGACGATCCGCGGTCTCAGCGAGCCTATGAGGCTGGTCCAGAGCACCATTTCGGGCCTCGTCACCCGTCTGGAACGCAAGCGACTCCTCATACGCCGGCCTAACCCAGCGGACCACCGCTGTGCGCGCGTCATGCTGGCCGAAAGAGTGGAATCCTGCCTGGCGAAAGACGTATCGGAAAAGCGCTTAAGCCCTCTGGTCTCAGTGCTGCAGCAGGCCAGCCGCGGAGACGGGGCAAGGATCGTGGACGGCTTGACGATTCTCTCAAAGCTGCTCACAACTTCCTCACAGCCCACGGATCAGCCGTCTTGACTCCCCGCCTTCTCTGGATTCCTGAAGAGGACCAGGCCCCGGCAAGTTTCGCCGTTGAGATCCTGGGGCCCTGGTTTCTGAGCCCCTCATCTCTTCCTCGGTTGGGCTCCTTTTCTTCGTTTCCCAAAGTCCTCAGCTCGCGAGTCTTCAAGCCGGTGGGGCGTTCCATCCTTAGGCGGCTGGTTAGGATGGGGGTCACCTCGTGGGTCGTCGGATCCAAGGGAATCCGATCCGCTCGTCAAAGGGACCCGTATTCGATATGGCATTCCTGGGCTGGCCGTCCATTCTGGGGGGTGAGAAGGCGAGCGGGTTGTCATCATGTCCCCGCCTGCGATCGGCAATGATCGAATTGCAAATGCCCAGGGATGGGCGCGTCCTTGAGCAGAGGTGATCTTGCTGATCCGGCGAAGGCGATAGGGGGGCCGGTGTGCGGGAGGTTCGATTCTCTGCGGGAGATTTCGGTGCCCTCTACAAGAACTATCCTGATTCCTTCCCCTTACCACGAGAAGGCAACGCTGCGCTTGCCGAGGATCTGGTCGTCGAAGATCAATTCCGCCCGCTTGTCGGCCATCCCAAGACAAACATGGAGCGGCAACAGATGCTCCTCACGGGGGTGGCAATAGCGTGCGGAAGGCGCCTTCTCCCATTCGATCAGGCGCTGTTCACGTTCGGATTGGGGGATCGGACCGGTGCAGGTCTCGATCAGCCAATCTTGGAAGCCGTCATTGGCCGGATCCGGGGTACTGGGACCGGCCCATGAAAAGGCGCGCATGTTGTGAAAGGAGAATCCAGATCCGATTACCAGAACATTCTCTTTCATGAGTCCTCGCAAAGCCTTGCCCAGGGCAATGTGGGCGGCCGGGTCCAGACCGCGCACGAGCGAAAGTTGAAGGCAGGGAATATCGGCTTGCGGGTACATCAGTTTCAGCGGGATAAACAGGCCGTGGTCAAAACCCCGCTGGGGATCAATACGATTGGGTACCTTGTTCTTTCCCAGTAGTCCGGCAATCCGATCGGCATATTCAGGGCTTCCCGGAGCCGGATACGTGATTTCATAGGCTTTGTCGGGGAAACCGTAATAGTCATAGAACATGGCAGGCTCTTGCGCCCCCAACAAGGTCGCTGAGCTTTCCTCCCAGTGGGCGCTAATGACAAGGATCGCCTCCGGTCTATGGAGCCGAGATGGAAGGCGGGTCATGAAATCTACCATCGCTTTGTGGCCGGGGTCTCCGAGAATTGGCAAGGGGCCCCCGCCGTGGCTGAAATAGACGATTTGGGCTCTGTTCTCAACGCTGTTCTGATTCATCGTAGGAACCTTTCCGGTGTGGTGTTTCTCATGCGGGATTCGGAAGGCGCGTTGCTAGAGAATACTGATCTTGTTACCTCGGACCGCCACGCCCTTGGAGCTTGGCCACGCTTCGCCTGCTTGGCGATGATTAGGCGGCGCGTGCGCGCTTGGCCAAGCGCCGCTGGGCCGGTCCAGACATCGCCAGGTAGCCGAGGGCGAGCAGGCACCCAAGGGCGAAGCAAGCGCCCCAGAGCGTACGCGGGCCAAACTGCTGGAAGATCCACCCGCCCAGGATCGGGCCAAGGAAGAACGAGAGACCAACGGCTCCGCCGTATATTCCCTGGTATAGCCCACGCAGGTCCACCGGCGAAAGGTCGGCAACCACGGAAGGGGCGACGGTTGCGCCTGCGATCTCCCCTAGCGTCCAGACTGCAATCGTCAGGGCAAACACAGCCAGTGATGCGGCAAACGCGGTGAGGCCGTAGCCGATCCCCAGGAGCAATCCCGAGAGCGCGAGCGATGCGAAGCGCGGCCAACGCGTGAGAATATGGCTGGCCGGGATGCCCAGCAGCACGATCAGTGCGCCGTTGACGGCAATCGCCAGTCCATAAGCGTCCGGCCCGAGACCATGCAAGCGCATGTCCACCGGCAGGGTCACGTTGCCCTGCATATAGATGATCCCAAACCCGAGGGCCAGAGCCGCAAAGACCAACATCAGCGGCTCGCGCCCGAGCCGCGCAAGCCGGCCCTCTTCCCCCGTCCTGGCGCCCTCCTTAGCCCTCGACGGCCGAGTTTCGCGCACGCCCCAGAGCACGATCATCCCGAAGACAAATGTGGTCAGCGCATCGCCCAGGAACAGCAGGAAGTAGTTCCAGCGTGCCATCAACCCCGCGATCGCAGGGGCAAAGGCAAATCCGAGGTTGATCGCCCAATAGATGTAACCGTAAGCGCGAGGCCTGCCCTCGGCTGGAACGAGGTCGGCGACCATCGCGTTAACCGCCGGGCGGTACAAATCGGTGAAGAAGCCCTGTAGCAGCGTGAGCGGCCCGATCACTGTGAGCGGGCGTGCCAGGCCGAGCAGGATCATATTGACCGGCGCTATGAGGAAGCTGATCAGCATGACGGGCCGCCGCCCGAGGCGGTCGGCCAGCTCGCCGCCGACCAGAGCAGCGCTGAACGATCCCGCACCAAAGAGAGAGACGACCAGCGCCGCCTGACCTATAGAAAGCCCGCGCTGGCTGGTCAAATACAAGGTCAGGAACGGCACCACAAACCCGCCCAGGCGGTTGATGAAGGTGCCGATCCACAATAGCCAGAAAGTGTGCGGCAGGCCTAGGGCTTTGAGCCGGGATCGAAATGGGGTCCCCATCGGAAGTGGAATGGTATCACGGCAGTGAATGGGGCAGTAGGTTGAGACCAGGCACTGTCCTGTGGAGCTTTCGCGGGCGTTCCGGAGGCCGACGCGACCTCCGGGCCCGCGATGTTGATTTCCCAGCGTCGGTCACGGGCGCATTTGCCCGCGGCGGCCGAGGGTTTACTTGGGCTTGTTCCCTGGAACCCTCAACTGGGCCACGCTCTGCGACTCAGGGCGCAATCCTTTGAGCACCCAAAACGCAATGACGCTTCCTCGCCTTAACTTCCTTGGTTTGAGTCCGCCGCCTGGAACACATTTTCCGGGGCCGAGTTTCGGCCTGGCCCGATGGAACATGTCGAGGTAGCTTTTGACCCTGAGATGCCGGCGGGTTTCCTTGACCGTCTATGGCTGAACGAGGCCATCTCTCCTCGCCCCCTGCAGGAAGTGCCCGGCGAGCGCGCTGGCTCCTGGAGCCCACTCGGCGTTGTACAAGGTTTCGATAGCCGGAGGCGCCTGCCAACGAGAACAGGCGAGAGCCTGCCGGGGGGGTGAAGAGCAGAATCTTCGCTTGGCGAGGGAGCACGATTCGCCGCTGCCCGAACAGTGGGTTCGGCTCGCCAGCCGGGGGCACCGCGAGATATGGAGGGAGCAACGAAATGGCAGGACACCGGGGCAATGCCTTGGGACGAGTAGAATCCTTGGCATGATCTCCCCTTGAAGGGTGCAGACACGCAGGGCGTCCCAGCGGCGGATCGTCAGCCTCTGAGTCCGCTGGAGGCACAGATTGCAAACAGCCGGGAGGCGTCCAGGCACTGGGAGGGCGGGGCGCAGGGAACCCGAAGGACGGTCACGGGTTCTTCCTGGTAGCGGCAGTCAGGCTTCCCGGAGCGGCCTCGTACGCTGTCCGAGTGGATGTGGGTCGATGAGCGGGTCGGCGGGCTGTAGATTCCTGCACAGGCGCACGCCGCCAAGCGTTGGAAGGATACCGGGCATGTCCTGCAGGGTGGAACACAACGACGGAGAAAGGTGACCAATGGACCCGATTCAGGCAATCATGGAACAGTTGACCCTGGAAGAAAAGGCCGCGCTGTGCACCGGCGCCACCGCCTGGACCACCACCCCGCTGGGGCGCCTGGGCGTTCCTGCAATTCGTGTCTCGGACGGGCCGCATGGCCTGCGCCGTGTTCCGGATGAGCCTTCGATGGCGCCCAGCAGCAAGCCGGCAACCTGTTTTCCAACGGCGTCCTGTTTGGCCTCCACCTGGGACACAGGCTTGATTCATCAAATGGGGCAGGCATTGGCCGAGGAGGCCATCGCCTTAGACGTAGACGTGGTGCTAGGGCCAGGGGTCAACATGAAGCGTACGCCGCTTTGCGGCCGCAACTTCGAGTATTTCTCCGAAGATCCTTATCTGGCCGGAGAGCTGGCGGCCAGCCTTATCAACGGCGTGCAGAGTCGCGGCGTGGGCACCTCGCTAAAGCACTATGCCGCCAACAACCAGGAATACCGGCGCATGACCATCAGTGCACAGGTGGACGAGCGCACCTTGCGGGAGATCTACCTGCCGGCCTTTGAGACCGCGGTCAAGAAGGGGAAACCTTGGACGGTCATGTGCGCGTACAACCGCCTCAACGGCACCTACGGCTCGGAAAACCGCGACCTGTTGACGGAAATTCTCCGGCGGGAGTGGGGCTTTGAAGGGTTCGTGGTCTCCGACTGGAGCGCGGTCCATGATCGGGTCGCTGCCCTGCGGGCAGGGCTCGACCTGCAGATGCCCGGCCCCAGGGACCGCGACGTTCAAGCCGTAATTGAGGCCGTGCGGAGCGGACAACTCGATGAGGGGATCCTCGACGAGGCCGTCCGCCGTATCCTGCGAATTGCCTTCCGAGCCGCGCGGAGGCCCAAGAGCGCCTCGTTTGATTTGGGTGCGCATCATGCTCTGGCGCGCAAGATTGCTGGAGGGGGGATGGTCCTGCTCAAGAACAACGGCATTCTTCCCATGAAAAATATGCGCCAGATCGCCGTGATCGGGCGCGCCGCGCAAGAACCCTATTTCCAAGGCGGCGGCAGCTCGCACATCAACCCGACGCAGTTGGACGTACCCTTGGCGGAGCTGGAAAAAATGGCGGGCGGCGCCCGGATCACGTACCGTGAAGGCTACTCTTCCGACGGCAGCGGCGGGCCTGCCTTGATTGCCGCCGCGGTCAATGCCGCACAGGGGGCTGAGGTGGCCTTGCTCTACATGGCCCCGCCGCCCTTTGCGGAAGCGGAGGGCTATGACCGGGCCGATATCGATCTGACGAACCACCAGGTCGCCTTGATCCAAGCCGTGACGGCCGTCCAACCCAAGGCGGTGGTCATCCTCAACAACGGGTCGGCGGTGGCGATGAGCGCATGGCTCGGTGGCGCGGCCGCGGTGCTGGAGGCCTGGATGATGGGGCAGGCGGGGGGCGGGGCAATTGCCGAGGCGCTCTTCGGGCTGATTAACCCCTCGGGCAAGCTGCCCGAGACCTTCCCGCTCAAGCTGGCCGATACGCCTGCCTACCTCGACTATCCTGGAGACGGCGAGGTGGTGCGTTATGGCGAGGGCCTCTTCGTTGGCTATCGCTACTACGAAGCCCGGGAGCAGCCGGTGCTTTTCCCCTTTGGCCATGGCCTGAGCTACACGACATTCGAATACAGGTCGCCCGAGGTTTCCAGCGATCTGTTTCGGGATGTAGAGGGCCTGACCGTCTCTGTGAGGGTGACGAACACGGGGCCCGTGAGGGGCGAAGAGGTTGTGCAAGTTTACGTGCATGATTGCACATCGGGCCTGATGCGGCCTCCCAAGGAATTGAAGGGCTTCGCCAAAGTGGAATTGCTGCCGGGTGAGACCAAGACGGTGGCCGTCTTTCTCGACGAGAGGGCCTTCGCCTACTATCACCCGGTCCACAAGCGGTGGATCACGGAGAATGGCGAATTCGATATCCTGATTGGCGCATCTTCGGCGGATATCCGTTGCAGGGTTCCAGTCACACTCAAATCGACACTCGCGCTGCCCTGCCTGCTGGACGGCTGGTCGACCGTTGGAGACTGGCTGCAAGACCCGCGCGGCAAGGCCGTCTTCGATCCGCTCTTCCGGGAGGTGATGGGGTCGCTCCGCCCCACCTTCGGTAGCAAAGAGGAAGGAGGGATCAGTGAGGAAACGATGACCTGCCTGCGGAATCTGCCGTTGCGCGATCTCCTCCGGCTGCCGGGCGTCGAGCTCCGCACATCCCCGGAGGATATAGTGGAGAGCCTGCTGGAGCAGGCGCGCAGCTAGGTGCGCTGGTTCCGCGCAGAGCACCCTGACCGCAGGTGGCCACTTGAGGGCGTGCACGATCGGCCTCAATCCCGAGCTGAGCGACCCCGGACTCTTGGGAGTGGAATTCTGCGATCAAGCTCTGGGGCCGTGGCTTGCTGTCCGCTCGGTGCCCTCGCCAGACTAGTGCGAAAGGCTCCTTTGAGGTGCCTCCCTCTTGCTTTCCCTACGGACAGCGACCCTCGATAGTTCTCGTATTCCTATGCGGATTGTTGGAGGTGGGAAAAAGCCTTCCCCGGATTGCTCCCTCTTGCGGCCCGTGGATGTCTCGGGTCCATTGTGCCGGTCATGTCACTAGTGTTCCGTAAACGACATCAGACTTAGTCGCGTGTTGCTTTGTTGACGCGCTGCAGGATATCTTTTGAACTCTTGGTCCAGACAAACCGCTTTCCGGACTCATTCCAGTGATGGATG
>Ga0187865_1000769_pt1 | contig 42060 bp, 34 predicted proteins | sample June2016WEW_11_1_2_FD_132989 | JGI IMG/M metagenome (GOLD analysis project Ga0187865, IMG submission 132989) | Peatland microbial communities from SPRUCE experiment site at the Marcell Experimental Forest, Minnesota, USA - June2016WEW_11_100 | ecosystem: Environmental > Terrestrial > Soil >...
AAAACAAACCGTCGTTGACACGTATCGCACGCACGCTACCGATACCGGCAGTCCCGAAGTTCAAATCGCGCTGTTGAGCGAGCGCATTGGTCAGTTGACGGAACACTTCAAAGCGCACCAGAAAGACCACGGCTCGCGCCGCGGACTTCTCATGATGGTGAGCAGGCGCCGTAGTCTGCTCGACTACCTGAAGAAGTACGACTCGGAACGGTATAAAACCGTGATTTCCAAGCTCGGCATCCGCAAATAACAGCGCGACCGGCTCCGTGTGGGGCCGGTTCCAGACTCCGAGAGCCTTTGCAAAGTGCGTTCCCAACCGCAGCCCCTGGCCTACGCCCGTCCAAGCGGACTCCGTACCCCCGCGCATGCCCTTCTGCCCGACAAAAGGATGACCTATGAAGCCTGAAGCCACAAAAGTTTCCGTCGAACTCCCAGGCGGAAAACAACTCTCCATCGAAACCGGAAAACTTGCCAAGCAGGCCCACGGCGCAGCCGTTGTGCGCTTCGGCGAAAACGTTGTTCTCGCCACCGCTACGTCCAATCCCGAGCCGCGTACCGGCATCGACTTTTTCCCGCTCACCGTTGACTACCGCGAGTACACCTATGCCGGCGGGCGCATCCCCGGCGGCTTTATCAAGCGCGAAGGGCGCATGAGCGAGCGTGAGACTCTCACCTGCCGCCAGATTGACCGGCCGGTCCGTCCGATGTTCGCCGAAGGCTTCAAGTGCGAGACCCAAGTCATCGCCCTTGTCCTGTCCGCCGACACGGATAACGATCCCGATGTCTGCGGCATCAACGCCGCTTCGGCTGCCCTGACTCTTTCCGATATTCCGTTTCTCGGCCCGCTCGGCGCTGTGCGCGTCGGCCTGATCGATGGCCGCTTCATCGCCAATCCCACCTATACCGAAATGCGCGACGGCCTGCTCAACATCATGGTCGTAGGCACCGCCGATGCCATTGTCATGATCGAATCCGGCGCGAAAGAAGTGAAAGAAGAGACGGTAGTGGACGCGATCGAATTCGCCCACACCGAAATCAAAAAGATTTGTGCCGCCATCAACGAACTCCGCAGCAAGGTGGGCAAGCCGAAGCGCCAGGTGACGCCGCCGGAATTCGACGAGGCTTACTACAAGAGCCTGGAAGCGAAGATCGGCACACGGCTGGCGGACGCTCTTGACACCGGGAAGCATCCGAAATTCGAGAGCTACGAACTGGTTCGGGTACTGGAGAAGGAACTGCTGGCCGGTCTGCCCGAAGACGATGCCGCAGGCAAGGAGAAGCTCGAGAAGTACTACGAGATCCTGCGCGAGCGCATTTTCCGCAGCCAGGTAATCGATCACAAGCGCCGCCCCGACGGGCGCGCTTTCGACCAGATTCGCGAGATCTGGATCGAAGCCGGTGTTCTGCCGCGCGCGCACGGCAGCGCAATCTTCACCCGCGGTGAAACCCAGGCATTGGTTACCACTACGCTCGGCACTAGCGACGATATGCAGCGTCTCGAGGGCTTTGAAGGCGAAGCCAAGAAGCGCTTCATGTTGCACTACAACTTCCCGCCGTTCTCCGTGGGAGAAGTCGGGTTCATGCGCGGCGCCGGCCGCCGCGAGATCGGCCATGGAGCTCTCGCCGAGCGCGCCGTCTCGGTCGTGCTTCCGACCGAAGACCAGTGGCCTTACGCGATGCGCGTCGTCTCCGACATTCTGGAGTCGAACGGATCGTCGTCGATGGCCACGATTTGCGGCGCCTCGCTCTCGCTCATGGATGCGGGCGTGCCCTTGAAGGCCCCGGTCGCGGGCGTTGCGATGGGATTGGTGAAGGAAGGCGAGAAGTACGCCATCCTGACCGACATTGCGGGCGCGGAAGATCATTACGGCGACATGGACTTCAAGGTTGCCGGAACCAAAGACGGCATCACCGCGTTGCAGATGGATATCAAGGTTGCTGGCATCACTTCGCAGATCATGCGCGAGGCGCTGGCGCAGGCGCAGCGGGGGCGGCTGTTTATTCTCGGAAAGATGGACGAGATTATCAGCGAAGGTCGCGTGAAGGTTTCGGCCTATGCGCCTCGTATCTACACCCTGCAGATTCCGGTGGACAAGATTCGCGACGTGATTGGGCCCGGCGGCAAGATGATTCGCAGCATCATCGAGCAGACGGGCGTGAAGATCGACGTGGAAGATTCTGGCAAGGTCAACGTAGCTTCGAACGATGAAGTCTCGGCGAACAAGGCATTGCAGATTATCCGCGATCTGACGGCTTCGGCGGAGGTGGGGAAGACTTATCTCGGGAAGGTCAGCCGGTTGGCGGATTTCGGGGCGTTCGTCGAGATTCTGCCGGGATTGGACGGGCTGCTGCACATCAGCGAAGTCGCTGAACACAGAATCAAGGATGTTCGCGATGAACTGAAAGAAGGCGACCAGGTGCTGGTGAAAGTTCTGGCCGTCGAAGGCAACCGGATCAAGCTGTCGCGGAAGGCAATCCTGAAAGAGCAGCGCGCTAAGATGTCGCCGGGCGGCGCGCCTCCGCCTCCGGAAACGGACGAGGGTGCGGACGCGGCTCCGTTAGCGCCATCAGTGTCGCAAGCCGCGCCCACAGCGGTGATCGAAGGCGGCGCACAGTTCGATGCGGATGAGGAGCCGAACTTCAACCGTGTGGATGGAGTAGTCACGTCGGTAGAGGCAGGCGCCGCGCGTCCGGAAGGTACGCGTGAAGGACGGCCCAGCGGCGGTGGTGGTGATCGCGATCGCAATCGTCGTCGTCGCGGTCGCGGCGGTCCCGGTCGCGGTCCAGGCGGCGGTTCGGGAGGTCACGGTGGCGCCCACTCCGGCGGCGGTGGCGGTCGCGGAAGAAGGTAAGATCGCTTTGGGTAGGGCACGGTCTTGGGAAGGGCACGGCTTCACGGGTTGAGGAAGCACTCGCGCTTCGTATCAGGGTATGCTTTTAGGCATACCGCAAGTTGCTGAAAATGGTTCCGGCTTTAGCCGCTGCTGGCAGCGGAGCAACTTTGATTCGAGCGAGTTTGGGGAAGGGCACGGCTTTAGCCGTGCCGCCCAGAGCCAATAAAGACGCGGGCTTTAGCCCCTGAGGGCCTCGGCCCGTGCTTCCTGTCGTGATGAGTTCCTGACAATCGTGGGAGCGGGCCGCAGCGATGCGGCCCTTTCCATTTGGGATTGCTTAGAGCGGATTCACCATTGCTCTATCCCGCTCGTGGAGGGACGGGCGTCCTCGCCCGTCCAAGCGAGCGCAGCTCGCCAGGGGTCGCATTTCCCGCTTGACGGTTCGTGTTACTAAGGGTAACAATTGATGAGTGTACAAGGTCGTCACCACAAAATCCTTCGCGAAAGCGCTTTCCCGGCTTCCGGTGAACTGGCAGAAGCGGATTGTGGGAAAGATCAAAGAGATTGCCGCCGATCCCTATGCCCGGCACAACAACGTCACCAAGCTTCAGGGACGCGATGGCTACCGGCTGAGAATTGGCGACTGGCGCGTCATTTACGAGTTGCACGACGACCGTCTTGAATTATTGGTTTTAGAGGTCGGAGCAAGAGGAGGAATCTATTGATGCGTATCGAAACCATTACCCGCAAGGGCAATGCCTTCGCCGTGATTCCCGTGAAAGTCCTGCAAAAGCTGATGGAAGATGCGGAAATGCTCGCCGACGTGAAGGCCTACGACGCCGCAAAAGCGCGTCTAGAACATGGCGAGGACGAACTCATCCCACTGGAGATCACCGAGCGCAGACTGAGGGGAGAGCCCGCGCTCCGTATTTGGCGTGAGTACCGCAAGCTTACCCAGGAGCAACTAGCGAAGAAGTCGAAGGTATCGCGCGCCCTGATCGCGGCAATTGAAACCAACCGCAAGTCCGGCTCCGTCACCACATGGAAGAAACTAGGCGCTGCCCTAGACGTGAGCTGGGAGCAACTGGCATAGGGACAGGGCCACTACCGCGATCCGCAGGAGTGCGTCGAGTCCATCCCCTTCACCGAAACCCGCGAATACGTGCAAGCCGTCCTGCGGAATGCAAATGTGTACCGGCAGCTTTACGGGACGCCGTAGATGAGTCGCCTGAGCGAGGCGAAGGATTTGCGGATACCCGGCGGGTAGGTCCTTCACTTAGGGACATCTTCCAGACCGTCCGGGTCGGAAATACTTCGGCCAGTATATAGCCAGAAGATATCGTTGATCAGACATGCAGGTTGCTGAGATCTCAGGATCCGCCATGCATCTGTTTCATTAGGGGCGCAATCTGCCCAGGTGCGAGGAAGCCCCAGTTCTTCAACCGCGTCTTCGAAGGTCTTGCCCATGGCTAGGAAGTTCTCACGGGTGAAATACCAGCGCGGATCGACGACGCATCTGAACCGGTCATAGCAGTCAAACACCACCGCGACGAGCGATTTGAAGTACTCAGAAGATACTTGGACAGCGTCGGCAAGGGCGGTCCCATGCCCTGCCCTTGGATCTGGCAGAACGATGACGTGTGACCGCTTGCGTTGACGGAACTGGAGAGAAAGGTGTTCCCGAAGATGTTCCATCGGGACCTGGCCCAGGGGATTAAGACCTTTATGGACAGAGTCGTTCCTGACCTCAACGAAGAAACGGGCCAACGGGTCAGCTTTAAGCCGGGCCTGCGCCTGCTCGTACCACGCGTTGAAACCGTCAATGTGTTTCATCGTCACCTGCAAGGCAAGTGTTACGGTACGGGCTGCGGAAACAAACGCGCTGAAGTAGCACCTAGCCTCGAAGCTGAGCTGACCCGCCGTGCGCAGCCCGTCGAGAAAAAAGGCAGCCTCGCGCAGCTTTTCCTCGACTATCTCGAATGATTGGCTCATATTGGCGGCCAGCCTAGCTCGCCCCTCGATTCTAACTCTGAAGGGTGGGAGGGCGCGGGCTCAGCCTATCCACCTTCACTCGTACAAGCTCCGCTCGGCGGGGTTTTCACTTCTGACTCCTGATTTTTCATCACATCCCGTCTGTGCGCCCCGTCACAGACATGCTCACCGGTCCAGTGCGACAATAGCTATGTGATTGGGGCAGTGTACGAATGTGCCCGTCTCCCAAGACGGCCCTCGAACCTGCCCCAAACCTATTTTCAGCGTTCTTTGACAACCTAAGTCCTTATTCCGGAATATTTTACGTATAAGTCCTTTAAACCCAAAGATTTGGCGGGATTTTTCTCCTAACCCTATGATTCCAAAAGACCGGGGGCAGGGTTTTTTACTGGAAAATACGGGTTAATACCTTAAGAGTAAACAGGCGAAATTCAGGGACAGTCCCAGAGAAATCCGGCTTGAATCAGTCGTTGGTCGTCAGTCGCTAGTCGCTTGCTAACGAGCAACGACTAACGACCAACGACTAGCGACTAACGACCGAAAGAAGCAATTGTCAGAAGGATAACCGTTTGAATACGGTTTCCGGGATCTGTCGGACGGCGGTCATGATGTAGCGCCAGACTTCTGGCGTGTAAAGAACGTCGGGGGAACGTCGTTCGAGGGCGCGTACTATGTCGCGGGCCACCTGCTCCGGATCGGCAAAGCGCGCCGCGTTCGGCAGGTGATCGGTCATGGGAGTCTGCACCGGTCCAGGCTTGATGGTGATGACGCGGACGCCGGCGGGATGAAGGCGGCTGCGAAGTCCCTGGAGGAAAAGAGAAAGTGCGCCTTTGGCGGAACCGTAAACGTAGTTGGAGCGGCGTCCTCGGTCTCCGGCGACGGAGGTGATGGCGGCCAGGCATCCGGTGCGCCGCCGTTCCAAATCGGCGGCGAACAGGGTGAGGATCGCGGTGGCACTTACATAATTGACTTGTAATTCTTCCAGCAGAACGTCGACCGAGGTTTCGGAATCCTTCTGGTTGTGCATGGAGCCGTAAGCGAGGAGCACGGTATCAAAGTCGGGGAAAGCGCGGCGGGCAACTTCGAAGATGGCGGCATGCTGCTGAATGGAGGCCAAGTCAGCGGAGTAAGTGAAGACTTGTTGCGCGCCTCGGGCCGCTAAGTCGGCCTGGAGGTCAGCGAGGCGTTGGGGTGAGCGAGCTACGAGGAGTAACTCGCAACCTTGTTGAGCCAATTGGCGCTGAACTTCCAGCGCAATGCCGGAAGTGGCGCCGAGGATAATGATCTTCTTCATGGCGGCTGCGTTCATGGCGGTCGCGGGCGTGGCTGCAGGGTGCGTAGTTGTGGGGTGCGCGGTAACTGTCATCATTATTGGGCCCCCGTCACACGCCGCCAGAATGAAGACGACATCTTCGGGTCTATGTAGGGAACAAAGCCGCGCCAGCGCGGGAACGATGCTTCAAACAGAGCGGGGCTCATGCGGGCGTCTTTGGCGGGGTAGAGCGCCCCGCCACTTTTCTGGACAATTTCATCGAGTGACTGCATAAGTTTGAGCGTGCGCTCTCCGCGCATGGCAAAGTCGAGCGCGATGGTGAGTCCGGGGCGTGGGAATGAAAGCATGCCGGCCGGTGGCGCGGAGCCGAATTGCTTCAGCACCCCTAAGAAAGAGCCCATGCCGGAGCGCGCGATGCGATCGAGTAACTCCTCGAAGGCTTCGAGGTTCGTTTCCGGAATAACGCACTGATATTGCAGGAAACCTTGTCTGCCGTAGAGCAGGTTCCATTGCCGAATCGAATCGAGCGGGTAGAAGAACGAGTCGTAAGGCACGACGGCTGTGCCTTTCCTGGCCGCATGAATCCTGTAGTAGGCGGTGTTGAAGGTCTTGACCGAGTAACGGTTAAGCATCCAAGCCGGCAGTGCGAAGGGCAGTTTCGGGCCGCGCTTGGGATGGAATTCCTTACCATGATCGGCGGCATGGTTGCCGCGAAAAAAGATGCCACGAGCGTTCTTCCCGGCAAAACAGTCGAGCCACGCCACGGTGTATTCGAAGCGGTCGTTGCTGTCGCGGCTCAGGTCGAGAAAAGTGTTCAGGGATTGAAAGGGGATGGACTCGGCGTCGATCCAGGGACCAGCCACTCGTTTGAGTTGGATATCCGCCCAGGCGATTACGCCGGTCAGTCCGAGTCCACCGATGGTGGCGCGCAGCATGTCGGAATTTTCTTCCGAATTACAAATTACCAGACCGTCGTTCGAGCGATGCAGGGCGATTTGGAAAACGTAAGCGCCGAAAGTTCCAGCGCAGTGATGGTTCTTTCCGTGGACGTCGTTGGCAATGGCTCCGCCGACGGTGACGAAGCGGGTGCCGGGCGTGACGGGAAGGAACCATCCTTTAGGGAGAAATACGTCGAGGATGTCGGAGAGGCTGACGCCGCCTTCGCAGCGAAGCATGCCAGTGGATTCGTCGAAACCGAGGATGCGGTTGAGGCGGCGGCAGTCGATCAGTTCGCGGCCGGCGTTGAGGCAAGAATCGCCGTAGCTGCGGCCGAGGCCATAGGGGAGCAGGGAGCCAGGCCCGGCAGATCTGAGAATGTCCGGCACCTGGTCGTTCCACGCTGGTTTGTGGACGCGATGGTGCGCGGTTTTCGGGTAGCGGCCCCACGACAAAATTCGCTTGATGGGCGGCTGGTCTGCGGGTTGCTTGCGCAAGGTTGTGGCTGATTGACCGGACATACTAAGTGTGCCGAAAGCAAGTCCAATAACTTCGAAGGCCAATTGGCCTCCGTAACCCATCACCCTACCAGTTCATGTTTATCATGCTCGCGGCGATGACGGCCGCCGAGGCCAGGGCCACCCCGTAACTGACTGGGTCCCGGATGGCGAGTGTGACCGGGTCTTCCTTTAATTCTCCGCGATGCGCCATGAGCCAGGTTCGGCTGAGCCAATAGAGAACGATGGGGCAAAGCAGAAAGAGAAACTGCGGCGAGGAGTAGAGCAGGAGCACGTCCTGACTGTGAACGTAGAGGCTGAAGATGACGACAGCGGAAAAACTGCTGCCGACGCCGAGCGAAAGCAGAAGTTCGCGGTCGCCGGTATGGTAGCCGCGTCCGGAGTTACCGCCCCTAACTAAGTCGCTCGCGTGGAGTAACTCAGAGTAACGTTTCGCCATGGCGAGACTAAGAAAGAAAAACATCGAGAACGCCACAAACCACTGCGAAAGTGGCGTAGCGGAAATCAGAGCCCCGGCGAGGATGCGGAAGCTGTAGAAGCTGGAAAGAACGAAGACGTCGAGCAGAGCAATCTTCTTGAGATAAAGCGAATACAACATGGTAAGCGTGGCGTATCCGAGCAGAGCGAGGCCGAATTGCACGTTGAGGAGGAAACCCAGGCCGAGTGCCGAGGTGAGCAAAATAAACGAAGCGCGCAAACCTTCCGGGATCGAGATGTCGCCGGCGGCGAAGGGACGCTCCTTTTTCCAGGGATGTTCACGATCGGAATGGAGATCGAGCAGGTCATTAAGAATATAAAGTCCGGAGGCGCAAAAGCCGAAGAGCGCGAAACCGAAGAAAGTGCGAACAATGGGCTCCGCCGCGAGGTTGTGGGATAGGGCGAGGGGCAGAAAAAGCAAAAGATTTTTTGCCCAGTGATGGCCGCGGAGGGCGTTGATCCATGTTCGGAACGACGTGCGGAACGATGCACGCGGTTCCAGGATCGTGCCTTTGAGCGTGGTTACGGCGGAGGCTTGCTCGGCGCGGGCTTGCGTGCCGACCACGTATGCTCCGCCAGCGTTGCGCCAAACTTCTATATCGTCGGATGAATCGCCCACATATTCGAAGCCGGTCTGGGCGAAATGCTGGGCTAGAAACGCAGCTTTGTTCGCTCCCTTGAGATTCACCTCGCCGTCGCTGGCGTGGACTTCGTCGAAGAGGCCCAGATAACTGGAAATCGCTTCGGCAAGCTCGCGGTCGGCGGCGGTTACGAGCGCGATGCGGCGGCCGTTGGCCTTTTCCTGCTGGAGAAGATCAAGAACTTGCTGCCGATAGGGAAGACAAGCGGGGTTGAGGTGGATCCTGGCGGCCAGCTTCCGTTTGAGGGAGGCTCGTCCCGAAAGCAACCAGAAAGGCAGCAGAAGCGCCGTGATGGGGCGGGTTTTGAGGAGGACCAGGACGCACTCCCAAAGGACGTTGCCTCGGATCAAAGTGCCGTCGAGATCGACGCACAAGACCGGGGACAGTACCTTGGCGGGTTTGGCTCCTGTGACGGACCCCATGGGATGATCGTCGCATAAACCGCAGGGTGAAATACGGGAATAAGTGGCACACCTAGGTAACCTGAGTAACATGCGCCGGGTGGGACGGAAGGTTAGTATGAGCTGATCTGGAGCAGAGTGATCGCCTCTGGACACAAAGCACATGGACGAGACACAAGGGCATCTGGAACCTAGCGCATGGGAATTGCTGGCCAAGTATCTGCGACGGCCGAGCGTCCTGCTGCCCTTGCTTGGGCTGGTCACCTTTGTAGTTTACAGCGGCTCGCTGTCTTTCGATTTCGTATGGGATGACTGGCCGCAGATTGTGAACAGTCCGATCATCCGGACATGGAGCAATCTGCCGCGGGCGTTCGGGAGCGACTTGTGGTACCACGTGGCGCGGCACCAGGTGTATTACCGTCCGCTGTTCGTGGCGTGGTCGATGCTGAATTACACGCTGTTCGGGTTGCGGCCGTGGGGATGGCATCTGGGAGCGGTTCTGCTGCACGTGGGCACGGTGGCGGCAGTGTTTTGGCTGGCGCGGCGGCTGGGATTGGAATACTGGACGGCGGCGCTGACGGCGCTGATTTTCGCGCTGCATCCGATTCACATTGAGCCGGTCACATGGATTTCCGCAGCTTCGGACACGATGGTGACGATGTTCGCCGCATTGGCCTTTGGGGCGTTTCTTAATGGGCGCGATCCCGAGCGCAATCGCGAGCGAAAGAAGAGAGCGGCATGGTGGTTTGCGTCGCTCGCGCTGTTGGCGTGCGCGCTGCTGACGAAAGAAATGGCGGTAGTGTTTTCGGCGCTGGTGGGAATCTACGTGTGGCTGCACCCAGCGCAAAGACAGGCATCGCAAGGACAAAGATTTCGTGGGGCGGCAATGGAGGCGGTTCCATATATCGTGGTGACGCTAGCTTACGCTCTGTTGCGAAAGCACGCGCTACTGCTTGCAACTGGGCAGTTTAATCCCAATCACGGAATGATGGACGTGGCACGGACTTTGCCGCTTGTGCTGGCCATTTATCTGCGGCAGTTGCTGGTTCCGGTGGGCATTACGGGACTCTATTACACCCCATATGTGACGGGCGCAATCCTCAGCCAAGTGGTGGCGCCGGCAGCGGTGTTGGGGGCGGCGTTGATTGGATTGTGGTATTGGAGTCGGCGCGCAGGGAATCCTATCGTCGCGTTTGCGGGATTGTGGCTGCTGGTGGGACTCGCGCCAGCGCTGTATTTGCGAAACTTTGGCAACGGCGATTTCGTGCGCGACCGTTACATGTATTTGCCGTCGATCGGATTTGCGATTCTGGCGGCAATAGGGCTGCGGCGGCTGCCGTCCATCAAGCGCTGGAGTGCGCAGGCAGTGCAAGCGGGCGCAGTGCTCGTCCTGTGCAGCAGCTATGTGTGCGCGTCGATTGCACAGCAGGTGTACTGGGGAAACGATCTGCTGTTGCTGGCGCGCGGGCAATCTCTGTATCCGGGGAATCCGTATGCGGTAGCGGGACTGGCGAAAGAGTACAGCCAGCGGGGCGCGCATGAAAAGGCGATTGAACTGGCGCAGTCGGTGGTAAGGGACCATCCGGAATATGGCTACGGGCCGCTGGCGCTGGCGGAAGTGTACATCCACGCCGGTCGATTCGAGGAAGGCCGCCTGTGGCTGGAGCGGGTGAATCCGGATTACGCCAAGTCGGAGGTGGGGATGGCGGGAGTCGCCGGGCTCTATGGACAAATGGGCGACTACGGGCGGGCTTTCGCGCTTTGCTCGGAGATTTTGCAGAAGGAACCAAATCTTTATTCGGCGCTCTACAACTGCGGCAATGTTCACTTGGTGGACGGTCAGTACCGGGACGCGGAACAGTTGCTGTCGCGCGCGGTGCAGTTAGTGCCGGAACAGGCGGCTCCAAAACATTTTCTGGGGCGTGCGCTTCTGCAGGATGGACGGAACGCGGAGGCACAGCCTTACCTGCAGCAGGCGGTGGTCATGGACCCAAAGGTTTGGGACTATCACTATTGGCTTGGGGTGTCGTTCGAAGGGAGCGGGAATATGTCCGCTGCGCGGACAGAGTATCGGCAAGCATTGCAGCTGAACCCGGACAGTAAAGAAGCAAAGGTGCGGCTAGCGGCGCTGGAGGCGAAGTGAAACAGGAAATGGAGAATACTCCCGCGAAGTCAGGGATAGAAATCGACCCGGCGTTGAGCGTAGCGATAAGGGTTCACGAACAGGACACGGAACCGGTGGAGGCCGCCAGCGAGGGTGAAGCGGCGGTGTTGACCGCCGCGCCAGGGTGGCTGCATCGTTTGACGGTGTTGGCTGTGGTTCTGGCAGTTGCAGGAATTTATGCCGGGTTCCACATTGGCCGGGGCTGGGCGCCGTCCGACGACGGGACTCTAAGCCAAAGCGCGCTGCGCGTGATGCAGGGGCAACTTCCGCATCGCGATTTTGCGGAGATTTACACCGGGGGTCTGAGCTTTATTCATGCGCTGGCGTTTCGAGCGTTCGGTGTGAATCTGATGTCGCTGCGCCTCTGTGTGTTTCTGTTTTTTCTGGCCTGGCTTCCGGCTGTTTATTATATTGCGCTGCGCTTTACTTCGCCGATTGCAGCGGGAGCGGCAACGCTGCTGGCAGTGGCGTGGAGTTTTCCGAATTATCCGGCGGCCATGCCTTCCTGGTACAACCTGTTCTTTGCGACGTTTGGGGCGGCGGCGCTTCTCCGCTACCTGGAAGTGCGGACGCGGCGATGGCTGTTTGTGGCCGGACTATGCGGCGGAGCCTCGCTCCTGATCAAGGTGATTGGGGCGTACTACATTGCCGGCGTGCTCCTGTTTCTGGCCTTTCTGGAACAAAGCGAGAGCTCTCGGGAGAGTTCGGAAAAAAGTTCGGAAAAAAGTGCGGAGGAAAGCGCGGGGGTGGAGGAATCGAAGAATAGCTGGCCTTACCGCGTGTTCAGCGTGAGCGCGCTGCTGCTGTTCCTGGCGACAGTGGTTCATGTGCTCCACTCGCGGTTGGGCATCGCGGAGTTGTACCAATTCGTGCTGCCATCCGCGGTGCTGGTGGGCCTGATCCTGACGGGAGAACGGAGTGTCCGGGCGGGAACAAGGCAACGATTCAAAACAATATTTCGGGCGGCGATTCCGTTTCTCGTCGGGTTCATAAGCCCGGTGATTGTTTTTCTGCTGCCATATGCGCGCTTGGGAGCGATCGGCCAATTCCTTTCGGGCGTGACGTCAAGCGCAATCGCACGTTCGATCGAGCTGGGACTGCTCCGTCCCGTGTCGGTCGAGAAAAGCATCTTCGCGCTGGCATTAGCAGGATTGGTTGCGGCGGCGATGTACATGCGCGAATTTCAAGGGAAGCTCGTGAGCGCGGCTGTCGGCCTGGGGTTGGCGGTGATGCTCGTGAAGGCTGCGACGTCAAGTGAGATCGTTTTGGGAGTGTGGTATTCAGCTGCGACACTGACTCCGTTGGTGGTGTTGCTGGGCGCGGCTGTCGTGCTGGCGGCAGGGAAGCGGAGCGGCCCAACCAAACTCCAACAGCAGCGGATCATGGTACTGATTTCCCTGGCGGCGGTGTGTACCCTGGTGCAGTATCCGTGGGCCGCGTCGATTTATCTGTCCTATTCGTTGCCGCTGACGTTGCTGGCCGCGGTGGCGATTGTGGCGACCGCCAAGAAGCAACCGGGCACGTACGTATTGGCCGCAGTGACGGGATTTTATCTGCTGTTTGGCGCGGTTATGCTGGTTCCGGATTACGTTTATGAGTTGACCCACAAAGTGGGACGGATGGATGAACTGCATCTGGAGCGAGCGGGGGGATTACGGATCAATTATGCCGCAAACTTTGAGGGGTTGATTCACTTCCTGCAGCGCCATTCGCCAAACGGATTGATGTATGCGGGTAATGACTGTCCGGAGCTGTATTTCCTCTCCGGGCTGAAGAATGTAACGCGCGACGATGGGGGCGCACCGGCAGAGGAAGTGTTGAAGGCACTGCAATCCGACGATCTGAAAGTGGTAGTAATCAATGAAGCGCCGCTCTTCCCCTCCTCCAGGATGAACCCCGAGGTACGTGCGGAAGTCATGCGGAAGTTTCCAAATAGCATCCAGACGGGATTCTTCCACGTGTTTTGGAGGGAGTGATCTTTCGACTAAGCGCCGGCGATGTAGTGCAGGGCCCACACGCTCGGCTCGGCAGATCGCTGGCCCAAATTAAGATGGGAGTGAACTATTGCCGCCGCTGAACGAAAAGCAAGGCGTTGTTGATGACGAGCACCGAACCGGTCTGGGCGATCAAGCAACCAATGCCATCGAGAAATACCCGTGGTTGGAGTGGCTGATTCCGGCAGCGCTTTGCGCCGTCATGATGGGGCAGTTGCTTCTCACTGGCCGCCAGCTTTCGCAAACCGCCGATGAAGCCACGCACCTTTACTCCGGCTATCGCTACTTGAAGTGTGGCGATCTCACGGTCAGTCCCGAGCATCCGCCCTTGGCCAAGGTCATCGCAGCGGCTCCGCTGCTTTTCATGAACTTTGCGGTAAACTGCGCGCCTTTCCAGGGGGACGACCTCCAGCAAGCGTTTACTGGCCTCCACTGGTTTTATAGCCAGAATTGGCCCGTGGCCTTGGTCCGCGCGCGCATGGCAGTTTCCGTTTTTGCCGTGGGGCTTTGTCTTCTGGTCTGGATCACGGCGCGGCGGATGTTCGGCCTGACTACGGCGATCGTGGCAAGTTTGCTGCTGATCTTCGAGCCCAACGTGCTGGCCTACGGCTCATTGGTCATGACCGACGTACCGGTCACCTGCATGCTGCTGTTCGCGGTATTAGGATTTTACCTGTGGGTCAGGCACCGTACGGTCCCGTTCCTTCTGTTGACCGCCCTGGCTGCGGGTCTGACGCTGTTAGCGAAGCATTCGGGAGTGGTCGTCGTACCCATCCTCGGTGCGCTGGCAATTACGGATGCGCTCACGCAAACCGACGGCGGCCGGCCAAGATGGCAACTCGCGCTGAGCAACCTGCTGGCCCTGGCGCTGATCTGCGCCCTCGCGGTCGCTATTGTTTGGGAGGGCTATGGGATGCGTTTCGCCGCGCACCCCGCAGTGCCGCAACTCCAGGAACTACGACCCCCTGCGACCTCCGCCAGAGAGCGTGTGCTGTTCGAGTTAGAAGAGCGCCACTTGTTGCCCCAGGCCTACTTGCAGGGATTCGCCTCCGCATTGTCGCTGTCGAATCAGGGTTCTGTCGCTTTTGTTGCCGGCAAAATCTATTTGCAGGCGCCGTGGTTTTCTACCCCGTTCAATTTTCTGATTCGCAACACGGCGGCCATGCTGGCGATGATTTTGGCGGCCGCATTCGGCATGGCGATCACGTTTCGGCAGCGCCGTCGTGAGCGTCTGTTCCTGCTGGTTCCGGCGGCGGTTTATCTAGCGGTGTGCCTCCACGCCAGTATTAACGTTGGCGTCCGCTATCTTTTGCCCATGTGTCCGTTTCTGCTGATCGCGGTGGCGGACGGATGCGTGGAGTTAGCCAGTCGTGTGAGCTGGGTGAAGTACGCGCTGCCGTGCCTCATTGTGCTGCACGCGGCGTCGTCACTGTACGCTTTCCCGAACTATCTCTCCTACGCGAACGAGTTCTGGGGCGGACCGGCGAAGGCTTACAAGTATCTGCCCGGAATCGACTGGGGACAGGCGTATCCGCAGGCGAAAGATTACCTCGAGCGGCATCCCGCCGAAAACTGCTGGCTCATCACGGGCTGGCAGTGGGACCCAGCATTCTACAACGTGCCCTGCCAAGCCTCCGGTCTCGACTTGCCTCACGAGATACCGCCTCGCGTGCACGGCACCATTATCGTCAGCAGCACTCTACTTACAGACGTGCGGCTAGCGGAGGGAGAGCTTGCGGCGGCGTTTAAGAACGCTACGCCCAAAGACCACATCGGCGGCAGCGCCTTGCTGGTTTACGAGGGCGATTTCGACACCAGCTTGAATGCCGCCACAGGTGAAAGCGGTCTGGCGATGCAGGCGTTTTCCGCCGGGCAGGTCTCCGCCGCCCTGGAGCACGCTAAGAAAGCCGTCGACCTGGCGCCGGCGAGCGCCCTAGCGCACGCTAACCTGTGCATCTTTCTGGCGCCTACCCAAGTGGATTCAGCGCGGAAGGAATGTTACACGGCACGAAATTTGCTACTGCACGATCCGCTGCGGCACGAACAAATTCGAACCCGCTACCTGGACTCGCTTGAGAGTCTCCCTTACGGTGCTCAGAAGTAATTACAGGATCGTTTACGGACGCGAGCCGGAGATTGTGCCATCCGCAGACTTCTCACCGTCCGCGCTCAAGTAGCATCAGACAAGGAGTCGTCAGTCCCGGACACGACGGCTAGCTGATCCTGCAGGACAACCTTACGCTCGCAGGTAGGGAACTGCTCGAAATCCCCGTACTCTTTATGGCATTCCTCCATCAATCTAGGAACAGTCCGAATAATCGTGCTAAACTGCCACAGCGCAACATGTCCACTCCTCAACTAAACAGGCGGTCGAAACGCTCGGAGGCTTCGGCTTTGGTTCCGTGGATTTCGGCGAAAGTCCTTGCCAGTATTTCGGTCAAGCAACTCCTGCTTCAAGATGGGGCTTATCTGGCCTCTGTGGCTGAGGTCGGATTGGTTATGACCGGATCGCTGAGCCATGGTGGCCGAATCTTCTTCTGTGGTAACGGTGGGAGTGCCGCCGACGCACAGCATCTGGCCGCTGAGTTGACGGGGCGATTCCTGAAGGAGCGCCCCAGCCTAGCCGGTATCGCGCTCACCACCAATACTTCGACCCTGACCGCGATCGCCAACGACTATTCTTACGAGGAGGTCTTCTCGCGGCAGATCGAGGGCCTCGCTCAGGCGGGAGATGTGCTGCTGGGTATCAGCACAAGCGGCAATTCGGGAAACGTATTACGGGCCATGGAGGTCGCGCGACGCCTGATGTTGTCTACGGTCGCGCTCACCGGTAAGAGTGGCGGCAAACTCTCGACCGCCGCCGAACTCTGCATCCGGATCCCCTCCGACGAAACGCCGCGTATCCAGGAAGCTCACATCCTCACCGGGCACATTCTCGCGGAACTCGTCGAGGCGGAACTTTTCGGAGAATAGACGGTGCCTGAAAGCCTTCAGCAGACTGCCCTCCTCGGACGACTTACGCGGCACATACCGCCGAACCAATTCGGTCGCTACATTCTTGTTGGCGTCTGGAACACCCTGTTCGGATATGCGACGTACGCGGCCTTCACCGCCCTCCTCACGCCGCACGTGCCGTATGCCTACATTGTTGCGAGCGTGTTGGCCAGCCTGTTGAATATCACGGTTGCCTTCCTCGGGTATAAGTGGTTCATCTTTAAGACCAAGGGGAACTACCTGCGCGAGTGGCTTCGCTGTGTGCTGGTGTACAGCTGGGGGATTGTGATTGGGATACTTTTGCTGCCAGTCTTTGTCTATGCGCTGCGCCACTCAACGAGATTTGACGCCGCTGCCCCCTACATCGCAGGAGCAGTTCTTACAGGCTTGAATGTCGTAGTGGGATTTCTGGGACACAAAAACTTCTCATTCCAATCGCCACAAATCGATTAGACCGGTTGGGATTCTTTGCCAAAGGGCGATTCCGCCATTGGCTTCCCCGGGGGGTGGTGGAAGTTGAGACGCTCCTGTTCAACAACGAGGGGCCGCCGCTGCACGAGAGTGTGTATTTGTCCGATGTACTCGCCAATGATTCCTATGAAAACCAATTGGAGCGACCCCATCAAGAACACCCCAATTACGAGGGGTGCGATGCCAACCGAGAAGTTGCTCCAGAAGAGCAACTTGTAGAGGAAGTACGCGAGCCCCGCGACAACCGAAATCGCGGCTCCAACGAAGCCACTCAGTGTCACCAGGCGCAGCGGGACCTTGGAAAGATTGGTGATTCCAAGCATTGCCATGTCGTATAGCGTATAAAAATTGTTCTTGGTAATGCCTCGCTTCCGCAGGGGCTGGTGAAAACGAATCTCGGCATGCGGCAGCCCAATCTCCGCGATAATGCCCCGAAAATAGGGATAGGGGTCGTTGAACTCTTTAATCAACTCGACGACCCTGCGGTCATACAAACCGAAGCCGGTAAAGTTCTCGTAGGTTTCGATTCCCGACAGCCGGTTAACCAGTTTGTAGTAACTTTTGCGGACCCAGAACATCAGACCGTTTTCGTCGGCTGACTGCTTGACCGTGATGACGATCGGAAAGCCCTGCTCCCAGTACCGAACCAGGTCAACAATCATCTCCGGAGGATCTTGTAGATCGGCAGCAATTCCGATCACTGCGTCTCCAGACGCCTGGTAAAGGGCGTGCATCGGGGAGCGTATGTGGCCGAAGTTCCGAGCATTTCGGATGATCTTTACGTTCTTGTCGAAGGACGCGATAAGCTTAAGGATCGCAAACGTATTGTCGGTGGACGCGTTGTCAATGAAGAGGTGTTCGTAGTCGTAACTTCCAAGAGAACTCATGACCGCGCGGACGCGTTCGTAGACCTCCCGCACGTTTTCCTCTTCATTGAAGCATGGCGTGATGATGGAGATGGTTTTCTTCATATTGCCTCAGTGCAGAACCCTATACCGCTCAATGGACTCTCCCGGTCTCAGCCGTCGTGGCGCAACATCGCCGGATCGATGGCATTTCTATTCTCTTCATACCAGCCGTAAAGCGCTTCGATCGCCCACTGCATGGGTTCGAATTGAAGCGCTGGGATTTCCCTTATCAAGCGGGAATTGTCGCCAGTGTACTCCGCTCCCATCCCGGGATTCATCGACTGGATCTCCGGTTTCCGTCCGGAAACCGCGGCCACGATCTCGGCAAGTTGCCGCAGTTCCCAGCCCTTGCCCGCGCACACGTTGTAGGTCGTTTGTTGCGGCGTGTTCTCGATGAACCATTCCGTGATCTTCACCAGATCCTGGACATAGAGATAGTCAAAGACGACATTTTGCCGAATCGCAATCGGCAGGCCACAGATTACGCGCGCGCAGGCATTCGAGATGAATCGCACATCCCACGCCTCATATTTCCCGAATACTCCAAACAAGCGGAGATTGACGATCCTTGGGCGCCCTTCGGCATATTTCGCGCAGATGTACTTGGAAAATCCGTAAGCGTCGGTTGGCACGCGAGTATCGAAGTAATCCTCGGAAACGCGCGGGGGCAGTCCACGCCGGTCGTATTCGGCGCCGGAGCCGAAGTAAATCATCTTGCCGAACGAATGTTCATTGCGAGCGAGATTGAAAAACATTCGGCAATTGCGGTCGAGCAGATCCAGCGGGGCAGCCAGGCGTCGGTTTGATCGCGCGGTAGCGGCATGCACGATGACATCGAAACTGTGTGTGCTGAGGTATTCGCGCACATCCTGCTCTTTTAGCAGATCCAGTTCGGTCGCGGAGGGCGCCAATACCTCATACGCGCAAGCAAGTTGCTCCGCCAGATTTCGTCCAATGAACCCAGACCCGCCGGTGATTAGTATGCGCATTATGCAGGCGACCGGAACGAAAACTTTCTATGGCCCAAGAAGCTGTAAACCATTATTAGGCCCCGCTCCTCAGCCCGCATGCCATCCAGCCGCCATCTACAGGAAGATTGATTCCCGTAATGTAGCTGGCCATAGGATCACACAGGAATGCTACTGCGTTGGCAACGTCTTCGGGCTGTCCCCATCGATTCAGCAGGGTATGACGGCGCCGGTCGGTATTCAGTACGGGATCCGTATACGAGCGGTCTGTCATCGCGGTGTGAATGTATCCGGGCGAAACGCAATTTACACGGATTCCAGCGCCGCCGAGATCGTAGGCAAAAGACCGGGTTAGGCCGAGAACTCCGGCTTTGGATGCGTGGTAAGCCGGATTACCAGGAAAGCCAAGCTGCGTGGCCAGTGAACCGATAAATACGATTCCCCCTTCCTGAATACTGCCGTCGGCCACGCGATTGGCGAAATGGCGCGCCCACCGAAATGGAGCTTGTAAGTTGACATCTATCGTGACTTGCCAATCCGAGTCAGCCTGCGGAATGCCGGGACGAGTGACTCCCGCATTGTTGACCAGATAAATCGCACGACAGCCACCGGAGAGCGCTTGCTCGAAGGCTGCTTCGATGACAGCTTTGTCAAGAATATCACCTTGAATCGTGTGATCGGCGCAACCTGCAGGAATCCGGATGAGATCGACACCTACAACCCGGTGCCTCCGCTCGTGAAGTTTGCTCGCGATGGCAAACCCGTTACCCGCGGCTGCTCCAGTGACGATGCATGTGGTCAATGTGGACACTTGGGCTATTTCTCCAGAAAACGAATGGTCCGGCGTCGGAGAATAACTTCCGGCTCGAAAATATTCGAGTCCGAACAGATCGCATCGACGATCCGTCCTGCAACGTCGGCAGGTTGTAGAAAACTACTTCGATCCTGTTCCGTCAAGCGCCGCCCCATTTCTGTGTCCATGGTCCCCATGGAGAACAACCAGAACCGAGTGTTCGTCTGCGCGTATTCGTCATTCATGGCCCGGACGAAACCGAGGAGTCCATGCTTCACTGCGCAATAGACGGAGGTGTTCCTGAAACCAGCATAAGAGGAAGTTGAGCCGATAAAACAGTAATCGCGGCGCTCTCCCGGACCAGGCAGATGTTGAGACAAGAGTCTCCGTACGAGCTGGATCACGTCCACCAATCCCACCTCGATTTCTCGCTCGATTTCGGCGTCGTTCATCGAGACGATTGGTTTCGGTGAGAACAGAGCCTGTGTGAAGAAATATGCCTGGCAGGGCTGCGCAGGAATGAACGACGAATATTTGCGATCGACGGCAAATACCCGGGCGCGATTCTGGCTCACAGCATTCTGAAACCTATGCTCGACTTCATCCTGTTTTGTCTTACGCGTAACAAGGTCAACGCGCCATTCGCGGGCCAATAAAGCCTGTGCGATTGCGTCAGCTAATCCACCCGATGCACCGAAAATCAGCGATTTCACCAGGAAAGCTCCGAAAGTGGAGTCGTGTACGGCTTACCGTCCTTGTCGATCTTTGTCTTCACGGAAGGTCCCCGATACTCGTATTTCTCAATGTGCAAATCCACGATGACCGGACTGTCGTCGGCCGTGACTTTTGTTAACAGTGCATCCAGTGCGTCGGGAGATTGCACGAGGATGTAACGGAGACTAAAGGCTGCGGCAATCTTCGCCAGGTCCGGGATGTAGAGGCCTGTCTGACGATCGACGCCGCTGACCTCGCCAAAGTATCTGGTCTGAGATGAGCGAATGGATTCATATCCACCATTGTTCAACACAAACAGCACGAAGCCCTTGGGGGCGTAGTGCGAAAGCGTGGCAAGCTCCTGGATATTTAGCATGAGGCCGCCATCTGCTTCCAGGCAGATCACCTGCCGGGGAGAACCAAATGCAGCACCAATTGCGTTGGGCAAGCCTAAGCCCATGGAACCCAAAGCCGCGCCATTGAAGAAGCGCGTACCTTCGCCGGGAGTGAAAAATCGTGTCAAGGTCTCTTCAGCATAGCCGGAACTCGCAGGCACAAATACTTTGCCGTTAGACCAGCGCGAGAGCCGTTCGGCAATGCCGTACACAGTCATCTTTTCCGAGGTCAGTCGCTCGCGTTCTTCGTTTAAGTATGACCTGCGCTTTTCAGCACACCACTCCAGCCACGATGACTCCGCGGCACTCCTGGACGACATCTTGTTTGCGATTGCCTCCGGCAGGCAGCGGAGATCCGCCAGAATGCATTCGGAGTTTGGAAAGTCACGAAACTTCGCGAGTTCGCGGGGATCTATATCGACGAAGTACCGGGTAGCTTGCGCTCCGAAGGATTCGCGCTGAAAGGCGGTGGTTCCGAGATCGAGCCGGGCACCGAGAAAAAGGATGAAATCGGCGTGAGCAAGTATCTCGTTCGAATAAATCGGCGCCAGCCCTCCGGGACAACCGAAATGCCAAGGTTCGTGGGTCGAGAGAATGTCAAACGATAGCCAGGAGAATACAGCGGGAAATGCGTGCTGCACGATGAAACTGTGGACTTCATTTCCCACACCGGCAATGCGACAACCGTTGCCGACGTAGAGCAGCGGATGTTTGGCTTGCAAGAGCCGATCAAGAGCTAGCGACAAAGATTTGCGGCTCTCTAAAGTGTTCGAAGCTTCAGAGACGCCTCGCCGAATGGATTCAACGCCACTCGCAATGTCGACAGCGGAATACTCCACTGGCGCACCTTGCACGTCGAGTGGAATCTCGATAAAGACTGGCCCCGGGCGGCCCTTAAACGCTTCGACAATCGTCTCTACGAGATCTTTCCGGTAATTCTGCAAATCAAGCCGCGCAAAACGCTTGACACATGGAGAGATGATCTCGCGCGAGCGGATTTCCTGAATACCGTGCGTGCGGGTGCCATAGCGGTCGATATCGGCAGTCTTGATCTGTCCAGCTAACACGATCAGCGGAGTTGAATCACCGTAAGCGGAAATCAGCGAGGTCACGGAATTGGAGACGCCAGGGCCGGCCGTGATGACCGCGAAACCCGCGCGGCGGAAATCGCTCGCCTTGGCGTAACCCTCCGCTGCTGCAACACACGCCTGCTCGTGTTGGCAGTAAACGGGCTTTAGTTCAGCATGGCTGGCCACGGCCCGATTCAGATGCATCGCCATGCCGCCGGTGAGAGAGAAGACCGTTCGTGTTCCTAGCGCCGCTACCAGATCCACCGCGTAGCTCGCCACGTTTTGATCTCGACTGATATGAGGGGCGGACAAGTCCTAATCCTCCAACTGATCAAACATTTCGCAAAGATTGTCGGCTGGCCAACAGGTGATTCACCAATTCGCGGACCGCGCCATTGCCGCCGCAAGCTTTCGTGACAAACTTACATTTGGCGAGCACCGCCGTTTGTGCGTTGGACGGCGCGGCGGGAAGTCCGGCGATTTCCAGAGCCGGAATGTCATTCACGTCGTCGCCCATGAAGCACACTTCCTCAAGCGCAAGATCGTGTTGCTTGACGAATTCCGTTAACGCGGCAGCCTTCTCTTTGCAATTCAGCGCGACATCCTTGATGTGCATCTTCGTTGCCAGACGACTGACTAAAGGACTGTCTTCTCCAGAAATCAAGGCCAGTACGAATCCGGCCTTGCGGGCGAGCGAGAGCCCCATAATGTCGGCAAAACAAAATCGTTTCCACTCTTCACCGTTCGGTCCCCACCAAACACCGCCGTCGGTGAGCACGCCATCCACATCCATGGCTATGGCCTTGATCTTACGCATGCGCCGCGCGCACCCGACGCAATTTCTTGATGATTGGCTGCTCGCGCTCGAGCACGCGCTTCACTCCATCACCCATGGACTTCTCGATCAAACGAATGTCACGAACCAAGCGCGTGATTCCGTTGGGCTCGAGCGACGCAGCGTGATCCGAACCCCACATCGATCGGTCCAGGGTGATGTGCCGCTCGATCACGCAGGCTCCCAGAACCCTCGCCGCCACGCTCGAGGGCAAACCTGTCTCGTGACCGGAATAGCCCACCGGCACTCCATAGCGGTCGATCAGGGTATCGATGACGCGCAGATTCAGTTCTTCGTAGTACGCGGGATAGGTGCTGCATGCCTGCATCAGGATCAAGTCCTTCTTGCCGAGGATTTCGATCGCGTGGTCGATCTGCTCAATCGTGCTCATGCCGGTTGACAGGAGAAGCGGTTTTCCCTCTGCTCGGGTGTGCCGTAACAGATTGTCGTCCGTCAGAGAGGCCGAGGCGATCTTGAAGCAGGGGACATCGAACTGCGCGATGAAATCGACCGACCCTTCGTCCCAACAGGAAGCGAACCAATCGACCTTCACTTCTCTGCAATAACGGTCGATTTCCTTGTATTCTTCGATCTCGAACTCCAGCCCACGTTTCAGGTCGCCATTGGTCGGTCCGAATGGATTTTCGCGTGGTTTCGCCAATTCCTCGGCTGAGTACACGACATCGATCGTCCGCTTCTGGAACTTGACCGCGCTGCAACCGGCGCCCACCGCGACGTTGATCAATTGCTTGGCAAGATCGATGTCGCCGTTGTGGTTAATTCCGATTTCGGCGATAACATAGCAAGGCTGTCCCGCTCCGGCCACCTTGGAACCCAGCCGGACTTGTGCGGCGTTTGCCGCCGATCTGTTGTTATTGTCGTGCTGCATCGCTATAAACTCCCTTCGCAAGAATCGAACCTAACGTCTCTGACATGTACTCGATCATCTCCCCCGTCAGTCCCGGGTACACTCCGATCCAAAATGCCTGGTTCATCACGCGATCGCTGTTCTTCAGATCGCCGATAACGCGATGACGAATGTTCTTGTACGCCGGTTGGCGTATGAGGTTGCCGCCGAACAGTTGCCGGGTTTGGATCTTTTTCGAATCGAGGTACTCGACCACGTTCTTGCGCGAGAAGGGCGCGTCCTCGCGGACCATCATGGGGAACCCAAACCAGCTCGGATCCGAATTCGGCGTCGTCTCCGGAAGCACGAAATGATTCTGCGCATCGGCGAAACCTTCCCGAAGCGCCGCAAAATTCTTTTTCCGGGTCGCGATGAAGGCAGGCAACTTCTTTAACTGTGCGACGCCCACCGCGGCTTGCATATCCGTCGCTTTCAGGTTGTAGCCGATGTGCGAGTAGATGTACTTGTGGTCGTAGCCGTGCGGCAAGCCTCCCAGCTTCCAGTCGAAGCGTTTACCGCAGGTGTTTTCCTTGCCGGGGGCGCACCAGCAGTCGCGGCCCCAGTCCCGGAAAGATTCAACGAGCGTGCGCAACGGAGGCTGGTTCGTCAACACGCAACCACCTTCACCCATGGTGATGTGGTGCGCCGGATAGAAGCTGGCGGTGGCGAGATCGCCGAAAGTTCCGACTTTCTGTCCGCGATAGGTGGAGCCGAGTGCGTCGCAGCAGTCTTCGATCAGCCACAGGTCATGCTTCTTCGCGAATGACGTTACGGCATCAAGATCGAACGGATTGCCCAGCGTGTGCGCAAAGATGACGGCGCGTGTACGGTCGGACAGAGCCGCATCGAGATAACTGACATCCACGTTGAACGTTGGAATGTGAACGTCGACGAATACGGGAACCAGCCCGTTCTGCACGATCGGATTGACCGTGGTTGGAAATCCCGCGGCCAAGGTGATGACCTCGTCCCCGGGCTTCAACTGCCGTTCGCCCAGTTTCTCCGAAGTCAACGCCGTGAGAGCCAGCAGGTTCGCCGACGAGCCCGAGTTCACCAGCACCGCCTCACGCACGCCGGCGAATTTTGCGAACTCGCGTTCGAACTGCTCGGCAAAGCGCCCGCTGGTCAGCCAGAAGTCGAGCGAGGATTCAACGAGCAGTTCGAGTTCCTGTTCGTCGAAGACACGGCCGGAAACGGGTACATGCGACGATCCCGGCACGAATGAGCGCGCGGGAAAGGCCTCACGGTAGTATTCGCCCACCATTTCGCGGATCCGGTCGCGCAACTGGTCTGCTCGTGACACTAGTTCAACGCCTCCCGGTACCACGCAATGGTCTTGTCCAGGCCTTCATCCAGTGTGAACAACGGTTTCCAGTTCAGCTCGGTGCGCGCTCGCTCGGCGCTCAGGAACTGATGGCGAATTTCATTCGACGCCTGGTTCTGGGTCTCGGGCCTCAACTTCGAACCCATTTTCGCCAGGATTGCATTCACCATCTCGAGCACGCCGATCTGCGTTTCATTGGAAAAGTTATAAGCGGCGCCGCGAAGCTTCGGATCGCTCATCAGTCGCTCCGCGAGAAGCATGTACGCCGCAGCGCCATCTTCCACGTAGAAGTAGTCGCGCACGTACTTGCCGTCCGAGCGGATGATGGGCCGCTCGCCGCGAATCACGGAGCGGATGGTGCCGGGCACCACGCGGTTCCAGTTGAGGTCGCCGCCACCGTAAAAATTGCCACAGCGCGTGATCGCCACCGGGACGCCCAACGTGCGCGCGTAGGACTGTGCAATCAGGTCCGCGCACGACTTGCTTACGTCGTAGGGATGCTTTCCTTGCAGCGGCATGTCCTCTTTATAAGGAAGCACGGTCTGGTCGCCGTAAGCCTTATCCGAGGACGCAAGGATGACCGACTTCACCATGGGCGAACGCCGGCAAGCCTCCAGTAGATTCCACGTTCCGCGTATGTTGCTCTCAAAAGTCGAGAGCGGATTGCGGTTAGCGATCCCCACGATGGTCTGTGCCGCGAGATGGAAGACGACCTCGATCTCGTATTCGCCCAGCACACGTTCGAGCAGGTAAGGACTGCTCAGGCCGCCGCGGACTACGTTGACGCGCTCGGCCAGTCCCTGGCGCACGAATTCGCTGGCGGGAACCCAGTCGCGTACCAGCGCCGTCGCCGACGCGCCCCGCTCCAGCAGGTGCTTGGTCAGCCAGCCGCCCACCAGTCCGGTGGCGCCAGTGATAAAGACGTTACGGTCGCGCCAGAAGCCGTTCTTCATTCCTGCCAAACCTTCCATGGCGCCTGCTTCGCGCTCCACAACTGGTTCAAGTATTCGTATTCGCGGTATGTATCCATCGCGTAAAAGAAGCCGTCGTGGTGATACGCCATCAGCTGTCCGTCGTCGGCCAACCGCTCCAGCGCTTCCTTCTCGAAGATGCAGTCTTCGCCGCCGAGATAATCGAACACCCGGCGATCGAGCACGAAAAAGCCTGCGCTTGCGCGGCCGCTGGTCTTCGGCTTTTCTGTAAACTTTGTCACGCGGCCTATCGAGTTCGCCTCGATGACTCCGAAGCGGGAACTCGGAGTGATGGTGGTGACGGTGGCAAGCTTGCCATGGCTCTTGTGGAACTCCAGCAGCTCGCGGATGTTCACATCGCCCACACCGTCGCCGTAGGTCAGCATGAAGAGATCTTCACCGATGTACTTCTCAATCCCCTTCACCCGCCCGCCCGTCATGGTGTTCTGCCCGGTATCGGCAAGCGTGACCTGAAAGCCTTGTTCGCGATGGCCGTTTTTGTACTCGATCTTGGAGTTGCGGCCGAGGCAGATGGCGAAGTCATTATTCATCGCCTCGTAATTCAGAAAGTATTCCTTGATCATGTTGCCGCGGTAACCGAGGCAGAGGATGAACTCACGTATTCCATGGTGGGCATAGATCTTCATGATGTGCCAGAGAATGGGGCGGCCACCGATCTCAACCATGGGTTTGGGGCGGAATTCGGTTTCTTCCCGGAGACGGGTGCCTAATCCACCGCACAGAACGACAACCTTCATAACTGGGTCCTTGCAGCGTAGCCGCGCGCGCCAGCGCTTCGCAGCTTTTTGCTTTTTCTTCGGAACCTCGGGCTGCAGACCAGTTATCGCATAGGTGAGCTACGAAGGCAGGTTACGAAAGTCATCCATGAGGGCTCATGAGGTGATTGTGAGCGAGGGTAGTTAAGGTGTCGCCTTGTCGGGTTTCTTTGTTAGAAGCCAAGGAGATATGCGCGAAAAAGGTGGAGCAGCGAAGTGCAAGGTGCGGACAGTAAGTCAACATTCCGGTCGCCGGGCTAGCTTTCGTCGTCGGGTCTGGAAGGTTACTATCGTTACCTCCAGCGGCAGCTGAGGAATCTGGCACTGCTCGATTGAGTACGAGACTGTGCTTCTCAAGTCTGCAGGAGGAGGGTCAGGGCCCTTTGTCGGCAGCTTTGCTTATGCGGGTTAGATATGATCCGGATTCTTCGAGCAGATGACGCCGTTGTGCCAGTCGAACCCGGGATCGGGCAGTTTTGACGGGCCGCTCCATCGCACGAAGTACTGGCCATTCTCGTTCGACAGAGTCGGTTCGGGATCGTTGTTGATGAAGGTGAGCCACTCCTGGGCGGAGATGTCATTGCCCTCTTCCGACCAGTTTTTGCGGCGCGTGATGTGCAGGTTATAGCCCATGGGATTGCGTTCTCAGCCTTCGGCGATTGGACAGCAGCTACCCTCCCACGGGCGCTGCGGTTCGCTTGGGGAAGATGTTGCCGACGCGGCGGATTTCGGCGCCCACGGCTTTTAGTTTTTCTTCGATGTTCTCGTAGCCCCGGTCCAGGTGATAAACGCGGTCGATGATGGTCTCGCCATCGGCGACCAGGGCGGCAAGCACGAGCGAGGCGGAGGCGCGCAGGTCCGAGGCGAGGACGGCGGCGGCGCTCAGCGGAGTTCCGCCGCGGACGATGGCGCGGCGGCCTTCGATCTTGATGTTCGCGCCCATGCGCACCAGTTCCTGCGCGTGCATGAAGCGGTTCTCGAAAATATTTTCCGTGATGATCGAAGTGCCCGCGGCTTGGGTGGCGAGCGCCATGTATTGCGCCTGCATGTCGGTGGGGAAGCCGGGATATTCTTCGGTGTTCAGGTCGGCGGCTGCGAGCGGCTGATCGCCCATGACGCGGACGGAGTCGGCTTTCACCGAAGTCTTCACGCCGGTTTCCGCGAGTTTTTGCAGGATGGCGGTGAGGTGCGCGGGATCGCATCCGGCAACGTTGAGGTCTCCGCCGGTGAGAGCTCCGGCGACGATGAAGGTTCCCGCTTCGATGCGGTCGGGGATGATGCGATGCTTCGCGCCGTGGAGCTTGGTGACGCCCTTCACGCGGATCGTGGACGTGCCCGCGCCATGGATTTTGGCGCCCATGGCGTTGAGCAGCGCGGCGAGGTCGGCGACTTCAGGTTCGCGAGCGCAGTTCTGCATCACCGTCTCGCCCTCGGCAAGCGTGGCGGCCATCAGCAGGTCCTCGGTGCCGGTGACGGTAATTCTGTCGAAGACAATTTCAGCGCCACGGAGGCGGTCGGTGACGGCCTCTACGTAACCGTGCTCTTGCGTGATCTTCGCGCCGAGCCGCTCCAGACCTTTGATATGCAGGTCGATGGGGCGGGCACCGATGGCGCATCCGCCGGGCAGCGAGACGCGAGCGTGACCACAGCGGGCTACGAGCGCTCCCAGTACGAGCGTGGAGGCTCGCATGGTCTTGACCAGTTCATACGACGCTTCGGGAGACGCAAGCGTGCGCGCGCAAATGGTCGTGCGGTGATGGGCGCGTCCGTAGCCAAGTTCGACTTCGGCTCCCATCGCGGCGAGGAGCTTGCGCGTGGTCTCGATGTCGCGCACCTGCGGGATGTTTTCGAGAATCACCGGTTCGTCGGTGAGCAAGGCTGCCGCCATGCAAGGGAGTGCGGAGTTCTTCGCGCCGCTGATGCGGACCTTCCCCAGCAGGGGGTTGCCACCGCGGATTACGAGCTTATCCATAGCTTGAGTGGCTCCGAACAATTGCAGCGCCGCTTTCATTCTAACTACGATTGCAGGACGGCGGTGCTTAGAAATGTCGAGCGGAGTTTAGTTTGTAACGGCAAGAAAATGAACCACAGGGGGCACCCTTCGACTTCGCTCAGGGCAGGCTCCGGGACACAGGGGAAAGCGCGCCGGCTTTACGTGTGCTTTGCCAGCGTTATCGCTCTTCGTACTTGACTTTGGGATTCTCGCAGAGCGGCTACGGCCTGGGCGCGATTGACTTCCGCTTTCGCCATCACCAGGGCTACGGGGACGCGGCCTCCTGCGCCGGCGAGGATTTTGCGCGCTGCTCGTTGGCCGAGTCCGGCGGCCTTTTCCAGGATGCCCACTCCGCGTTCGACCAACTTCTCGTTCTTCGGGCTGACGTTGACCATCAGGTTGCCATACACGTAACCGAGACGCGTCATTGCTCCGGTTGTGAGCGTGTTCAGGATCATCTTCTGCGCGGTGCCGGCTTTCATACGCGTGGAGCCAGCGACAACTTCTGCGCCGACGTCCGCGACGATGGCCACGTGTGCGGCTTGGCCGAGCGGGGATTTCGGGTTGCAGACGACGGCAACGGTCTTTGCGCCGTGAGCGCGCGCATATTCGATGGCGGCTATGGTGAACGGAGTGCGTCCGCTGGCCGCGATGCCTACGACGACATCTTTTTTTGTGGGCTTCTTCTTCGCGATTGCTTTGCGGCCCAGCTCGCGGGAGTCTTCGTCGGCTTCTACGGCTGCGCCCAGCGCTTTTGAGCCGCCGGCGATGATGAATTGGACCATGCGCGGGTCGACGTCAAAGGTGGGCGGACATTCGACGGCGTCGAGGGCGGCAATGCGTCCGCTGGTGCCGGTGCCTACGTAGATGAGGCGCCCGTCCTGGGAGAGTGCCGCGGCGATCAGATCGATCGCTTGCGCGATTTGCCGGAGAGCGCCCTTTACGGCGGCGGCGACTTTGGCATCTTCCCGGTTGATGATGCGGGCGATTTCGAGCGCGGACTTGCGATCGAGATCGGCGGAGGCGGAGTTTGCTTTCTCGGTGCCGAGGCGGCGGAGTTCCACGGTCGTTTCTTTGCGCTTCGAAGCTTTGCGATTAGAGGCTTTGCGTTTCACGCGTTCTCCAGGGCTTCCATCACCGCGTCGTGAAACGCCGGCCGCACTTGTTTGATTGCCTGGTTCTGGCAGTCAGGCCAGGTGCGGTTGGTTAGCAAACTTATCGAAAGTTGGCGGTCTGGGTCGATCCACAGGGATGTGCCGGTGTAACCGAGGTGTCCGAAGGAACGGGACGAGAAGTATTTTCCGGATTGCGAGGGCGCGGCGGGCGTGTCCCAGCCAAGCGCGCGGGAAGTGCCTGCGGGGGCGGATTCCCGGCGCGAAAAGAGTTCGATGGTCGAGGAGCGGAGGATGGGGTGTCCAGCGTTGAGCATGGCGTGGGCGAAGATGGCCAGATCTTCGGCGGTCGAGAACAGGCCGGCGTGTCCGGCAATGCCGCCGAGGACGCTCGCGTTTTCGTCCTGCACCTCGCCTTGGATGATGTGGTGGCGGAAGGTGCGATCGTCGGCGGTTGGCGGGATGGAATCCTTCAAGTCGTGCATGGGATTGAAAGTCGTGTGCGTCATGCCAAGCGGACCGAAGATTTCGCGCTGGCAGAACGCGTCGAGCGATTCGTCGGCGAGGCGCTCGAGCGCGACGCCGAGAATGATGAAGCCGATGTCGCTGTATTCAGCGCGCGCACCGGGGGCGGCGGCAAGTTGGGTGGTGAAGGCGGCTTGCAGAAGGTCTTCACGAGACTGGGCGCGCAGGAAAAGCTTTTCGTAGGCGGGCAGGCCGGAGCTGTGCGCGAGCAGCGTGCGTAGAGTGATGTCGCGGCGGCGAGGGTCATTATCGGCGAATTCGAAGACGATGGCGGTGACGGGGGCTTCGAGATCGAGCAGGCCCCGCTCGTAGAGGATCATGGCCATCGCGGTTGTGGCCACGACTTTGGTGAGCGAAGCGAGATCGAAGAGGCTCGCGGTGGCGACTTCGGGCGCAGCCGGATCGTATGTGAAGCGGCCGAGAGCCTTGTGGGCGACAAGTTCTCCGCGGAAGGTAACCGCGAGCGAGCAGGCAGGGAAGGCGCGGGCGGCGATGGCCTTTTCGAGGATGCCGAAAGCGTTGGGAAACCGATCATCCTGCGCGGCGAAATTGCGCACCAGGAAGGAAAAGCCAGACTCTCGATTCGGCAGCGTCAGGTTCAAGGGTGTTTTGTGAACTGATGGGGTTATAGCAAAGGCGGAGGGTGGAGGCAAACGGGGAGTTACTCCGAGGGCATCGTTTGTAACGTTCAGCCTTGAGCAGCGTCTCCGGGGTCATGTAGAGTCACAGCAGACGTGAAACGCTTACCGAAAAATCTGCTGTTTTTCGCTCTCCTGTTTTCTGCGACCGCGTTCTCCGAGACTTCGCTTGATGCACGCCTCGCCGTTCTCGATCCCATCATCAACGACGCGATCGCCCAACAGCAGATTCCGGGCGCGGTCCTCATCGTCGGCCACGACGGTAAGGTGGTGTATCGCAAGGCTTATGGCAGCCGGGCGATTGAGCCTCGGCGGGAGGCGATGACGCTCGATACGGTGTTTGATTGTGCGTCGCTGACCAAGGTCGTCGCAACTACTACGGCGATCATGCAGCTTTGGGAGCAGGGGAAGTTTCGGATGAGCGATCCGGTCGCGAAGTACCTTCCCGAGTTTGGGCAGAACGGGAAGCAGGATATTACGATCCGGCAGTTGCTGGTGCACTACTCGGGGCTGCCGGAAGATCTCGAACTGGGTAAGAAGTGGGAAGGCAAGGACACCGCGTATCACATGGCGTTTGAAGTCACGCCCGAAAGGGCCCCAGGGTCGGCATTTGTCTACAGCGACACTAATTTCGTCGTGCTGGGAGCGCTGGTGGAGCGGCTTTCGGGTGAGCCGCTCGATGAGTATGCGGCGAAGCATGTGTTTGGACCGCTCGGAATGAAGGAGACGCGATTCCTTCCTCCGCCGTCTTGGGCGTCTCGCATCGCTCCGACAGAGGAAGATGAGAACCGTCGCCTGCTGCGCGGAGTGGTGCATGATCCTACCGCTCGCCGGATGGGCGGCGTGGCGGGACATGCGGGAGTATTTTCCACCGCCGACGATCTGGCGGTTTTTGCGCAGGCTTTGCTGGATGGCGGACGGGGCGTACTGACTCCGGCGACGATTGCGAAGATGACTGCGCCACAGCAGCCAGTGAATGGGTCGGCAGTGCGGGGATTTGGGTGGGACATCGATTCTCCTCTTTCCACCAATCGCGGAGAGCTGTTGCCGGTGGGCGGGTACGGGCATACGGGATTCACGGGGACTTCGCTGTGGATTGATCCGGCGACGAAGACTTATATCGTGCTGTTGACGAACGCGGTGCACATGAACGCGCTGCCGGCGAAGGAGAAGGGAAGCGCGGCCTCGCTTCGGACGAAGGTGGCGACGGCGGTGGCGGCGGCGCTGGCGCTGGATCCGGCCGAGGCGGAGAAGATGCGGGTGGCTACGATCACCGGCTACAACGAAATGCAGAGCGCGGCGCGCAAGCTGGCGGTGCGGAATGGGACGGTGAAGACGGGAATTGACGTGCTCGAGGAGAGCAAGTTTGCGGCGCTGCATCCGGCCCGGGGCGGGGCTCCGCGAAGCATTGGACTGCTGACGAATCAGACCGGTGTGGACTCGGAAGGGCGGCGGACGATTGACGTGCTGGCGAACGTGCCGGGGATTTCGCTGGATGCGATTTTCAGTCCGGAACATGGGGTGACGGGGACGCTGGACACGACGGATGTCAAAAATGCGAAGGATGCGGCGACCGGCGTTGCGGTCTATAGCGTGTACGGGGCGAGCGACGCGGCGCGGCGTCCGCCGATGGACGTGTTGAAGCGGCTGGATGCGGTGGCGATTGACCTGGCGGATGCGGGCGCGCGGTTTTACACCTACGAGACTACGATGGGATATTTTCTGGAAGCGGCCGCGAAGGCGGGGATTGAAGTGGTCATTCTGGATCGGCCGAATCCGATTACGGGGTCGTTTGTGCAGGGGCCGGTTTCCGATTCCAGTTCCAGTTCCAACCCAAATGACGGGCGGGAAAGTTTTACGAACTACTTTCCTGAGCCGGTGCGGCACGGCATGACTTTGGGTGAGCTGGCGAAAATGTTCAATGCCGAGCGGCACATTGGGGCGCGGCTCGAGGTGGTTGCTATGGAAGGTTGGCAGCCGGGGGACTGGTTCGATTCGACTGGCCTGCGGTGGGTGGATCCTTCGCCCAATTTGCGGGATTTGACAGAGGCGGCGCTTTATCCGGGGGTGGCGCTGATTGAAGGGACGAATGTCTCGGTGGGTCGCGGGACGGATACGCCGTTCGAGGTGATGGGCGCACCTTGGATCAAGAGCAGGGAATTGGCGGCTTACTTGAACGGACGCGGTATCCAGAGTGTGCGGTTCGTGCCGATTGTTTTTACTCCGTCATCGAGTAACTTTGCAGGGGAACGATGCGAAGGTGTGAACCTGATAGTTCTGGATCGGAATACTCTCGACTCGCCAGAATTGGGGATTGAACTGGCGTCCGCGCTGCATAAGCTGTATCCGAACGACTTCAAGCTGGAGCGGATGGCGGATCTGCTGGTGAATCGGGCGGTGTTCGAGGCGATCGGGGCGGGAGAGGATCCGAGGCGGATTGCCGAGGCCTGGCAGGAGCGGCTGGAGGGATTTGTGCGGCTGCGGGGAAAGTATCTGTTGTACAAGTAGCAGGCGCATAACTTTCAATGCGCGTCTTCGACATGGTCTGTAACCTATGGTCCCGCGCCGACTCCTCAGCTACAATAACGCGAGGTACCCAGGTTGGCCATGTCCGAAAATCTACTTCTCATTCCGACTCCGTTTTACCGGTGCGCCGGCCCGAATTGCGGGGTGCTAAAGGGCGGGAGCGACCGCTGGTGGATAATGTGGAGCTCGTTTGGCGATTACGAAGTCCCGGTGATGCATCTGGCGCCGTGGGACGAAAAACTGGCAGTGCAGGAAGGCGCGATGCATGTTTGCGGCGAGGGGTGCGCGCAGAAACTGCAGTCGCAGTTCATGGGCAATGTGTTGGAGAACCGGGCGCGGAGAAGTAGTGGTTAGAGCGTGTTTCATATATGGGTTTGTGAGGAAACAGGCTGTTCCCGCAGGTGCTAAAGCCCCTGGTTCGTTTGGCTCGAAACGGCGCGGCTAAAGAGGCTGCGGAAAAATCAGTCGAGGGTGCAAAAAGCGCACCTCGGGCGCTAAAGCGCGGACACATTTTCAACGGCTTGACGGCACGACTGAAGTCGTACCCTTCCCAAAACCGCGTCAACCAGGACTTTTTCAGCAACCTCTAAAGCCGCGCCCCTTCAAAAAACCATTTATGAAACACGCTGTAGGGTCCGCAATAGGGACTAGTCGATCCGCGGCTGAGTAACTTCCTTTCCGCTCTCGTTTCTCTTTCGCGGACAAGAGTGTCCGCGCCACACCTTCTATTTCAATACAAACATAGCGTTCACGTGCGCGGTGACCGTCACGTTCTGGGGCGAGAACTCCTCGGTCGGGGTGGGGCCTTGTGCTGCCATCGCCATGGGCATGGCGCGGCGCGGCATGGGCGCGACCACGCGAATGTTCTCGAAGGTATCGACGGAAGCGTAGGAGAGTTCGCCGAGCGTACGTCCGCTGGCGGCGGCGAGGGACTGCGCGGAAGCGCGGGCGCGCCGGTAGGCGTCGGCCACGGCTTTGCTCTTGGCCTCGTCGGTCGAGTCCAGCGTATAGCTGAGCGACTGGCTTTCACTGACGCTGGCGTCGGCAAGTTGCTGGGTGACCGGGCCAATCTTCGAAAAATCCTTGAGCTTCAAGCTGACGCTGGTCGTGACCTGGTAGCCAATGACTTTGTGCTTCGGGTTTTTCCAGTCGTACTGCGGATTCACAGAGAAGAAGCCGATTTCCGCAGACTTGGGATCGATGCCGTTTGCGCGCAGAACCTGGCGCGTGGCCTCGGCTTGTTTGGCGGCCTGGTCGTAGGCGTCTTTGGCGCTGTCGGCTTGGGCCGAGATGTTGAACTGGATGAGCGCGGTATCCGGCGCGGTTTCAAATTTGCCATCGGCGCCCACGAAAATGGTGTTGGGCAGAGGATTGAGCGTGGGACTCTGCGCGATCGAGAGAGTACTCAGAAGGAGAACGGCGCAAAGAGTGACAATGGTGTTTTTCATCGGATGTCTCCTGGATATTGAAAGCTGCATCTCGGAAGCTGGATGTGGAAACCGAAGTTTCCGTTATACACCTCTGGTATTAGAACGCGACGAGCGTCCCGAGTTGCAATCGAAGGAAGTGAAACGAGAAAAATTGCGGGCAAGAAGGACGGCGCCGAGGGAGACGCGGCAAGCCGCGTCTCTACCGGGAAGTCGGGCAGTTGAGAGCGTCAGCCATGGGCGCTGTGGCTGGATCGATTGTCTGGGCCAGCAAGGACGTTGTGGCAGTCAGAAAGAGTATTCCTACCCACGATGAGAGTTTGTTCACGATTACCTCGCAGATTTTCTGGCGCACCAAAACAAAACCCGGTCTGCCCGCCAGATGTGAAACAGGCACATTCTGGCGAGCACCCGTTATTCACCCCAGAACGGCAGAACACGACCGTGGTGGGGGCCGTTTGGATTGACTTCACTTGTCCCGTTGGATGAGGCGATGAGGGTAAAACGATGCCTGGCGATTGGCAGGAAATGCTGGTCAGGGTTGCGCGTTTAGCGTTGCAAGCCCAGCCAGCGGTGTCGGTGGTTATACCTTCGGGAAAGACGGGTTCTGCTCATTGATGTCGTTCCGCAGGTCTTCCCAGATATCGTCGGGCATTTCGAGAAAGACCTTGACGATCTGAGGATCGAACTGGCGACCGGACCAGAGTTCGATTTCCTTGCGGGCGGCCTGAATGGTTTGGGCATCACGGTAAGCACGCTTGGATCTCATGGCATCCAGCGTATCGGCAATCGCGAAAATTCGGGCACCTAGCGGGATCCCATCGCCCTTCAGGCCACGCGGATACCCGGTCCCGTCGTAGTGCTCCTGGTGGGCGTAAACGATTTCGGCAGCCTCGGCGAGAAAGGGGATTCGGGAGAGAATCTTGTATCCCCGGTAGCAGTGCTCGCGCATGATGGCCATTTCGTCGTCCGTGAGCTTGCCGGGCTTGTGCAGGATGTCGTCGGGAATGGCCATCTTGCCGATGTCGTGCAGGAAAGCTCCGCGGGCGATCACGCTGATCTCTTCTTTTGGCAGGCCCATTTTGCGCGCAATGGCGATGGTGAATGCGGTGACGCGTTTGGAGTGGTGTTCGGTCTCGGCGTCCTTGGCGTCGAGCGCACCGCCCAAGGCTTCGAGCGTGATGTCATAGGACTCCTCCAGCTTGGAAAGCGCCGTTTTCCATTGCTGGGTACGGGCGGCAACCAGCGCCTCGAGGTTGGTGCGATAGGCATCGTTTTCGCGCTTGAGGCGGCGATTCTCCAGGGCACGGCGAACCGTGGCCAGCAGTTGTTCGCGCTCGAAAGGCTTGAGCAGGTAGTCGTACGCCCCATTGCGCAGGGCCTGCAGAGCGACCTGAATGTCGTGGACCGCCGTGACCATGACGATCGGCATGTCAGGGTAACGTTCCTTGGCACGTTCCAAAAGGGCAATCCCATCCATTTCGGCCATCATCAGGTCAGAGAGGACGAGATCGAATTCGTCACCCGATTCCAGAATCGCGAGGGCTTCGATGCCACTGGCGGCCTGGCGAGTCTGAAAATGGGCTCCGCCGAGCATGGAGGAAACAATCTCGCGGATTGTCTCCTCGTCGTCCACTACGAGGATGCGGTCATTAGGCATGGGCTGAGTGTATGTATCAGTCATTTTAGGCCACGACTTCACATTCCGAAAGTAACCAACTGGAGACGGAAATCCGGTAACGAAGGGCAGCTGGCATGATATTTAAAAGCTTAGGTGTTCGTGCGCTTATCTATGGATACTGCCGGGCTATTGGGGAATTCGCTTGGCGTGTTGACCGGCCCTTGGTTGACGGCGCGGGAAACGGCCGCCCTGATCGTGGTCGTCGTCAGTCTGCTTTTCTTCCGGGTTTTTCGGGAACGATGTCTGCTGGCGTGGGGAGCGAGCTGGGTCGCCTATGGAGCGTTTCTGTGGGTAGCGGGCGCCGGCGAGATGCACGGCGCGTCGAAGTCGATGGCGGCATTCGCGCAGGCCGACTTTGTGCTGGCGATGGGATTGTTTGCGGCGGCGGCGCTGATGTCGGCGCAGGCGCGGCGAGCGCTGACGGCGTTGGTGGCGGTTTCGTGGGTGCTGATGGTTTGCGCCGCAATGCGGCCGCTGTATTTTCCGGATTCGAAGGCCCTCGGTCTGGGCTTGGAAGTATCGTGCCGGTTGATTGCGGCCGGAGCAGCCGTTGAACTGCTGCGGTACCGGTTCGGGCGTATTGGGCTGGGGCCTTTCCTGTTCGCCGCCGGGCTGCTGACGTTGAATCTGAACTGGCCTAAGTTCACCAGTCATATTCCGAGTGAAGGTTACCTATTGGCGGAAGTGCTGTTCGGTTCGAGCATTCTGCTGGTGGTGCTGGACGACTCGCGGCTGCGTATGCGCCGGCTGGCGGTGCTGAACGAGTTGACGGTCACGATTGCGCGCGGCCAGAATCACGCCCCAATGATGCAGACTGCTCTGGAGAAACTGAAAGCCGTAGTCGGGGCGAAGGCAGCATGGTTCCAGTTGATGGAAGGCGACCATCTGGTGCCCACGCAGCACGCCGGCCTGTCGCCGGAATTTCTGCGAGCCATGGGTCAAGCAGGGATGGCGCAAGTCGGGACGGATGAAACCGCGGCCCGCGTCCTCCAGGAAAACCGGGCGGCGGTGATGGAACTCTCGGAGATGTCGGAACCGGAGCGGGAACAACTGCGGAAGCACGGCATTCATCACGTGCTGCTGCTGCCGGTGCTGGGCAAGAAGACGGTGATCGGGATGATCTCGCTCGGCTGCTCCGGCAGCCGGCGCCACACGCGGGAAGAACTGGAGTTCCTGGAAACGGCGGCGCAGAAGCTGGGTATTGCGGTGGAAAATCTGCGCTTGCTGGAGCAGGTGTTGCGCTCGCAGCGGCAGTGGATGAATACCTTCGATTCCATTCAGGATCTGATTCTGGCGCACGACGCCGACTTCCGCATCCTCAAGACCAATCAAGCCCTGCTGCAGCGGCTGGAACAGGCGCCGGCCGATGTCTTGGGCCATTTCTGCGAGGAGGTTCTGCCGCAACAGCGCGCCTGGAGCGGATGCCCGTACTGCGAACGCGGTTCCGGGCTGACCGAAGGAATGGATCCCTGTTTCGGCGGGCAGTCGGTGGTTTCGACCTCCTCGTATGCCGAGCAGGGAGGCCAACAGAAGGGCACCATCCATGTGGTGCACGATACGACCGCGCGGCAAGTGGCGGAAGAAAAATACCGCATGCTGTTTGAGCAGGCGCAGGAAGGCGTGTTCGTAGCCACGCCGGAGGGCGAGTTGCTCGACTGCAACGACGCCTTTGTCACCATGCTCGGTTACGGCAGCCGGGATGAGTTGATGGTGCTCGACATGGGGAGCGTGCTGCACTCGGTGGCGGAGGAGCGGGAGGCTTTTCGCAAGGAAATCGAGGCGCACAACTATGTCCGCAACTTTGAAATTACGGTGCGGCGCAAAGATGGCACGCTGCTGGTGGTGGCGCAGAGCTGCTTTGCAACGCGCGATTCGGGCGGAAACATTGAGCGCTATCAGGGCTTCGTTCTCGACATCACGGAGAAGAAACGCTCGGAAGACGAGATGCGGCGGCGGAATCGCGAGTTGAACGCGCTCAACGCGATGGCAGTCATCGCGACGCAGTCGTTCGATCTGGATGAAATTCTGAACCTGACGCTGCGCCAGGTGATCTCGCTGTTTGGGGCGGAGACCGGCTCGGTCTATCTGGCGGCAGAACCGGATGGCACCTACCGGCGGCGCGCCGGCTGGGGCCCACGCAGCGAGGCGCGCATGCGCATGGCCGAAGTCATTTTTCCGGAAGGTCTGGGCGATCTGGTGATGCGCTCGCGTGCGGAAGTGGTGACCCAGGATTTTCTGCCGCACCTGCCACCGGCGGTAGTCGAGTTTGTGTGCGCCGACCGGCTGCCCTACTGGATCTGGGTGGTGCTCTGGAGCAAGGACAAGCCCATCGGCGTCATGGGTATTGCCAGCAAGGAAGACCGGCACTATTCGAGTAACGATGAGAATCTGCTGGTCGCCATCAGCCGGCAACTGGCGACTACGATCGAAAAGGTGCAGCTCTACGAGGAGACTTGCCGAGCGTACGAAGACTTGCGGCGGACGCAGGAGCAACTGCTGCAGAGCGAGAAGATGTCGGCGGTCGGCCAATTGATTTCGGGCGTGGCGCACGAGTTGAATAATCCGCTGACCGCCATCCTGGGTTACGCGCAGCTGCTCGAAGGCGCGGGCCTCGATCACCGTTCGGCCGACTATGTGCGTAAGCTGTTCAAGCAGGCCCAGCGGACGCACCGGGTGGTACAGAATCTGCTTTCCTTTGCCCGCCAGCGCAAGCCGCAGAAGCAGGAAGTGGACTTGCGCAAGGTGCTGGAAGAGTCACTCACGCTGCGCGAATACGATTTGAAGGTCAACAACGTTTCGCTGGAACGCGAAATTCCCGAGGATCTGCCCTCGGTCGTGGCCGATCCGCACCAGTTGGAGCAGGTCTTCCTGAACGTTATCAACAACGCCCTCGATGCGATGGTGGAGGGCAGCGGCAGCGGTGTGTTGAAAGTGCGCGTGTCCAAGAAAGACGCCTTCGTGTGCGTGGAGTTCGATGACAGTGGTCCGGGAATCAAGGACCCCAACCGGATTTTCGATCCCTTCTATACCACCAAGTCGGTGGGCAAGGGAACCGGCCTTGGGTTGAGCATCTGCTACGGGATCGTCAAGGAACATGGCGGGGAAATCGTGGCCCGCAACCGGGAAGAGGGCGGAGCGACGATTGAAGTTCGTTTGCTGGCGAGTGAGAAACCCGCGTTGCCGGAGACGGTGGCGCCAACGCGGCGAGAGTCGCTGCTGGCAGGGCGCGTGCTGCTCGTCGAAGACGAAGAAGCGGTGCTGGAATTTGAACGAGACGTGTTGGTCGGCGCGGGAGCCGAAGTCACTACCTCCATGAGCGTGGAGGATACGCAGGAGCGGCTCCGCCATGGCTCCTTCGACGTGATCGTGATGAATGGTCGGATGCCAGGCGGATGCAGCGCGCGGGAGATGTACGAGTGGATCGCGCAAAACTGCCCCGGTCTGGAGAAAGGGCTGCTGCTGACGTTCTCCAGTGTGACCGACCCGCAGACTCGAAGTTTCCTCCAGGAACACGGCGTGCCCTCGCTGGCCAAGCCGTTTGAAGTGGCGGACCTGATCTCACAGGTGCGTGGGCTGAGCCAGAGGGAAGGGAAACCTGCCATGAAGACGGCAATGAATACGAACGATAAGAACGAAGAAAAAGCCTCCGTGGCCGGCGCGGGAGCATAGCCGCAGCCGAACCGCCTAAAGTTGTCCCTTCTAAAGTTGGCCCTTCAGTCCGCGCATCATTTCCGCAATCAATTTTTCGTTGCGCCGATACCAGCGCCAGTGCCCCTCTCTCTTGGCCTCCACCAGGCTGGCCTTTTCCAGGATCCGCATATGATGCGAAACGGTGGGCTGCGCCAGGTTCACGCGTTGCTCGATATCGGCGGCGCAGAGCCCGGTTTCCTTGTCGAGGGAGCATCCGCCTTTTTCCTTGAGCGCGCACAGAATTCGGCGGCGAGTGGGATCGGCAATGGCGTGCAGGAAGCGATCAAGATTGGGAGCGGCGTGAGCCATGATGAGGAAGGGTAACAGAGGGAATTGGTAATTGTGTAATTTGGTAATTTCAGACCTGCGGCCAGTGGGGTTTCGATTACCAAATTACCGATTACAAAATTACAAAATCCTTTCTACTTTTTCACAATCGGATTGTAGCCATCGCCGATGAGGCGGGCGCGCATGGCCTCGGCGTCCTTCAGGTCGGCGTAGGGTCCGACCTGAACGTGATAGAACTTGTCGGCGGAAGGATTGTTCGCGGTGAAAGCCGGATACTGCTTTTTCTTCAGCGCCTCGACTAACGATTCGGCGTCTTCCTGCCGGCTAACCGCGGCGACCTGTACGTAGTAACCGGCGCTTGACGGTGTTGCGGTTACGGCGTCAGCGGCGGCTTTTGACGGTTCTTCCACGGTCGAGGCCGCCGCGCTTGAGGCCTCCGGTGGCGCCTTCGAATCCTGAGGGATGAGCGCGGCGTCAGCCTTCTTCTCGCCTACGGCCTTGTAAAAACTAAAATCGCCAGACTGCGCCGTGGGCTGGGGAGCGTCGTTTCTTGCGGCCGAGGGCCGAACGATGGTTGCCGGAGTTCCAATGGGAGCGATCAGCGAACTGCCCACGCTTGCCATGGTGGTTCTTCGACCGAGCGAAAAGCCGATCGCAAAGAAGAAAGCGCAGACCAGGACAAAGCTGAAAAAGATGGCCAGCATGCGGCCCGTGCCGAGGATGATCTCCGTATCCTGCTGCGCCGTGGGCATCGTAACCAGTGTTGACCTCTACTTTCCAGCCGGCGCGCCGGGTGTGGGCACGCCCGCGAGCAACTTCTGCATGCCGGAGAAGAAATCGATGGGCACGGGAAACACGACGGTCGTGTTTTTCTCGACCCCGATTTCGGTGAGCGTCTGCAGATAGCGCAACTGGATGCTGATCGGTTCGGTCGCCAACAGGTGCGCGGCATCCACCAGGCGCTGGGCGGCGGAGAACTCGCCTTCGGCGTGGATGATCTTCGAGCGCTTTTCGCGTTCCGCCTCCGCCTGCTTGGCCATGGCGCGCAACATGGACTCGGGCATATCCACCTGTTTGACTTCCACGTTGCTGACCTTCACTCCCCAGGGCGCGGTGTGGGTGTCGAGGATGCTCTGCAAGCGCAGGTTGATCTTGTCCCGATGAGCGAGAAGCTCGTCGAGTTCCTGTTCGCCGAGCACCGAGCGCAAAGTAGTCTGCGCAAACTGCGAGGTCTGGTAAACGTAATTGGAGACTTCCACCACGGCCTTATTGGGCTCGATCACGCGCAGGAAAATGACCGCATTGACTTTCAACGTGACGTTGTCGCGGGTGATGATGTCCTGCGGCGGAACTTCGAGCGCTTCCTGCCGCAGCGAAATGCGCACCATGCGGTCCACCGGGGCGAAGACCAGAATTACGCCCGGGCCCTTGGATTGCCCCAGCAGGTGGCCGAGGCGGAAGATGACGCCGCGCTCATATTCGGCCAGGATCTTGATGGAACTCAGCAGGTAGATGATGATGATGACGACGGCAACGGTGACTACCGGAAACCCGAGCTCCATATATGCCTCCAGGCAACTCGTTATTCAGAGTCTCAGCAAATTGTAGCGCAAGCGAGCAGGTATGCGCGGTGATGACATGCCTGCGGAGTTATTGAGGAAGATTCGGGCGGGCCCAGCCTTGCGCTGGCACAACCATGCAGTGGGTGCCCCTCGATAAGAGTGAAGGCTCTGTCAAGGACAAACTGATCCTGTGCAGTGCCGAAGCACCGTTTTTTTCGCCAGAGAGGTTGAGGACCAAGGCTCTGGAAATCTCACGCGGAAT
>Ga0187865_1000771_pt1 | contig 42017 bp, 34 predicted proteins | sample June2016WEW_11_1_2_FD_132989 | JGI IMG/M metagenome (GOLD analysis project Ga0187865, IMG submission 132989) | Peatland microbial communities from SPRUCE experiment site at the Marcell Experimental Forest, Minnesota, USA - June2016WEW_11_100 | ecosystem: Environmental > Terrestrial > Soil >...
GCTCGGGCGGCACATTGAACAACCGGCAGGCCTCGATCACCTCGAACCCCTTATTCATCAATGTGGCCGAGTCGATGGTGATCCTTTTTCCCATTTTCCAGGTGGGATGATTGAGCGCCTGTTCCACCGTAATTGAAGCAAATTCCGACTTGGGGGTATTCAGAAACGGACCGCCGGAAGCGGTCAGCCAGATGCGCTCGACCTCGTTGGCATCCCCGTCCATGCGGCCGCCGCGCAGGCACTGGTGGACGGCGTTATGTTCGCTGTCGATCGGCAGCAGCGGCTTGCCCTGCTTCCGCGCCTCGGCCGTGATCAACTCGCCCGCCACCACCAGGCATTCTTTGTTGGCCAGTCCGACGGTCTTGCCCGCGCGCACCGCTTCGTAAGTCGCCTCCAGGCCGGAGACGCCCACAATCGCGCTGACCACAAAATCCACCTCGGGATGGGTCGCCACCCGAACCGTGCCCGCCGCGCCGTCAACGACCTCAATCTCGCCTAAGCCTGCGTGCCGCAGCTTGGCCTGGAGTGCATGCGCGGCGGCTTCGTCCGCCAGCGACACCACTCGCGGCTTCCATCGCACCGCTTGCTCAAAGGCAAGTTCAGCATTGTTGCCGGCCGCCAACGTGGCGACCTGAAAGCGGTCGGGATAGCTCTCGACCACACTCAAAGTGCTGCGGCCGATCGAGCCCGTCGAACCCAGGATGGCGATGCGTTTCATGCGGGAGTCGAGACTTCTATTGTACGGGATGGGGCGCAGTTCGAACCTTAACCACAGTCGCACATGCCGCTGTGCGGCACCCAGAAAATATGAAAATCCGGAATTTGCGCCTACTGAATCCAGAGCATTTAGCCGTATTTTAAGGGCAGGGTGCACAGGGGTGCACAGAGGGAAGACTCAGCGGTTTTCCCTGTGATCCCCTGTGTCCTCTGTGGTTAAGGTGTTTTACTGCATCAGCCGCCAAGCCCCATACGCCCACACCACCGGCACCGCAAACAGCATGGCGTCGATGCGATCGAGCATGCCTCCGTGGCCGGGCAGAATCGTGCCGGAATCTTTCACTCCGGCGCCGCGCTTGATGAGGGACTCGACCAGATCGCCCAACTGGGCCGCGATGTTGACCACCGCCGACAGCAGAATGATGGGCCACAGTTGCGGCTGCTCCAAGCCGAACATGCCATCGCGGCGTTCGATCAGGCCGGCCCGCAGCAGAGCGGAACTGATTCCGGGTGCGTGCTGAAACCACAGCGTGCCGATGATCACGCTGGCCAGGATCGACGCCACCGCGCCTTCCCAGGTCTTCTTCGGGCTGATCTCCGGCGACATGCGGTGCCGCCCCAGCGACTTGCCCACGAAGTAAGCGAAGATATCGCCCGCCCACACGGCGAGCAGCGTGTAGATCGTCCAGATCGCTCCCGCCGGCTGCTGCCGGATCGCGACCAGCAGCGCCATCGGAATCGCAATATACGCGAAGGCAAACACCGAAGCGGCGGCCGCCGGATAGCCGCTGGCCAAGTCGGCGCGCGTCATTCTCATGGCCACGGTCAGAAACACAAAAGGTGCGAGCGCCGCCGCCAGTGCCATCCCGTAGAGCATGGCCGTGGTCTCAACCAGAGGCGTGCGATTGGTGGAAGCGACAATCACAAATACAAAGAAGATCGCGACGAAGGCATACGTCGTCGGCCCCAGCGGCTGGACTCCATAGTGCATCACCAGCTTCAAGAACTCGGCGATAGCCAGCACGGCCACCGCTCCGGCCACAAGGGCCAGCACATAAAGCGGCGCCTTCAGCACCAGCAGCAGAACCAGGGGAATTAAAACGACGGCGGTTGCGACGCGCTTGATCATGGGATCACGCTTCGCCTATCGCGAATCCAGAGTTGCTTTGATCGCCGGCAGCTGCCGAGCTGCGCTCGGCTTGGACGGGCGAGGGCGCCCGTCCCCACACGAGCAGTCCCCACACGAGCAGTGCCCATCAACGCTTCGCCTCAGCGTGGGCCCGGAGCGCCGTATGCTGCGGAGCATGCCCGTCCGGCCCCAGCCCGCCGTAGCGGCGGTCGCGCTTCTGATATTCTTCGATCCCCTCGAGCAATTGAACGCCGCGGAAATCAGGCCACAACGTCGGCGTCACATAGATCTCCGCGTAGGCAAGCTGCCAGAGCAGAAAGTTACTCAGCCGCATCTCGCCGCTGGTGCGAATTACCAAGTCCGGATCCGGCAGCCCCCGGGTGTAGAGATGATCGCTAATCGCCTGCTCATCGACTCGCATGTGATCGAGCCCGCCATTGCGAGCCGCAGCCTCCGCCAGCGAGCGAAACGCGTCGACGATCTCGCTGCGCGCGCTGTAATTCAGCGCCAGCGTCAGCAGCATCCCGGTATTCTTCGATGTGGCGTCGCTCGCTTCCGCCATCTCGCGCTGCACCGAATCCGGCAACTCATGCTTGCGCCCGATGTATTGCAAACGGATATTGTTTTCGGTGAAGGCCTTAATTTCCGCTTTGAGATAGCGGCACAGAAGGCGCATCAGGAAATCCACTTCCGTCTTCGGACGCTTCTTCCAGTTTTCCTCGGAGAAGGCGTAGAGCGTCAACGCCGGAATTCCGATGTGCGCCGCGGTTTCGACCGTCGAACGCACGGCGGTGACGCCGGCGCGATGTCCCGCGACGCGCGGCATGTGCCGGCGCCGGGCCCAACGCCCGTTTCCGTCCATGATGATGGCGATATGCTGGGGAAGACGCGCCGAATCGAGCCGCAGGTAAACGTCGGTTTCCTTGCGGTCCATCCCAGCCGGAACCGTGTGTCGCAAGCGGAACTCTCCGAATCGAAGCTAACACACGAAATCCAATGTGTGCAATGCGATGGGAGGGCTGGTACTGTCCTAATTTTAAGCCTCAACCCGCCGAGGGGGGTGAAATTCGAAGAGCTACTGGTATCCCGACGCATCTGTGGCATAATTCTCCTCGGACGCGGCTCGCAATACGCGACTACAAAAGTTCATAAGCTCCGGCTGGCACCGGGGCTTTTCCTTTTTTGATGAATCACACCCGTCAAGGGGACTTCCAGATGGCAATGAAATTTCTGAAAATGCTAAGCAAGCCCGCCGCGTGGGCAAGCGGATGGTCAAGCGCAGTCCTTTGCTTTAGTGCAGCTACTGGCTATTGGTTAGCCGAGGAGCGTGGGAGAGCGATCTGCTGGGCTGCACTTGGTGCGATCGAAGTGGCGGCTATTGTCTTGTAAAACCGACGCGATTCGGCGGATCAGGCGCGGCTCACACCATACGCATCCAAAACATCCCGCAGAGTGACGATGCCTTCCAGTTTGTGCACATCCGCGCGGTTCACCACGGGCAGGATTTCAATCTGGTTTGTCCCCATGCGCTCGAGCGCCAAATCCAGCCCCTGGTCGGCGTGGACGTGGGGAAAAACCAGCGCATCCACCAACTCGCCGGGCTTCTTATCCGCACCTTCGGCCAGCTCGCGCTCCAGCCGCGCAAGGTTGATCACGCCAACCACGCCTCGTCGATCCGTTAGCAGCCACGTCCGGAACTCACTCGATCGCACCTTTTCCAGCGCTTCCCGAACCATGATCTCGGCAGGCAGCAACTGACTCGCAGCCTGCATGACTCTCACTACCTGACGCCGACCATGTCGCTGGCGCGTCTCCGCCTTCGGCAGATGTATGCCATCCTGCACCGCCAGCGCTTCGTAGATGGGCTCGTGCTGCAATCGTGAAGCAATGAAAAGGCTCACCAGATTCGCAATCATCAGCGGGACGATCACCGCATAGTCCTGCGTCATCTCGAAGATCATCAGCACCGATGTCATGGGAGCGCGCACGACGCCCGCAAACACCGCGCCCATCCCGACCAGCGCGTAGGCGCCCGGCGTCGCAGTGTAGGCGGGCAACAAATGATGCGCCACGGTCCCTACGGTGCCTCCCAACATGGCGCCGATGAACAAGGATGGGCCGAAGATGCCGCCCGCGTTGCCCGAAGCGTAACTGCCGGTGACAGCGACAAGTTTCAGAACCACCAGCAGCGCCATCAGATTGAACGCCATCCTTCCGTTCAAGGCGTCGCCGACAAATCCATAACCTACGCCCAGCACCTGCGGCACAAACCAACCCATCACGCCGACCAGCAACCCGCCCGCCAGCGGTTGAAACCAGACCGTCTTCTGCGGGAACCGCAGGAAGCGCGCCCGCATACCCAACAAGAGCTTCGTGAAGGCCGCCGAAACCACGCCGCCGGCCACGCCGAGCACCGCATAGACCGCAAACTCCGCCGGATGCACCAGTTGATATTGCGGAACCTTGAAGAGAGGGTGATTTCCGAGAACTACGCGCAGGACCATCCACGCAGTCGCCGAGGCCAGCACCACCGCGCCCATCACCGGGGCGTGGAGATCGCCCACAATCTCCTCGAGCGAAAACACCACCGCTGCCAGAGGCGTATTAAACGCGGCTGCAATGGCCGCCGCCGCTCCCACCGGAATCAGCTTCTTCACTTGCTCGGTGCGTAATCCAAGGAGGCGTCCAAGCACGGAACCAATGCCCGCACCCACTTGAACCGAAGGCCCTTCGCGCCCCAGCGGGATACCGCTGGCCAGCGTTGCCGACGTGCAGAAAAACTTGCCCAGCACGGTGCGCAGCGTGATGCGCCCTTCGCGCGCGAACAATGCAGCCTTCGTCTGCGGCACGCCGCTGCCGCGCGCGTCGGGAAAGTAGCGATACAGCAGGTAACCGATGCCGAGCGAGCCCACGACCGGAAACAGCAGACGCCGCCACGGAGCACCACCCACCGGATAGAGCCGCATCCCCATGCGTTCCGTCAGCAGGATGAATGCGACGACCGCCAAACCAGTCAATGCGCCGATCACCAGCGCCAAAACCAGAAAGACCTGGCTCTCGCGTTGCCGCAGTTCGGCCACGCGAGGTAATAACCAGGTTCTCCACCAACTCGTGCTCGTCGTCTGGACGGTCTCAGTCATCGTTCGGGGATTTCTTCTTAAAAGAATATCGCACTGGATAGGCCCTTACTGGATTGGCCCTTAAGTGTTGGCAGAGAAGAGAACGCGGGGCACCCGCGTTTTCTTTCACCCCAGCAGCGAATAATTCCCGCTTGCGTCTTCGGTCTCCACCATCTCTTTCAGCTCGGGATAGTTTTTTACCAGCGTCTCCGGGGCGCGCACTTTCCTTCCGTCCAGCAGGTGCCTCAACTCCAGCGCATTCACAGCGGCCTTTGCCTGAAAGTGATTGTTCGCAATCACGAACGTTGACTCGGCCCGGTGCGCGATGATCTCGACTTTCTCTTTCCACTTTTCAAGTTCCGCGGGCTTGTAGAGGTAGTTGTAACGGTCGTCGCGGTTGTCGCTGTCGAACCACTGCTCGTAGTTGCGGCCGTGCAGGCGGACGTATCCGACGCCCGACGTGACATGCTCGGTCGGCCCGAGCGAACGTCCCAGCAGCGGCTGATCGATGTTGCAGAAACCGACGTTGTGGCGCATGAATTCGGCGATCGTCTCTGGATTATTCCAGCTCTCGTGCCGCACTTCGACCACGCGCGGATACTCGATGAACTGCCGCAGCAACTGCTCCAGGTATTCGCGATTCAGGCTGGTGTTCTTGAACGAGACGGGGAATTGGATGAGCAGCGCGCCCAGCTTGCCTTCCGCGGCCAGCGAGTCCAGACCCTCGCGGGCAAGGCGTTCGTCCTGCTCATTCGGCCGGATGCTGGCCGCCGAAGTTGGTTCCATCACCGCCAGTGGAGAATGCGTGAACGACCGGTGCAGCTTCGCGGTGAAAAGAAAATTCGGATTGACCGCCGCTGCCTTCCGCGACCACAGACGCCCCAGTTCCGGACGTATGTGTCCATAAAACGAGGTGTTGATTTCGATGACGTCGAAGAATCGCGCCAGAAATTCGACCGGATGCACCTTCTTCCGCGTCACTTCCGGCGGATACAGAATCCCGTCCCAGTCTTTGTACGACCAGCCAGCAGTCCCGATGCGGATTCGCTGAGCATGTTCCATACGGGCGGGCCAGATGCTCGCAGGTTAGCACAGAGCTCGTGTGGCGCGGACACTCCTGTCCGCGTAAGCTGCGAGCATATGGGAATCATAAGTAAATAAATAAACGCAATTGAGAAGAGTCAGTAGAGAAGAATGGCGACCCAGTACGTCCCGGTCGGATACGCCGCATTGCGCGCATAGCAGGCGCCGACCGCAAACTGGCGGACGCCCGGATCGCGCAGCAGTTGCAACGCGGCTTGCGGCAAGACTTCCGGACGGCTCTGCGTGTAGGCGATAATTTTTCGATTGTCGTAGGCGGTCGCGAGCAGATGCGCGTTCAGACGGTCTTCTCTTGCCAGCGAGCAGGCGGCCTCGTCAAGTTTTGGCGGCGTGAGTTGGACAAGCTCCGGAAGCCCCGCCTGTTGCCGCATCTCATCGACAGCTTGGCCCACTAATTTTCCGCTCTGCTGCGCGGAGTACGACGGCACCTCGCGCGCGAAATCCTGCACCACGTACAGCCGGCCTTTGCTCCAGATGGCGGCGACGCCCGCGACATTGAATCCGCGATCGAGCAGGTTCTCGCGATGCGGGGCCGAGCGCATCAGCACTTCATTCGCGCCCGGAGCGCAGGTCGCGTAGGCGAGATTCTCGCCGGCGCGATCGATTTTCAACGCACCGTTCAACGTTCCATTCAGCGGGCTGACCAGTGCGATTCTTTGCAGCAAGGAGGGCTCACCAGACAACTGATGCTCCAGACGCTCGCTCTCAACCATCCGCCGGGCGTGCGCTCGCGCCGCTTCGCTCAGACTCTCTTCCATGCGCAACGGCGGCACTCCGGCGAGTTCACGGCTCTTGTTGGCCGATGCCAACAGTTCGTTCTCGGCGGCGGAGTCCTCACCAGAGGATGTTCCGGCCGCCGAGTTCGAGTGGGGGTTGGGCTGCTTGTTGCTAACGTCGTTGCGAACATCGACTGCTTGCGAAGTTGTTTCTGCCGCGCAGGGTCCGGGATTTACCGCCAGCATCGCGAATGAAACGGCCAGGGCCCGGAGCATAATTGTTGTGGTTGGCGCCTCGGCGCGGGGATCGCCGGTAAAGTTCCGCTTTCCATCTCTCACGCTAACCTCTAGAATTCAGCTCAGCCACTTACCATGGAGACCTTACTGCTGGTTACCGTGCTCGTCGGAACCCTTGTCCTGCTTGGGTTCTCGGCTGTTCTGCTGCGCCGCGTTTCGGCTGCCGCGCAAGTGGATGTAAAAGCGGAAGTTGCAGGTCAGCTCGAAAGGCTTGGTACTAGCCTCGGCCAGAAGTTCAGTGCCGCCACTGCCGACATGGCCAGTAGGCTGGAGCAGCTGGAGGCCAGCCATGGATAGCCTTTCGATACCGGCCCTGGCAATTATTTCCGCGGTGCTGGGGGGCGTTGTCACGTGGTTGGTTTTGCGAACCAGGTCCGCCGTGCTGCGGGAGCAAGTATCGACTCTGGGGCAGACGCTAACTGCTGTCCGAGAAGAACTCAGAACGGCGAACTCCAATAATTCAGACCTTAGGGCTGAAGTCGCAGGACTCAATTCCACGCTGCAAGAAGAGCGCAAGACGGGTGCGGAAAAGCTCCAACTCCTAAACTCTGCGTCGGCGGAACTACGCCCAGCTTTCCAAGCTTTGGCTGCTGACGCCCTAAAGAGCAACAACGAGTCCTTTTTGGAGCTGGCAAGGACGCGCCTGGAGAAGTATCAAGCCGAGGCGAAGGGAGATTTGGAAGCCCGCCAGAAGGCCGTGGAAGGCCTGGTATCGCCGATCAAGGAATCTCTAACTAAGGTTGACGCCCAAATCCAGCAGATCGAGAAGGAGCGCAGCCACGCCTACGGAACTCTTACCGAGCAAGTCCGTTCCTTGATTTCCACGCAGGAGCAACTGCGCAGCGAGACCGGAAACCTGGTGAAGGCTCTGCGCACACCCACGGTCCGTGGCCGCTGGGGAGAGATCCAACTGAGGCGGGTTGTCGAGATTGCAGGGATGCTGAACTACTGCGATTTCGAGGAACAAGCGTCCGTTAACACAAGCGACGGCCGGTTGCGTCCGGACCTGGTGGTGAAGCTGCCTGCGGGAAAGAATATCGTCGTTGACGCCAAAACACCGCTGCAAGCCTACCTGGATGCGGTGGAAGCAACCGATGATGAAGTCCGGAAAGCAAAATTGCTCGAACACGCTCAGCAGGTTCGAGGACACATGGCCAAGCTCGGCTCGAAATCCTATTTCGACCAGTTTCAGCCTGCTCCCGAATTCGTAGTCATGTTTCTGCCCGGAGAAACCTTCTTCAGCGCCGCACTCGAACAGGATCCAGGCTTAATCGAGCATGGAGTGAATCAGGGCGTAATCCCTGCCTCGCCGACAACCCTCATTGCGCTCCTCAAGGCGGTTGCCTATGGATGGACGCAAGAGAAAATCGCAGAAAGTGCACAGCAGATCAGTGAACTCGGCAAAGAACTGTATGAGCGATTGCGCGTCTTCGCGGACCATCTCGATGCCGTAGGGAGGAGCTTGGATCGGGCGGTACAGTCTTACAACAAGGCAGTCGGTTCGCTGGAGAGCCGGGTCCTGGTGTCCGCGCGGCGTTTCTCTGAACTGGGAGCGGCGAGCGCGGCGGAAATGCCGGAACCGGTCCAGATCGAGACCGCTACCCGCACCCTGGCGCTGCTGTGCGCTGAGGCGGAAGATCACGCGACAGAGGAGCATTCCGAGGAAGATTCACGCCGGTGAGTGTATCCGAGATCCCAAGGCGCAGAAATCGTTCGACTTCTTCCAGAACCAGTTTGAAAACGTCGGGAAGAATCTGAACAAGGCGCAGGAAGCATTCGAGACCGCGCAGCGGCACCTGAAAAGCTATCGGGGAGAAGTTTCCGCGCTCAGCGGGCAAGAGCAGTTGGAGTTGGAGTCAGGCGACAAGCCGGTGCCGCTGATCGACAAAGCCAGCGCGTAATCTCCCTGTCGCAAAACGGCCACCCGGCTACGCGATTTCGCGGGGAGAGTCCCGGCTCGATTCTAATTGCGCAACGGGTGCGGTCGCGACGGGCGAGGACGCCTGTCTTCCCGCAATCGCTACTTGATGTAGTAGCCGGAGACTCTCCACTTCCCATCTTTGTCGAGCAGGGGAGTGACCGTCTCCACCGCCGATTGCTTGTGCTCGAAGCTGCTCTCGTACTGAATCACCACATACTCGCCATCCGGCGCGCCCGGCAGCGTTTTAGTGTAAGTAGCGCTCTTGAGCTTGCGCGACAGCATCTTGCCCAACGGATCGCGGCTTCCCCGCAGCGCGCCTTGCCACTGCTCCCTGGTGACAGCAGCCTTGAAAATCTGCGAGGCCTCCTGCCAACTGTCCGCATATTTCCCGGAGTCGATCAAGGCCAGCCACGTGTCCGAGGACTGCTGCGCAAGTTGTTCAGCCTTCTGCTGCGCTTGGACTGCCGAGCAAATACCCAGCAGCAACGTGAGCAGCAAGCAGGCCGACACGAACTCGGATTCAATTTGGCTGAGTCTGACGATCATTAGAGTTCTCCTTTGCGTAATTCTAATCTGTTCCGCCGCTGCATCAACAGGGGCCGGGCAGCGCCCGGCTGGGCGGACGAGGGCGTCCGCCCCTACGTAGTTCTTGCCAGGCTCCGCGCTTTCGGTCGGCCTGGCGATCAGTTTGTCGACGACCGCGGCTTGGTTGTATTCCTGATCGGCTGCGGCTTTTACGTTCATGGCTTTCGCTTCGTGACCCTGGATGCGGGTTCCGCGAAAGCCGTAAACAATCGGCGCTTCATGTGGTCCTGCCTTGCGATATAAGCGGGCCAGCATGCTCATGAGGAACAAAGTCGCCAGAACAACCAGTCCCGCGATGACCCAGATTTCAATTCTATGCCGAGATACATATCGCCTCCTGAAAAATCATTGCCGGGTGCCCGCAGCCCCTAAAGGGGCGTCTGAGTTCGAAAACTTCCGGCGTCGCTAACGCGATGCCCTGATACGAAACGCGAGTGTTTCCGCGGACTGTCTAAGCACGCGTCAAAACGCCCGTCACCAGATCCAGATCGCGCCCGATGCGTTCCGGATCGTTGTGCCCGAGAAAGGCTTCGCCGTTTGCTGAAAAATGCGGACTTTTTCGACAGCCTCTTCCAACGCGCGTCCAAAGAAAAAAGCCTCCGCCGGGGCGGAGGCTTGAAGGGAGAGGTTTATGCCTTGAATCGGAAAAAGCGGGTTTGTTTAGTTCACATACAAATACACCTGCTGGCTGTGCGACGCTCCGGTTCCGGCAGAGCCGACGATCGTGATGGCGTATCTTCCAGCCGCCGTGCCGACGGCGGTGGTAGTGCTGGTGCTGGATGATCCACAGCCCGACTGCAGCAGGATCACGCCCGCGATCACGCCCAGGACAACTCCGACCAGCCAGCCCCGACGCTTGCGAACAGCGCCGATACCCAGTCCGACCAGGCTCAAGCCTCCGATGGGCAGCCAGGCGGCGTAGAACGAGCCGCGGCGGAGCAGGCTGCCGGTGGTCACGGGGCGGGCCACGGTAGCGATGCTCAGGGTCGTGGTTCCGCAAGCGCTTCCCGAAAGAGTGACCGTGGTGGGGTTGAAGGTGGGCGTGGTTGCGGTCACCATCGAAGGCGAGGTGGTTTGGCCCGGCGTGATGGTGGCGCTATACCCGTATTGCGTGCTCGTGGGACAAAAGCTGACCTGGATCGAGGCGGGGTTGCCAGCAGTAATCTGCTGATACGCGGGCGAGGCGCCGATCGCGAAGTCCACGACGGGCACCGTCTGCGAGTAGGATGATTGCGTGGCACCGTTGTTCGCGCTGGCGCTGCCCGAGACATTGATTTGCGGGAGGCTGGGCGTAACGGTAGCGGACGGGGTCACGTCCACTTCCACTGCTCCGACGGCGCCCACAGTAAGTGTTGGAATAGAGCAGGCGATGGTCGCTCCTTGGACCGCAGTGCAGTTTCCCGTGCCGCTGGTGACTTTGGCGGTGGCGCTTGACGCCAGCCCGGTGGTAGGCACTACGGCGTAGAAGGTCACGAAGGACGCGTTGTCGGGTCCGGTGTTGGTGATGTCAAAAGTAAACGCAACTTGAGTTCCGGCCGCGACCGGGTAGGGCGATGGACTGGTACTGGCAGCTGTCACGGTGAGTGTGCTGGCGGCGCCAATCTTGCTCACGAAGGCATCCTGCGAGCCCCCGTTCAACTGTGGCTGGTAGGCAGTTGAAGTAACCGGAAAATTCGGGGACAGGGTGTTGCCGGCGACGTACGTGGCGTTGTAGGTATCGAGTGCGATTCCGGTGCCCTGATCCAACTGGCTGCCACCCAGATAGGTCAGGTAATCGCCGGCGCCCCGTCCCGACAATGTGGTTCCAATCAGCGCGACGAAGGCGTCCCCCTGACCGCCGTATGTCTGGAGGGCATCGGTGGTTAAGAGCAGGTCCGGGGAGGCGGTCGAGCCCACCACGTGGGCGGCCTGCACGGAATCCACCTTAATGTCCTGGCCACTGTCCGGGCCGGAGCCGCCCAAATAGGTGAAGTAGGTCAGCGGATACACCGACCCGCTTAGGTTGCCGATCTTGGCGATGAAGGCGTCGCCGTTCCCGCCATAACCGGTGGTCTGGAAGCCACTGCAACTGCAAACCCAATCGGCCGAGTTGGTCGAGCCTGTGATGTAGGCGTTGCTGGAGGAGTCCACGGCGATGGCGAGGCCGACATCGGAACCACTACCGCCCAGATAGGTGGAGTAGACCGGATTGGAGCCGGGATAGTTAGGGTTGATCTTGGCGACGAAAGCGTCGGTGTTGGTCGTCGGGTTGTTCGAGTTGCAAGCGGTGGTCTTACTGGCTTCGTTGAGGCAGGACTGCTGCGCATCGAAGAGGGGAAACTTTGGCTCGCCGTTCGGTCCGTTCACCTGAAGCATGTTGGTCGTGCCGGTGATGTACATGTTGACGTTGGTCGAGGTGGGGTCCACGGCAATGCCGCCGCCAACCGCCGTTGCGCCAACTGGATATCCGCCACCGAAGTAGGTGGAGTAGAGCATGCTCTGGAAACCGCTGCCGTTTGTGTTGATCTGGCTGGCGAAAAACTGGGGGTTCCCGGGAGAGTTCGACGCCGTCTGATAGCCGTTGGGGTTCGCGGGGAAGCCGTCGCTGGCGGCGTTGCTGGAAGTGGTGTCGCCGGTGACGTAGGCGTTGCGATTGGTGGCGTCGATGGCCAGCCCGGTGACATTATCGGTTCCATTGCCGGCAAGATAGGTGGAATAGGCGAGATTGTAAACGAGGGATTGGGTGGGGCTCACGTTGCTGATCTTGCTGAGGAATCCGTGGGTGCCGGGAAATCCGTTGTTCGCTTGCACGATTGCTGCCGTCTGGAACGCATTGCTTGTGGTAGGAAAGTCGGTAGAAGTGGTCGTGCCGGCAACGTAGATGCTGAAGGCCGAATCGACCGCGACTCCTGCCAGGCTGTCAACTCCCGAGCCGCCAAGATAGGTCGCGTAAACCAGCTGCTGAGTGTCGGAGTACAGCGGCGGCTGCAGAGTCGTGTTGATCACCGCGATGAAGATGTTCTGCGCGCCCGCCAGGGTTAACTGGTACGGTGGGTTGTTCGGGTTGTTCGCCTTGGCGATGTTGGTCGGAAAGTCCGTCGAGTTGGTCGAGCCCGCGACATAAATCAAGCCGCCGGAATCGACCGCCACTTTCACCAGACCCTCGGTGCCGCTGCCGCCGAGGAAGGTGGAATAGCTCAGGGTCGGGTCGATGACGAGTTCGCGGCTGTGGTCGTAGTCTCCGATGGTGAAGCCAATTTTGTTGCCGGCGAGCTGGCGGAAACTTCCCGTGATCGCTTTCTCGGAATTGCCGGACGCATTTCCCGACTCGGGCGCGGCGGGCTGATAGATGCGTGGCGCGTGGAAGCGGACGTCTCCGTTGGCGGTTGCGAGGATGAGATCGCCGGAATCGCCCGAGTCAATGCGCGCGGAAGCGCCGTTGAAGCTCAGCGCAATCTGGCTCGGCTCGGCACCCGGCGCGACGCGGAAGTCGTATTCGAGCTGTCCCTGATTGCCGTAGTAAACCAAGTCGACGCCGGGATAAACCGCCTGATACTGCACGCGGGCAAACTGCGGAATGTCACGACGCCACTTGGAAGGATCGTTGCCAATAAAGTAGTTGCTCTTCCCCGGCAGAGGCGAAGCGCCGGAAACGCGAGCCGAAGCGTTCGCCCCGTCAAGCCGCATGCGGATCACCGCACTGGAAGCACGCTGAGAGCTGACAGCTGACAGCTGAGAGCTGAGTGCGGAATGCTGAGTGCCGGCGGCTCGGTGCAATTCCAGCACCGCTTCGTCGGCGGTCAGAAACAGGCTGTAGCCGGCGCCGCGCGCGAGGAACTTGACCTGAGGAGCGGTCTGACCCTGGTTCGGCTCGAAGAACAGCGGTAGCGACAGCGACTTCGAAGAAAGCGCCTTATGGGCGGCAGATCTTTGCTCGGCAGATCCTGGCCCGCTGGCTTTGGCGGCATGTACTGCGGTTGCAAAATAAAACACGACGCCCGCGGTGGCGAGCACTGCCACCGCCAGAAATGCAGCTTTCATCCAATTTCCTGTCTTTTTTCCTGTCTTTTTCTCTGAAACCGAACGTCTCACCGAACCTCCTACCGACACAGGGTAATTCCAATTCACGAAGCTCCTCCGATTTCCCAATTTCGTGGGGTGAGAACAAGAATGGCACACAAACACCGCTGCCGCTCGACGCCCTTAGGAAGCGGATGCGTACCTGTCACCAGAACACTGGGATTGAACCAAACAAATACTTTTACATTCAACAGATACGCTGTCAAGCCGGGCAGACACGATGGGCCGCATAGTGAGAAGCCGAAAGAGGGGCAAATGGTTGCAAAGAAAAAGGTCTCAGGTCCAACTCCAGGTCCCAGGTGTCAGGTCTTAGGTCTTAGGTCTTAGGAAAAGCGTCAGTGATGAAACCACGACCTTGAGTCTGAGACCTAAGACCTGCCACCTGACACCTGACACCTGAGACCTGCCCCCTAAGACCTGCCACCTGACTTTTTCAACTCCTCGATCTCCCGCTTCAGGCGCGAGTAGCGCCGCACGATCGTCCCCAAATAGGCGATGTGGATGATCCAGGTGACGGCGTAGGCTGCAAAAAGGTATCCGCTTCCGCTCATCGCACACCTCTGCGGGGGTCCAACAGCGATTCCAGGGCATGGGCCTGGTCGACGTCGCGCTGCAGCTTTTCCAATCGATAGCGCGACCAGCAAACCAGAAAAGCAAAGCAGGAAAAGGCCAGCCAGTTGATAAGCAGCACGTGCAGCATGCGGGGATCGATGGAACCGCCTCCGCCCATGACCGGCTGCGGGTGCTGGGTGCGGAAGAACCAGATCGAGAAGTACACGAACGGCACGCACAGCGCGCCCAGAACCGCTAGTGCGGCCGCCAGCGCGGGCGTCTGTCCGCTGGAAGAGAAGCGGCGCAGGAAAAGATAGCTTACATAGATGAGCCACAGCACCAGGGTCGAAGTCAGGCGCATGTCCCACGTCCACCAGATGCCCCAGACCGGACGCGCCCAGATCGGGCCCGTGACCAGCACGATGGTGCAGAACACGACGCCGACTTCAGCACTCACCAGCGCGACGATATCGGCAGCAGGCCGGCGCTTAATCAGATAGAGAACCGAAGCTCCGAAATTGACGAAGAAGAGGATGAACGCAGTCCAAGCCGAGGGTACGTGATAGTAGAAAATCCGCTGCACGTCGCCCATGGTCTGTTCGGTGGGCGCACCGACCAAGGCCATGTAAAGCGCGTAGCTCAGCAGGATCGCGGTCAGGATACCGAGGATCGGGAAGGCTTTTTTCATTCTGCGTTCAACACCGTTTCAAACAGGAGCAGACACACCGTAGTAAACACCAGATCGTAGCTCGCAAGCAACACGATCCAGAAGCGCGCGCCTTCACCGTTCAGTATGGCGGTGGTAGATTGCACCATGGCGAGGAGAGCCGGGATCGAGATTGGGAACAGCAGCAGCGGCAGCATGATCTCGCGGCTGCGCGTCCGCAGGGACATGGCGGCGAAGAAAGTTCCGTTCACGACCAGGGCCCAGGTTCCAAGCGCCGCAACCAGCAGCAGTTGCCATACCGGGCCCAGCGCCCGCAGCCGGTAAAACACGACGAAAAGCGGCGTCATGAGCGCTTCCAGCACGCTGACGAAAATAAAATTGCCCAGTGTCTTTGCTATGAACAGCGAGTTCGCTGGAGCGGGCGATACCCGGTAGGCGTCGAGCACCTGGTTGCGAATCTCTCGCGCCCAGGTTTGGTTGAGCGCCACCACCGCCGCGAACAGGAACGCTACCCAGATCAGGCCGCCCGCGATCTGGCGCGATTCTTCGGCGCTCGGATCGAACGAAAAACTGAACACGACCACCACCAGCAGAGAGAAAAACAGCATGGAGTTGATGGCGTCCTTCGACCTCCACTCCAACCGAAGGTCTTTGAGCAGCGTGGCGCGGGTGATGCCGGTGGGCGCGCTCATCGTGCGCTCTCCGGCCGTTTCAGTTCTCGCGTGCGCCCGACAATTTTGCCGGATTCCATCCAGACGAACTCGTCGGCCGCGCCCTCGAGCAACGAGGCCTGGTGCGTGACGATGAATAGAGTTTTGCCCTGATCGCGGGTACGGACCAGCAGGCGCACCATTTCCGTTGCGGAATGAAGGTCCACGTTCGAGAAGGGCTCATCGAGCAGCAGGATTCGAGGATCGTTCAGAAGCGCGCGCGCCAAAGACATTCGCTGCCGCATGCCTTGCGAATACTGGCCGACGGGGCGGTCGAGATCGGGATCAAGACCGACCGAGCGGATGACCTGCGCGCAGCGCGTGCTGCTGGCGATTCCGTACAGCCGGGCAAAGTATTCCAGGTTCTCCATCCCGCTCATCTCGTCATAGAGCAGGGAAGGATGCGCCATGTAACCCACGTACTGGCAGATGTCGTGAAACTTGTTGGTCCCGAGGATTAAGATCTCGCCGCTCGACGGCTGGTTGAGTCCCGCCAGAGTGCGCAGCAATGTAGTTTTGCCGGCGCCGTTATCGCCGAGAATGGCGTAGAGTTTCCCGCCGGAAAATTCCGCGGTGACGCCGCGCAGAGCGGCAAAACGGCCAAACTGTTTGATCAGGTTCGAGACGGTGACGACGGGGACGGGCGCGGCTTCAGTCAATGGGTTGAAGGTTAATTCGACATCCCGCTCGAACCGGAATTCTGGTTCTGCGACATGCTCTTGCCGGGCTCAGCCGCCGGAGTGGCTGCGGGTTGACCGGGCTGCGGCGCGTACTTCGACGCGCATTTTGCCTGCAATTGCTTGGCGTGGAAAACGCGGTCACGTCCGAAACTGCCATCGGCCAAAGCTTGCGAGTCGTCCTTAAAAGTGTCGGGCGGAGCTTCGGTCCCGGTATACGAAACCGGCAGCGTCAGGTCATTTTCCTTCAACATGAAGTCCACGCGGGTTCCGGAGCGCTTGATCGAGCCCGGCACCACGTTTCCGGCCACTCGCAGACGCTTGGAGTAAGCCTCGTTCCCCATGCCGTTCAATTCTTTGATGGTGACGTAGTAGCTCTTGCTGTCCTGCACGCCGGTGTAGGCAAGATAGCCGAGGGAAAGCAAAATCAACACGGTCACCGAACCAAATTTCAGATACTTGCTTGCTTCACTCGACATGGAAACCTCACCCCTGTGTAAAAACTGTACGCGCTGCTCGGGTGTGGGTCAAGATGCACGAGTTCGCGGACAAGAGTGTCCGCGCCACACGCTCATCTCACTCCATTTACAATTTACAATCCATTCAGCGGCACATACGAACCCACAAAGGCAGGCCTGATTCCAATGATCCATCCCTGGCACGACGTAACGCCCGGCAGCAAGCTGCCGCAGGAGTTCAACACCGTCATCGAGATTCCCTTCGGCTCGAGCGTGAAATACGAACTGGACAAGACCAGCGGCCTGATCAAGCTCGACCGCATCTTGTACTCGGCGGTTTACTATCCCGCAAACTATGGCTTCGTTCCGCAGACCCTGGCCGAAGACGACGACCCGCTCGATGTGCTGGTGCTGTGCCAGGAAACCGTGGTTCCGCTGACCATTATCCACGCGCGCGCCATCGGGCTCATGACCATGATCGACTCGGGGAAAAAAGATCATAAGATCATCGCCATCGCCACCGAAGACCCGGAGTTCAACGCCTACCGCGAAGCGGCGGAAATGCCGCCGCACCGTTTGATCATGCTGCGCCGCTTTTTTCAGGACTACAAGCAACTGGAGGGCAAGTCGGTCGAGGTGGACGAGATCCAGCCGGCAAGCGAGGCCTATCCCATCATCGAGGATGCTTTGCACCGCTACAGCGAGCAGCGGCGCAAGGGATTTGACGGCGTCAAAGCGTGATGGCCGGCGGTGCGGGAACCACAACCATCCTGTTTTCAAGAAGATGCGGGTGTTTCTCGATGCGCCCGTGTTTTTGCTGGGACTGTAAACATAAAGTCCATAGACTTACTGGACATTATCCGGAAACTGCTCTATAGTTTGAATGGTTCCCTCCTGGCCCGTACCGCTATTCGCCTGGTGGTACGGGCCCTCTTTTTCCGCTTAGTTCCCTTTTTCCCGCTCGTAAGGCTTTTGCATGTAGCGGCGGCATTCCTCGAGCGCGCCCTGGGTATTGTCGTTGGTCTGGATGGCCTGGCGGTATTCATTGACGGCGCGTTCGCGCTGGCCGGTTACGTCGAAAATTTTACCCAGTTGCAAGTGGCTCCAAACCTCGGTCCATCGCGGCTCACCGTCGCCATTCAGCGATGATCGGTAGGCGTTGGCCGACGCCTGATAATTTTTCTGCAGGAAAAACACCTCGGCGATCCGGTAGTGGGCGAGCGAACTGTTCTTGTTGACTTCGAGCGCTTTGTTGAACTCGCTCAGCGCTCCCGCCAGATCGCCCTGCTGGGTCAGACCCTGTCCGCGCACAATGGACGCCCGCAGCTTGATGTCCTTGGAGTTGGTCAGCACGCGGTTTTCGGGATCGATCGAAATCCGTCGCGGCCGTCCAAAGGTTTCCACCGAAAACGGGGAATCGGTGCCCACCACCTCAATACGTTTTTCTTCCGTTCTTCCATCGGTATCGATTCTCAAACTTACCGGCATGCGGAACAGATCAAGATCCTGGGTGATCGCGCCGACTATCCGGAAGCCTTTGTTGGTGCCCAGCCGGTAGACCGTGTACTTGGCCTTGAACTCGGGAGCGCTGGTGGAATCCATCCACTGCGAGTAGAACCAGGTGAGTTTTTCGCCAAACACATGCTCGCTGAGTTCGCGGAAATCGTCGCTGCTGGCGGACTTGCCCGCGTACTTGGTGGCGAACTCGCGCATGATCTTCAGATACTTGTTCTCGCCGACGACCCAGCGCAGCATGTGCAGGATCATGGCGCCCTTGTCGGTCACCAGAGACTGAAATTCGGGAGAAAAATAGTCCAGTTTGGCGGCGCTTGAAAGCGGCACGCTGTCATAGGCGAGCGCGCCCACCGACATGTCCTTCACCATTTCCTCGAGCCCCGCTTCGCCCGCCGCGCTCTCTACGTAGCGAGCTTCGGAGTAGCGCGAGAAGCCGTCGCTGATCCACCAGTCGTCTTTCGACGCCGGACTCACCGAGACGCCCCACCATTGATGGGCAATCGTATTGGCCAGCAGCCGGTAGTTGGTCTTCTCCGTGATCGCGCGGCTCGAAAGGGCTGCGATTTCGGGCGCCCACGCCGAGGGCACTGTGTCATCCGGGATTTCAACGACTTTCAACCGCGTCGAGGGTGCGACTCCATACTGGGTGACGAAGTAAGTGAACGCCTTGATCGCCGTCGATGCGTACTCCGCGCCCAGGGTCTGTTTATTGGGTTTGAAGAACACGTGCAGGTCGATGCCCGCTTCATCGCTCTTGAATTCCTGGAAGGTGCCGGCAATGATCGTGCCCGGAAAACTCGGCTTGTCCCACGTGAAAGTGAAGGTCTTCGAGTTCGCCAGCGCGGTCGCGGGCTTCTTTGATGTTGCAGTTGCCGCCGCCGACGTCTCATTCCCGCTGCCGATCGCCACCATGTGCGCCGGGACGGTAACGCTGATCGTCGAAGTAAAGCGGTTGACGCCGTATCCCGCGACCGGAAACCACAATCCGGAGTAAAGCAGGTAGCTGGTCTCGGGGCCGACGTAGGCGAGCTTCAATCCCTGAACCGGGCTGTCGTCGGCGCTTTCCAGCGTGCCTTCGTACTCGAAGGTGAAGGTGGTGCTGGCATTCTTTGGGAGGTCGCTGTTAAGCGCGAAGCGCACGGTCGAATCCTGCGTGTTGCGCTCCGGAGTGAGCGGCTTGTTGTTCGCGTCCGTGAGCTTCGTAATGCGCAGCGCGTTGTTCAACTGAAACACGGCCACGTTGAGGTCTTCGAGCGCCGTGACCTTGACTGTGGCGCGCGCGGTGAGCTTGTGAGTCTGCGGCAGGAGTTCGACGTCGATCTGATAGTCGTCCGCGCGCAGGCGCGTTTTCTCGGCCGCCAGCACCGGCCGGTTCGCGACCGAGGTAAGAAACAAGCCAAGAAAAAAGACAACAGTCAAACAGAGCGCCCGACGCGCTGGTCGAGAGTGGCAAAGCTTCAAGTAGAGTCTCCTGGCAGGGCTACAGTTCTAAGATGTCAATTTTCCCGCAAAAGATGCTGTGCCGACAAGGGTTAGCGAAATTTGTTCGCTGAAAATTTGTCGCCGAGTCGCGGCGCGGACAGTTTTGGCGGTGCCGCAAGTCCGGTACAAGACCGGGCACATAGTTTACAGAATAGACCGGAGACGTGATTTACAGTTTTGGCCCGCTTCGCGAGGGAGGGCTGCCCGCGACGGAAAATAAAAGTTCAACTGGTCAAAGTTTCTGCACATGCCAGCGCGGCAATGTGCCCCAATTCGGGAAAACAACCCCTACCTCTTTGAAAAACAAGTTTCCCTCAATTGGTGCAGAGGTGGCGCAGAAGTTGCACCGTACTGCTCAGTACATCTTGAATCGCCCAGCCACCCGGCGGTCCGCCGCCCTCCTCCTGGCAACCGGACTTCGCGATGACAAGCGCAAAGGAGGTTTTCCTTGCAAACCGCCCGCTTGCTCGTTCTCACGCTTCTGGTGGTCCTTCTGGTCATCGCCCCCGCCCTGGCCCAAAGCCAGTTGCCCAACGAAATGCTCCGCGCCGTGCGCGATGAAATCAACTCGACGGCCAGCTACACGCTCACCGCTGCCCCGCCGGTCTCGCTTCCGGACACGCCCGCCCCGCAAAGAGTCATCGACAAAAAGTTCATCGCCGTCATGGGAGCGCTTGGTGTTGCTGAGAGTATGCGCTTCACCACGCACAAGCTGGTGCTGGACCACGAGTTCGCCGCCGGCGCTCCCTGGGTCACCCGCGTCGCTCCGAACCAGCACCTGGTCGCCAAGTACGCGGGGCTCTACGCGGCCGAATTGCTCGTGGCTTACGAACTCAAGAAGCCCCATTCCTGGCTTCCCGGCGACAAGATCATCCGAAAATTTTGGTGGGCGTATCCCGCGGCAATGGTGGCGATCCATACCAGGAACGGGGTTCGCAGCATCCGAACCCAAGCTCCGTCAGGATGCCCCGTGGCCGAGTGTGGATCGCAATAGTTCCGCGTAACGGTCCGAGAGAAAAGCGGGTGCCCCACGCATTCGCGTTCTAGGTGTCCAGTCCCATGACATGCTTTACAGTTTGTCCCGGGACATCCTGTACAGTTTTCGTTAGGGATCGGATCTGGGAATCCAACGCTCGACCGCGGTCGAGCGTTGGATTCCCAGATCGAGTTCCCGGATCAGAGTCCGACAGTAGTACACCAACACTCGTTGTTCCACGCGTTCCAGTTGCACCCATTCTCCGCGCAAAGCACGGCTGATTTTCCAGCGATTTCCGTGGAGATCGAGTTTGCCCTGGCAATCCACTTTCAACACCTTCGATCCGGCTGCGTATTCCCAGCGCGGGGGATGCGGATCGTAGGTGCGCTCGCTTTTATGCCACACGCTGGCCGGCGTTTGCATCCCCAAAGCTTCATGCGGACGCACGTGGTTGTGCTCCCAGCGATAGGCATCCAGCCAGGGCTGCGGTTCTTTTCGCGGCGCTTCCCGTGCCTGCAACGCTCGTTCCAAGGCGCCGTGGAAACGCTCTACCTTGCCTTGCGTCTGGGGATGCCGAAACCCGCTCCAATGCAGCCGGATTCCTTGCTTCATCAGCCATACCGTCAACCGCGTCGCGCCCGTCGGCGCCCGCGCACTCCACCACGGGATCCCGTGATCCATCAGCATCGCTTCCGGCACACCACAAGTGGCAAACGCCGTCTCCAGTCGCTCCCGCACTAACTCGGCGTGCGTGCTCCACACCGCTTGCAACACCAGCAGGTAACGGCTGTGATCATCCAGCACCGACAACGGGCCGGCGGCCGCGTTCCAGCCTTTCGGACTCTTGAAGTCCATCTGCCACAACTCGTTGGGCGTGCTCCGCTCAAATCGGCCCGTGGCCTGGGAATGCCGGTCGTGATCCCGCACCAGGTCGTGGCGCAACAGAATGCGATGGATCGTGCTGCGGGTCAGCTCCACCTTCTCCCGCGCCAGCAGGATCTGGAGCTTGCGCGCTCCCCAGTCGGGATAGCGCTGGCGCATCTCCACCACGCGCTGCTCCAACTCTGCGGTGGTCCGCGTGGGGCTCTGCTGCGGACGCCGGCTGCGTTCTGCGATCCCGGCCAGACCCGCTTCTTGATAGCGTTTTCGCCAGAGACATCCCGTGGGGCGAGAGATGCCGAACTCCTGGCACAAGGCGGTGAACGACTTCTCTTGCCGCGTCGCCGCCACTACGAACCTGACTTTCTGCTCTTCGACATCCATCGTCTTCCACGGCATCCTTTACACTCCCGCGCTCGCTACGCTCGCGTGGGAGTGTAAAGGATGTCCCGAGACGCTTTGTAAAGGATGTCATGAGACCGAACACGTTCTTTGCGAATGAGTGGGCGGCTCAAACCTCGCAAGCGAAGCGAGGGATCTGGACTCGGCGGCGTCGCTCGGACCTACTCGATCATTTTCAGTATGATCTCCGCCGCCGTCTCCGAAGGATGTGCGCCGCCGCTCCCTTGCTTCAGTCGAGCCTTCACCGCCGCCAATCGCTCGATCATGCGCGCCCGCGGCTTGCCGTCGGGGATGATCTTATTCATCTCCGCGACGATGTTTTCCGCCGTGAACTTGTGCTGCACCAGTTCTGGGACGACCTCCTCCTCCGCAATCAGGTTGACCATCGCAAAGTGAGGAACCTTCACGCGCGGTTTGCCCAGCGCGTAGGTGAGCGCAGAAACGCGGTACACCATGACAAACGGAGTGCCCATGATGGCCGCTTCGACCGTAGCCGTCCCGCTGGCAACGATCCCCGCGCGCGAGTGGTAGAGCGCAGGCAAAGCCTCGCGCACCAAGTGAATATTCCCCTGTAGAGACGCGGCTTGCCGCGTCTCTGTCGGCGTCGCGATCAATTCCTTGAGAAACGCCGCGTCCAGCATGCGCGCCACCGGCAGCAGGAATTCATAACCGCTGCCCAGGCGATCCGCCGCGTTCAGGCGATCTGCCGCATCAAGAATCGTCGGCAGGTTCATGCCCACTTCTTTGCGGCGGCTGCCCGGCATCAGCGTGATCCAGGGCATCGCCCCGTCGATCTGGTTCTCGGCCGCATAAGCTTCGCGAGTAATTGCAGGCGCGGGCAGATCGGCCAGCGGATGGCCGACAAACGTCGCGTCCACTCCGCGATCGCGATAGAACTTTTCTTCGAAGGGAAAAATCACCAGCGCCTTGTTGACATACTTGCGCAGCAACTTTACGCGCCCCTGCCGCCACGCCCAGAACTGCGGGCAGACGTAGTAAACCACCGGAATGCCGCGCCGACGCATCTGCCGCGCCACGCGCCAGTTGAAGGCTGGCGCGTCGATGACGACCGCAAGCGCCGGCCCTTTCTCATCGGCCGACCGAATCAATTTCCGATAGAGCCCAAGAATCTTCGGCAGATGGTTCAGGACCTCCGTGATGCCGACGACCGCAAGGTCTTTCGCGTCGACAACAATCTCGCATCCCGCCGCCCGCATGCGCTCCCCGCCCGCGCCGAAAAATTCAAGCTGCAAGGCCTGCGTAGGGGCGGACGCCCCCGTCCGCCCAGCGGAGCGAAGCTCCGCTGCCCGCCGCCGCAACGCTTCCATCAGTTGCGCGCCATACATTTCACCCGAGGCTTCACCAGCGGAGATGAGAACTTGCACGGAACACATTGTAACGGGGCGGACGGAGCGGTGTTCACAGCCTGCGGAAAAACTAAGGCTTCGTATCAGGGCATCGCTTTAGCGATGCCAAAAGTTCTTCCGCCTGTAGAGGCGGGGCTTGCCCCGTCTCCGGAGACGCGGCAAGCCGCGTCTCTACGGGGAATCCGGTGCCCCTTCAGGGGCTGGGGCATCGAGGACCGACTTTTTCCGCAGCCCGTTCAGTCGTCCGCGTTCGCCGTGACCGACGGTATCCCCGCCGGCATCTCCTGATCTTTGTATTGCAGTTGGTAGAGCTTCCAGTAAATCCCGCGCTGGGCCAGCAGTTGCTGGTGCGATCCCATCTCGCGCACCTGGCCTTTGTGCATCACGATGATCTTGTCGGCGCGCTGGATGGTCGAGAGCCGGTGCGCGATGATCAGCGACGTCCGCCCTTCCACCATGCGGTTGAGCGCGTCGCGCACCCGGAACTCGGTCTCCGTATCCACGCTCGAAGTCGCCTCATCGAGAATCAGAATCTTCGGATTATGCGCCAGCGCGCGCGCGAACGAAATCAACTGCTTCTGTCCGGTCGAGAGCGTCGAGCCGCGTTCGCGCACTTCCTCTTTGAATCCTCCCGGCAAGGTTCGGATGAAGTCGGCGAGGTTGACGTCCTCCGCCGCCTGCTCCACATCCGCGTCTTGAATGCGCGCCGTCCCCAGCCGGATGTTGCCCTCAACCGTGCCGCTGAATAGAAACGGATCCTGCAAGACGACGCCGAAGCGGCCGCGCAGTTCGTCGAGATCCATCTCCTTGATATCCACGCCGTCGATGCGAACCGCTCCCCGCTGCACCTCGTAGAAGCGCATCAGCAGCGAGATCAGCGTAGTTTTGCCCGCCCCGGTGTGGCCGACGACAGCAATCGTCTCGCCCGGTTCAAGCTCGAAATTAACGTCGCGCAAAACCCAGTCAGGCTCGCCCGCTTGTGGAGCGACGGGCGCCCCCGCCCGTCCCGCCGCGCCCACAGCCTCCGGACGGGCGAGGACGCCCGTCCCTCCACCAGCGTTGTACGCAAACCACACATGGTCAAACTCAATCCGCCCCGGCCCCTGCGGCTGTTTCGTGATCGCCGGCGAGGTTACCTCAATCTTCGTATCCAGCAGCTTGAACACGCGCTCGCCCGCCGCCATCGCCGACTGCAGGATGTTGTACTTCTCGCTCAAGTCTAGGATCGGACGGAAGAAACGCAGCGCGTACTGTATAAAGGCGGCCAGCACGCCGATCGACGCCACATCCTGCACGATGTGAAAAGTGAAAAGGCTCTTCCTTGAGAATCCAATAGCCACACTGGAAACGGCCGCGTGCCGGAGGATTCCATTCCCGCCGAACCAGATGATGCTGGCGATGGCAATCGACGACAAAAAGTCAACCACTGGGTAATACACGGAGTAGGCCATGATGGCGTCTTTGAATGCCTTCATGTGCGAGGCGTTGATGTCGGAAAATTTATTGAAGGCGCGCTTCTCGCGATTGAAAAGCTGCAACACCAGCATTCCCGAGACCGCTTCCTGCAAGAAAGAATTGATCCGGGCGATGGCGGTGCGGATGCGCCGGTAGGAATCGCGCACCTTGTCGCGAAAAATCAGGGTCGCGTACACGATGAGCGGAAGCACGGTGAAGGTGATGAGCGCCAGCTTCCAGTTCATCAACATCATGATGCCGATGATGCCGGCGAGCACGAAGACATCTTCAAAAATGGAGACCACGCCCGCCGTGAACATTTCATTCAGCGCATCGACGTCGGTGGTCACGCGGGTCACGAGTCGCCCGACCGGGTTCTTGTCGAAAAACGCGACGTGGATGTGCTGCAAGTGGCGGAAAATCTGCCGGCGCAGATCGAACATCACTTTCTGCCCCGTCCACTGCATCAGGTAGGTCTGAATGAACTCCAGCGTGAAAGTGAAGATGAGAATTCCGACGTAGAGCCCGCCAATCTGCGCGATGCCGGTCAGCGGAGTGCTGCTCAGCCGGTCGCCAATCCAGGAATGCGAGTTGGGCGACTTCGCCAGGTATTTATCGATGGCGATCATGGTGAGGAACGGCCCCAGCACGTCCAACCCCGACTTCAGGATGATCGCCCCGAGCGCCACCACCACGTGCCACTTGTACGGACGCAGATACGTAAGCAGCCGCCGCATCAGCCGGCCGTCGTACGCTTTCCCTAATACTTCTTCTTCCTGATTGGAGGCCATCGGTGCCGCAAGAGAACCAAATCCGGGATTATCCTAATTAAAGACTACCTTAATTGAAGATGACGCAATTAAGGTCACTCGAAAAACATTACTCCAAATAGATGGCCAAACCGGCGCCGAGGATGCAGGCCAAACCGTCCCAACAGCTAGGAACCGAGTCTCTTCGCCATCGAACAATAAATGTCCACCGCTTCCACTAGCTGCTTCTTCTCCACAAACTCGCCCTCCGTGTGCGCCACGTGAATTGAGCCTGGACCCAGCAGCAGCGGCTCGCCCCAATTTGCAAGCGACGGAATATCGGTGGTGAAGGCCGCGACCATTGTCGGCAAACCGTCCAACGTCCGCAGCCGCACGAACGGAGTCTCGCGGGTGAAGCGAACCTCCGCCAGTTCGCCGATGGCCTCCGTAATCTCGCGGCGCAGTGCTTCCGCCGGGCCCACCAAACGATAGAAAAGATCAGCCTTGGCAAAATCGGAAATGACATTCGGCGCGCGCCCGCCCTGAATCGATCCCACGTTCTTCGTGCATGGGCCCACCTCGGCATCTTCGGGAAGTTTCATCGCGTGCAAACGGTGCAGCGCTTCCACCAGCTTGTCGATTGCCGACTCGCCCAGTTCCGGATACGCCGAGTGCGCCATCTTTCCGCGCGCCACCAGTTCCACGTGCAGCGCACCCTTGCTCGCCAGCGCCAGTTTGTTTTCGGTGGGCTCGCCGTTGATCATGAAGCGGGCGCCCATCGGCTGCCGGTTGGCCGTCTTCGCGCCGATCGAGTCCCGCTCCTCGCCCACCAGAAACAGCAACCCGGCGAAAACGCCCGCCCCGCGCAGCTTCTCCGCCGCCAGAATCTGTGCCGCAATAATCCCCTTCGCGTCGCACGCTCCGCGCCCGTAAATGCGCCCGTCATCTTCGGACGAGGCAATGAACGGCGGCACCGTATCCATGTGCGTGGAGAAAACGATCTCCGGACGAGCATGACCCGGCCACGCAGCCAGCACGTTCGCGCGCGCGCCCTCGACCGGCATTTTCCGAGCTTCCAGCCCGCGCCGCCGCAGCTCGTCGCAAAGGAAATCTCCCACCACACTTTCATTCGGAGTGATGGATTCGATATCGATCAGACGGCGGGTAAGCGCAAACAGTTCCATGCAGTAAAAGCGTAACAGTGGATAGTGAATAGTGGATAGCGCTTTGAAGGGGCACGGCTTCAGCCGCTCCGTCTAACTGACCACCGGCCACTGTTGTACTCTGATTCCGTGCTCTCCGAAAACTCCAGCATCCGCTCGCTCTTCCTCGCCGGCCCCGCCGGACGTCTGGAAGCTTTGCTCAACGCCGGATCGCCCAACGCGACGCACGTCGCCGTAGTGTGCCATCCGCATCCGCTCTACGGCGGAACGCTGCACAACAAAGTCGTCTTCCACGCCATGAAAGCGCTCAACAGCTTTGGATTCCCCGTGCTCCGCTTCAACTTCCGCGGCACCGGCCTGAGTGAAGGCGAGCACGCCAGCGGCGTCGGCGAAGTCGAAGACGTGCGCGCCGCCCTCGACTGGATCGAACGCGAGTTCACGCTCCCCGTCATCTTTGCCGGCTTTTCTTTCGGCGCCTCCGTCGGACTGCGCGCCGCCTATGCCGACGACCGTGTCCACGCACTCATCGCCCTCGGCCTGCCCGCCGTCGCCGTCGAAGACCGCATCTACGATTTCGAATTCCTGCGATCATGCGCCAAACCAAAACTTTTCGTCAGCGGCTCGCGCGATCAGTTCGGTCCCGCCGGAAAACTCGAAGCGCTCGTCAACACCTTTGCCGATCCGAAGAAGTTGGTCCGCATCGAAGCTGGAGACCACTTCTTCGAAGGAAGACTCAAGGAGATGCGCGTAACCATAGAAGACTGGGTTCAAGAGACCCTGCCCACGAAAGCCCCCAGCGACTAAGGGCAGACGGCGAACCGCGAACGGCGAACGACGAACAGCGAACGACCAACGACCATCGACTTTTCTATAATCCCCCCATGCCCGATCTCTCGCCCGCACGCGACCAGCAATTCCGCCGCATGCGCGAAGTCGTCCGTGAGATATTCACCGCAGCGCTCAAGAACGCCTCCATCGAAAGCGCCTTCGCTTGCAACGTGCATTGCGAGCGCCGCGTCCTGCGCATCGGCGAAGACCTCCACGATCTCGATTCCTACCAGCGTGTCTTCGTCGTTTCCATCGGAAAGGCCGCGCACACCATGGCGGCCGCTCTCGAGGCCCAACTCGGCAGCAGTCTCGAAGGCATCGTCGCAACCTCGGTCGAACCAGCCAGCCAAGTGCGCGGCTTCCGCTATTTTCGCGGAGGACATCCCACGCCCACCGCCGAATCCATCCGCGCCGCCGACGCCATCCTCAAGTCGCTGACTGCTCTCGACTCCGCTTCGCTCGCCATCTTTATGATCTCCGGCGGCGGCTCTGCCATCGTCGAAAAGCCCGTTGACGATGAAATTTCGCTGCCCGACCTCGCCGCCACCTACCGGACGCTGGTCCACTCCGGCGCGCCCATCGCCGAGATCAACGCCATCCGCAAACATCTCTCCGCCGTCAAGGGCGGACGTCTCGCCCAGGCAGCCTATCCCGCCCAGCAGATTTCGATTCTCGTCTCCGACGTGCCCGGCAATACACCCGACGCGCTCGCCTCCGGCCCCACCATGCCCGATTCCACTTCCATCCATGACTGCGAACGCATCGCCGCCAAATACAACCTTCTCGATCAGTTCCCTAACTCCGTTGCCAATCTCTTCCGTCAGCACGCCCTCGACGAGACGCCCAAATCCGACGACCCCGCTTTCGTCCGCGCGCGCTGGTGGACCGTGCTCTCGAACAAAGTCGCCATCGATGAAGCTGCCGTAGCCGCCACCCGCGCCGGTTTCGCCGTCGAAGTCGATAACTCCTGCGACGACTGGCCCTACGACAAAGCCGCCGACTACCTGCTCAATCGCCTGCGCGAACTGCGCCGCAAAGTCTCGCGCGTCTGCCTGATCTCGGGAGGCGAAGTGACCGTGACCGTCCGCAACGGTGGCATCGGCGGACGCAACCAGCAGTTCGCCCTCGCCTGCGCCGAACCAATATCGAGACACGACATTACCGTGCTGAGCGCCGGCACCGACGGCATCGACGGCAACAGTCCTGCCGCCGGCGCCGTAGTCGATGGCAGCACCCTTGATCGTGCCAACAGTGATCGCGTCGATGCCCGCGCCGGCAGTGCCGAAGCCGTGCGCCACGCACTCTCCAGTTTCAACGCCTATCCTCTTTTCGACGCGCTAGGCGACACCGTCGTCACCGGACCCACCGGAAATAATCTTCGCGACCTGCGCATCCTGCTGGCTTACTAGAAAGTTTCGTATAAGTTTTCCTGCCTGTAGAGACAGGGCTTGCCCCGTCTGGGGAGACGCGGCAAGCCGCGTCTCTACGAGAAATCAAACGCCCCTTTAGGGGCTGGCATCGACATCACTTCCGCGGCGCCAAAGTTAGCGTGATAACACCTGACAGTTCATGGTCTTCCGGCCCACCGTAAATTCTTGTAAATCTCCCTCCGCCCCGGCATCGTCCCGCTCTCCGCCTGCATCCAAGCTGTTAAATCCAATACTGCACCGGAGGTTTCGATTGAAACAGACATTGCGTATTGCCATCCTCTTGACGTTTGCCTGGGCTGCCCTGGCGGCGTTCTCGAATTTCGCGCAGGCTCAGAAAATCGACTTTGCTTTCGGCATCAGCACGGTGGATGCCCCGGGAGCCAGCGCGGCGAGCGGGAATCACCAGCCCGTCTCCCTCACCGGCGGCACCTATCCGGGCTTTAGCGGGGACGTGCTCTTCTTCCACAATCTCGGTCTCGGGGGCGAAATCTACTGGAAGGCAAACCAGGGCAATTACGGCGGCGACCCCACGCTTCCGTTTCGGCCACTCTTTTTCGACTTCAACGCCGTTTACTCGCCCAAGCTCGCGAGCCACACGTATCTGGAGCTTCTCGGCGGCATCGGCGCGCTGGACACCCGCTTCTACTGTCAAACTTGCAGCAATGGCATCACCAACTATTCGAGCGACAAGCACTTCATGGGAGACTTCGGCGCCGGCATCAAGTTCTATCCCAAAGGCGGCTTTTTCATCCGCCCCGAGGCGAAACTCTACCTGGTCAATAACAACATTTACTTCAGCTCCCCGCGCGTGACGCGCTACGGCCTCTCCATCGGCTACACCTTCAGATGAAAATAGCAACGGTTCTAAGGTTGTCATCCTGAGCATACGAGTTGTCATCCTGAGCGAAGCGAAGGACCTGCTGTTTGCCAGCCTCGGCAAGCCATGTCCTTCGCAGCTTGCGGCAGCGGGATGTTTCGTATCAGGGCATCGCTTTAGCGATGCTGGAAACCGTCGTCATCGTGAGCCCCTTTAGGGGCTGGGCGTCGAAAAGCGCGCTTCCGCTTTGTAAATTTTTCGCCCGCCCCAACTTGGCGAGTTTCCTGTTTCACCCGTCCCGCATTATGATAGAGGCATGAATTTCGGCTTCTCCGGCGAGATGATCTTCCTGTTTTTTCTGGCGCTGATCCTTTTCGGCCCCAAGAAAATGCCGGAGATCGGACGCCAGGTCGCGCGCTTCCTCAACGAGTTCCGGCGCGCTTCCAACGAATTCCGCTCGCAGATCGAGTCCGAAATCAATTCCCTCGAGAGCAGCGTCACTCCCCGGCAGCAGATCCTGCCGCCCCTCCAGGCCCCGCTCGGGTCGCTAGCCAATCGCATCTTCAATCCCCCGCCCGCCGAAAAGCTGGAAGCTGCCGAAGCCGTCGCCGTCGAAACTGCCGCCGCCGTAGAGACGGGGCTTGCCCCGTCTCCCGAGCCTGCTCCCACTCCGAAAGTAGCGCCCGATGCCTGAAGCGGCCGCCTCCTCACCCGTGAACGAAGCCAAGGAGCAAATGCCCACCATGGGCTTCCTCGATCATCTCGAGGAACTGCGCAAGCGAATTATTTATTCCATCATCGCCATCGTTGTCGGCTTCTTTGCCTGTTGGGGATACGCCGAGAATATCTACGAAGTCATGCAGCGTCCCATCATGGACGCGCTCCAACACAATGGCCTCTCCGCAAAACTTGTCTACCTTAATCCCACCGAGCCTTTCAATCTGTATCTCAAAGTCGGAGGCATGGCCGGTTTGTTCGTCGCCTCGCCCTTCGTGCTCTACCAGCTCTGGTGCTTCATTTCGCCCGGTCTCTACCGCAACGAAAAACGCTACGTCATGCCCTTCATGGTCTCGACCGTAGCCCTGTTCCTGGCCGGCGGATACTTCGGCTACAAGCTCGTCCTCCCCGCGGCGCTCGTGTTCCTGATCGGCTACGGCAAAGCTTTCCAGCCGATGATCACGCTCAGCGAGTACAGTTCTCTGTTCCTGACGATCATCGTCGGCCTGGGCGTAATTTTCGAAATGCCGATCCTGGTATTTTTCCTGGCGCTCATGGGCCTCGTCAGCGCCGGCTGGATGTGGCGCAATCTCCGCTATTCCATCCTCGTTATCTTCATCATCGCCGCCATCATCACCCCCACCACCGATATCCTGAACATGTGCATCTTCGCCGCGCCCATGGTGGCCTTGTACGTCCTGAGCATCGGCATCGCCTGGATGGTGCATCCCAACCAGCGCAAGAAACGCGCGGAGAAGGAAGACTCCTAACCACAGCGGGCACAGAGGACCACAGGGAAAACCATGAAACCACCCACGACCACAATGGAAGTTTGCCAGGCGTTCCCCTGTGCCCCCCTGTGCCCCCTGTGGTTAAAGATTTGTCTGCTGCTGCCGCTAACCATTGCCCTGACGAACACCGTAGCCTGCGGCAAAGGAACCTCCGCCGACGCCACCACCGTCAGCGCCGCCCCAAAATCCGAATCTCCCGCTGCGACCTCTGCTCCGTCCCCAGCCGCGCCTCCCGACTCCGCCCCGTTTCCGCACATCGATTCCAAACGCGCCTTCCGGTACACGCGCGAGGTTACCGCCTTCGGCCCGCGCTACATGGGCAGCGAGAATCACAAGAAACTCGAGCGCTACATCCTCGACCACCTCAAAGGCGATCGGGTCGAAGACGATGCCTTTACCGCCGACACCGTAGAAGGGAAGTTCCCGGTCCGCAACATCATCGCCAAGTTTCCCGGCACAAAAGACGGCATCATCGTCATCCTCGGCCACTACGACACCAACTACCCGCTGCGCAATACCGGATACGTCGGCGCCAACGACGGCGGGTCTTCAACAGCTATCTTGCTCGAATACGCCAACCAGTTGCGCGGCAAAAAGCGCGATGGCTACAGTGTCTGGCTCGTCTGGACCGACGGCGAAGAAGCCGTGCAGAAGTGGTCCGACACCGACAGTCTTTACGGCGCCCGCCATCTCGCCGAAAAATGGGACAAAAACGGCACGCTGAAGAAGATCAAAGCGCTCATGGTCATGGACATGATCGGCGACGCCGACCTCAACATCGACCGCAACACCAACGGCGCTCCCTGGCTGCTCGACCTCATCTACGCCGCCGCCGAGCGCGGAGGCTGCCAGTCCCATTTCTACGCCCGTCAGGGCCCGATCGAAGACGATCACATTCCCTTCGTCAAACGTGGCGTCCCCAGCGCCGACGTCATCGATCTCGATTACGGCTACAACAACGTCTTCCATCACACCCCGCAAGACACCATGGACAAGCTAAGCCCCAAGAGCCTCGAAATCGTAGGCGATACGATCCTGGAAACCATCCACATGCTCGACCAACGCTGAGCAAGCCCGCATGGACCAAAGAAGTCGACAAGATGATCAAATGGGGCGCCGAGGTAGATCCGAAAGATCGTGACGCGCTAATCGACTATTTCAGCGCGAACTTCGGCTCCGACCAACTCCCTTACGCCGCCCCAAGAACCGCGACCGAATCACAATCGCAAACCAAAACAAAAAATAGCATCGTCCACAAACTAAAAAACACATCCAATTCTGAGACCTGAGACCTGAGACCTGAGACCTGAGACCTGAGACCTGAGACCTGAGACCTGAGGGCCAAGAGCCAGCAACTCCTGCTAAAATCTCTCAACGCCCGTGGGGGGCGACTCTAAATCGGCTCCAGCAGCCGTGAGTGTGCGGGGATCCTGCTTGTTCCAACGAGTTTGTCCGGCAATCTTTCTGTTCGCATCCATCATTCTGGCGAGCGCGCAAGCGCCCAGCGCCCCGGGCAAGCCGCTTCCCCCCGGACCCGCGCAAGCGAAAGTGAAGGCCGCCTGCACACAGTGTCACAATGCAACCCGCATCACCGAGCAGCACATGACCCGCCAGCAATGGTCCGACCAACTCGAAAAAATGGAAGGCCTGGGCGCCGTCATCCCCGACGCCGATCGCAACGCCTTTCTGAATTATCTGACCAAAAACTTCGGTCCCGAAAAAGGCGCAGCCAAGGACGCAGCAAAGACCGCAGGAAAGAAGTCCGGAAGCGCAGCCGACTAGCGCGGATTGCTAGTGTGAGGACGGGGCTTTGTCCCGTCCAAGCCGAGCGCAGCTCGGCAGCTGCCCATGGCCACAGCAGCTCTGGATTCGCAAAAATCATACAAGAGCAAAGCGCTGCCGACCCAACGCCCGAAGTGGCCATTACGGCAGCGCTGCCCGTGACCAAGCTCTAACTAGCGTCAGCATGAGCTGACCGCAGTGAGACTTCAAGTGATTGTTTAGGTGCGGGGCGAATCCAACACTACTTTTCCTCCGTGTCCCCTGTGCCCTCTGTGGTAGAGGTTTTCTCCGGCCGCAGCAACGGAAACAGAATCACATCCCGAATCGTATGCGAGTCGGTGAACAACATCGCCAGCCGGTCCACTCCCAAGCCCACCCCGCCCGCCGGAGGCATGCCATAACTCAGCGCGTTTATATAATTCTCGTCCATCTGGTGGGCCTCTTCGTCGCCGCGCTCGCGTTCTTTTAACTGAGCCTCGAATCTTTGCCGCTGATCTTCGGGATCGTTCAGTTCGCTGAAGCCGTTTGCGATTTCCATCTTCCCAGCGAATATCTCAAAACGTTCGGTCCAGTCGGGCTCATCCGGCTTCTGCTTTGACAGCGGCGAGACTGCGGTGGGAAATTCGTAGATGATCGTCGGCTGCATCAAGTGTTCTTCCGCCACCGCCTCAAAGATGGCAGCGATCGTCTTGCCTACCGGCGCTGCCGCATCGTATTTCAAACTAATCCCCGCGCCGCGCACTCGCTCTACCAACGCCTCGACCGAATCGCGCGCCGCGAAATCGCTGCGCTCGGGCTTTGCGCCCGCCTTCTCCGGCCAGAAGTGGAGGATCGCCTCGCGCATCGTCATCCGCCGCCAGTTCGCGTGCGACCAGTCAATCTCATGCTCGCCCCACTTCGTCTTCATTCTGCCCGTCACCTCTTTCACTGCCTGCTCGATCGCGCCCTGCGTCGTGTCCAGAATGCCGAGATAATCCGTGTACGCCTGATACGCCTCGAGCATCGTAAACTCAGGATTCCATCTCCACCCCAGCCCCTCGTTGCGGAAGTTGCGGTTGATTTCATACACGCGATCGAATCCGCCCACCGTCAGCCGTTTCAAATAAAGTTCCGGAGCGATGCGCAGAAACAGGTCCATATCCAGCGTGTTGTGATGCGTCTTAAACGGACGCGCCACCGCTCCGCCCGCGATGGGCTGCATCATCGGCGTTTCGACTTCCATGAATCCCTGCCCATCGAAATACCGCCGCAGAGATTGCACCAGCTTGCTGCGCTTCAAAAATACTTCGCGCACTTCCGGATTCATTACCAGATCCACGTAGCGTTGGCGGTAGCGCAACTCAACGTCAGTCAGCCCGTGAAACTTCTCCGGCAAGGGCAGCAGGTCTTTCGACAGGAAGGTCAGTTCGTCGGCATGAATGCTGAGCTCGCCCGTGCGGGTGCGAAACAGATATCCGCGAACCCCAATGTGATCGCCCAGGTCAAGCAGCTTCCACAGTTCGTAGCCGGCATCGCCGACCGCGTCTTTCTTGACGTAGATTTGCAGCCGCTGCCCGTCCTGCTGCAAGTGAGCGAACCCGGCCTTGCCCATCAGCCGGATCGCCATGATGCGTCCCGCAACCCGCACCGTCACCCGCGGAGATTCCAGTTCCTCCGTCGTCTGCCCGCCGTACTCGGCCAGAATCTGCGGCACGGTGTGGCTGTAGTTGTACTTCCGCGGATAAGCCGGATGCCCGAGAGCCTCAATCTTCTTCAGCTTCTCGCGCCGGATTTCATAGATGTTTTCGTCGAGTGCCAATGAGTGTCCTTAACGCCGCAAGAATTCAGCTCGCCCGCCGACAGCGGGCGAATCTCCGATTATAAACATGCTGGAGGCAGGAGACATTTCCTAGCTGCGTGAGGCGGACCTCACCGCGGTGAATCTCCATCGGGCAAACCTCAGCGGCGCGAACCTTGGCGAGCGCGGCAGTTGGTTGCGGCACGTTATGCCAGTTGAAGACGTGGCCCGCGCCCAAGCACTGCCTTAGGTGATGTAGATCACGGCAGGTTCAGACAGCAAGACTCAAAATAAATATTGGCTGCGGACACTGCGGCCGAGTCTCACGAATACATCGCCATGATGGACCTAGAGGAAAAACGAGAAACCGGCGCCAGCTTGATGTTCCTTGGGCTGGGGTTCTGGATGATGGATTTGCTCGTTGTCTTCTTCCTGCCGTCTGGCATTAAGTTTGGGCACTATGCGACGTTCCTCGGCATCATCATCGCGATGGGCGTACTGGGCCTGGTTCTGCTGATCATCGGCTATAAGGTACGCGGCAAGTCCAGCCCAGAGTAGAACGGACCTCGCCAATGGTTCCGGGGAGGTTTTGGGAAGGGCACGGCTTCAGCCGTGCCGCTCGGCGCCGCGAAAAATGCGGGCTTTAGCCCCTGAGGGCCAGATGTGGCGCCCCCGGAAAATTATTTGTGAGATCAGTTCCAGTCTTTTTAAATTCCTAACACGATGGAAAGGAAATTATGGCTTACTCATACTTGGTTCTGGGAGCCGGACGGCAAGGCATCGCCGCGGCATATGATCTGGCCCGTTTTGGCGAGGCCTCGAAAGTTACGCTGGCCGACTTCAATCGAGAACGGGCGCAGGCGGCAGCGGACAGAGTGAACGACCTTGTCCGCAACCGAATCGCCGATGCCATCGGGTTGGATGTCCGCGATGAAAGTGCTACGCGCCGCGCGCTGAAGGGTTACGACGTCGCGCTGAGCGCCGTACCGTACTTCTACAACCTCGACCTGACCCGGGCAGCGATTGAAGCGGGCGTGTCGTTCTGCGATCTGGGAGGCAACACGGAGATCGTCCGGCAGCAGCATGCGCTCGATCCGGAGGCGCGGCGTGCGGGGGTGCGCGTAATCCCCGACTGCGGCATGGGACCCGGCATGGGCAATACACTCGCAGTCTATGCCATGGAACTGGTGGGCGATCCGGAGGAGGTGTATCTCTACGACGGTGGCCTGCCGCAGAAGCCGCAGCCACCCTGGAACTACGCGCTGACGTTTGCCATCGAGGGTCTGACCAATGAATATTACGGAGGCATGACCATCCTGCGGGATGGCAAACTGTTCCACGCACCCTGCTTCACTGAATTCGAAATTGCAGATATCCCGCCCATCGGAAAACTGGAGGCGTTTCTGATCGCGGGCGGCGCCTCGACCGCGCCCTGGAGCTTTCAAGGCAAGCTGCGCACCTACCAACTCAAAGTGTTGCGCTATCCCGGCACCTTTGCGCAATTGAAGGCTTTCTCCGACCTCGGGCTATTCGACCTCAAACCGGTTCGTGTGAAGGGAAATGAAGTGGTTCCGCGCGAGTTCTTCCATGCTTTATTCGAGCCCCAGGTGCGAATGGACGACCGAGTGGACGACGTACGGGACGTGTGCATTGTCCGGGCGCACGCGAAAGGAAAGAAAAACGGGCAGCCCACCGAAGCGGTCGTGGAGATCATCGATTACTACGATGAGACTACCGGATTTACCGCGATGCAACGAATGACGGGTTGGCATGCTTCAATCGTTGCCGCGATGATGGCGAAGCAGGACACCCCAACGGGCGCGATACCGTTGGAGCTGGCAGTGCCGGGCAGGGCCTTTGTGCGCGAAGCCAAAAGGCGCGGATTCAAGATCACGGAACGCAGTGGGCCGGCCGCGGTAGTCGAAGAAGCGCTCGCTCACATGGGTTAGCCATCTTCCAGGATTTTGCTTAAGAATTATTAGAGCGTGTTTCATAAATCGGTTTTGGGTAGGGCACGGCTTCAGCCGTGCCGTTCAGGGCCTGACAGAATGCGGGCTTTAGCCCCTGAGGGGCGCAGCCTTCTTCCCCCCACACCATATATGAAACACGCTGTAGTGACCCTGCGGGAAATACAGGAGGCCCGGCCTTTTGCCGTCGAGCGGCGGCGGAGCGAGTGTCCTCACTCTTGACGTAGCCGGGCCCAATTTGCGGTATTCAGTTTTTCGTCCTCCTAATTTATTACTAGACCCTTCTGACCCCGGCTGTCGGTGACATTTATCACAAATGCGCGGTCAATTCGCCGGATTCTGGACCGCAGTCCAGTGCGCGCAATCCGTGACGGACCGCTCCGCTATTTAAAGCTGGTATTTAAAGCTGGCGGATGCGCATTCATAATGCTGGTCACAGTGTTGCAGGTCAGCAGCAGTGACCTATGAACCTTCACGGTCTCGCGGTGGGTCGATGACGTGGCCTTACGCAATTCATCGGAGCGCTGGAATCGAACCCGCCGGTCGGCAACCACAGCGCGAGTGACCCCAATCACGGGACTGGGTGAGGAAGGGCACTGCAGCACCTTGCCGGAACAGCAGAGAATGTCCTGCCGGGAAGTTTGGAACGTCTGCAGTTTCCAGGCAATCGGGATGGCTTGAGCTTTGCCCCCAGCTCAGCTCTCCGCGATTGGCCCCAAGGGCACCGGCAAGAGGAGGATTCACCATGGCGTCAAATACTCTCACCATCACGGATAATCGCACCGCCACAAACTACGACCTGCCGATTGAAAACGGCACGATCCGGGCCATGGACTTGCGGAAGATCAAGACCGGCCCTGACGATTTTGGGCTCATGACCTACGATCCCGCGTTCATGAATACTGCGTCCTGCCGCAGCAGCATCACCTTTATTGATGGCGAACGCGGCATCCTTCGCTACCGGGGCTACCCCATCGAAGTGCTGGCCGAACACTGCACCTTCCTCGAGGTCGCCTACCTGCTGCTGTTCGGCGATCTGCCCGCTCCAGAGGAGCTGAAAAACTGGGTCGACGCGATCACCCATCACACTATGCTGCATGAAACGACGAAGAAGTTCATGGAGGGCTTTCTCCACAATGCCCATCCCATGGCCATGCTGGTGAGCACGGTGGCCGCCTTGTCCACCGTCTATCCCGAGTCCAGAAAGATTCACGATCCCGCCAACCGTCTGCTGCAGATCAAACGGCTGATTGGCAAGATGCCGTCCATCGCGGCCATGTCGTACCGGCACAGTCTCGGCTTTCCTTACGTTTACCCGGACAACGATCTCAGCTATCCGGAAAATTTCATGAACATGTTGTGGAGGATGGTAGAGCCGAAGTACATGGCCAATCCCGTGTTAGCCCGCGCCTTGGACATTCTCTTCATTCTTCATGCCGACCACGAGCAGAACTGCAGCGCCAACGCCATGCGGGCAGTGGGCAGCGCCCAAACCGATCCCTACCTGTCCACCGCGGCCGCGGCGGCTGCCTTGGCCGGACCTCTGCACGGCGGAGCCAACGAAGCCGTTCTGGAGATGCTCGACGAAATCGGCTCCAAGGAGAATGTCCCTGCCTACATCAAGAAAATCAAAGAAGGGCACGGCAAGCTGATGGGCTTTGGCCACCGCGTCTATAAGAACTACGATCCGCGCGCCAAGATCATCAAGTGGACGGCGGAGAAAGTATTCGCAGTCACGGGCGGAAACCCCAAACTTGACATCGCGCTGGAACTGGAGCGAATCGCCCTTGAGGATGAATATTTCGTCACCCGCAAACTGTATCCCAACGTGGACTTTTACTCGGGGATCATCTATCAGGCCATGGGCTTCAAGCCGGAGATGTTTACCGTGCTGTTTGCCATCCCGCGCACCGCGGGCTGGCTGGCCCAATGGCAGGAGATGCTCACCGACCCCGAGCAGAAGATCGCGCGTCCGCGGCAGGTTTACACCGGACACGAAGTACGGCAGTTTGTGCCGGCTGAAAAACGCGCTCCGGTCTTGGCCACGACGCGTTAGAGCGGATTCAGCGTTGCTGTAGCCCGCTCGTGTAGAGACGGGGCTTGCCCCGTCTCCGTCGAGCGCAGTTCGGCATCTGCCTGTGGTCACAGCAACCCTGGATTCGCTATAGAGAGCCTGGCGCCTTGTGGTGCTGGCAGAGCAACCGGGCCGGAGAGTTACTCCGGTTGGGGGAGATTGACGGGCGGGCCAGCACCGGAAGGTTCGCCCGTCCGGCGGAGCAGCATTTGGCGAGGCACCCCGCTGCAAACAAAAAAGGACACCGCTCACGCGGTGTCCCCACCTACCAGCAACTTGATTTACTTATTCTCGTTCTGTGACCCGGCGCCAAACTCCTTGCGCTGTATCACCGGCCGCGCCGCTCTCGCTGACGCTACCGCCGGCATGGCCGCCGCAGCCCCGTAACGCTCGAGCAGCATGGGCACCATCGCGCCTTCCGCTTCTTTCACAAAGGTGAGCTTGCTCTCGCCCAGCAGATCGACGCGGACGAAATCTCCCAGCTTCACCTGTCCCGTCGCCACCAGGTTCGCCAGCGGAAACACCAGATGCCGTTCAATCGCCCGCTTCAGGTGCCGCGCCCCGTACTTTGGATCGGTGCCCTCCGCCAGCAGAAAACTCTTCACTTGTGGCGTGCAGTTGAACACGAACTGGTGCGCGCCCGCCGCCATCAGCACCCGCTGCTGCACCATCCCCAGTTCGATTTCCAGGATCTGCTGCAGGTGCTCGGGACGCAGCGTTTTGAACACGACGACCTTGTCGATGCGGTTCATGAACTCGGGCGCAAACTTGCGTCGCGCCGCATCCACGGCCGAGCGGTTGATCTTTTCGTCAAGCGAATTATCCACCTGCACCGCTTTCGGCGCGAAGCCCAAGCCGCCATCCACCAACCCATTCATCTCCGCGGAGCCCAGGTTCGAGGTCATGATGATGATGCAGCTCGACAGATCCACGCGCCGGTTATCGCCCAGCGTCAGCGTCGCCTTGTCCAGTATCCCGAGCAGCAGTTGCCACAGCGAGTCGGAAGCCTTCTCGATTTCGTCGAACAGCAGGATCGACAGTTTCAGCTTTTCCGTGTGCCACTGGTTCAGCGCTTCCTGCGTCAGCAGCGGATGCGTCTCCCGGTGTCCCAGGTATCCCGGAGGCGAGCCGATCAACTTGGCAATCTCGTGCGAATGCTGGAACTCGGCGCAATCGATCTTGATGCAGGCCCGCGCGTCACCGAACAGCGACTCCGCCACCGCTTCCACCACCCGCGTCTTGCCCGAGCCGGTCGGCCCCAGGAACAGCAGATTGCCCACCGGACGACCCGGCGCATTCAGCCCGGCCAGAAACATCTGATAGATTTCCGCCACCTTTTCGATCGCCTGGTCTTGCCCCACGATCTTCCGGCGCAGGGCGGTCTCAAAGTCGCGGGCGTCGTTGCTGCGGCGGCTCGGATCCAGCACGGTTGCAAGGTTCGTTCTCATCTTTTCGGGCCCCTGTTTCCTTTCCGTGAACTGTATGTTTTCTGGGAAACTGCTCATTTTTGTCACTTGCTTGCCACTCGGGATGAAGCTTGCATCTCCTCACCCACCCCTCCTTGTGCAAGCCGCTAGCCATCCTCCGGAGGCGCTGTATTCCCCCGCTTCTCATCGTTTTAGATGCGGCTAGCCCGCCTCACCTCAGGACGGCCATGTTACCCACAGCTTCCCCAAGAGCAATTGTTTGCAGTCTGCGGGAACTTTCCCTTGCGCTCTCCAGGCCGCTGAAAAACTCCGGTTTCGTATCAGGGCATCGCTTCAGCGATGCCGAAAGCCCTTCGAAATCAGGCGCCCCTTTCGGGGCTGGGCGGCCTGCTAGTCACCCCTACGCCCATGTCCGGTAAGCCTTAACCCGCTTGGCCTGACGTAACTGGCAGCCCAGGTTACCGCTGGCTCACAATATAATCAGATTCCCTGTCTGGAGAATATCCTTGTCCCAATTCTCGACGGCTGGACTTTCCGTAGTCAGACTCTCGACGGCCAGACTTTCGGCCGCCAGACTCTCGGTGGCGACCGTTGCTGCCTTCCTGGTGCGACTGGTCGTGGCCAGCTTCGGCCTCTTCTGTCCGCCTGTGGCCGCAGTACAAAATCCGCACGGCGTGCAGTTCGTCCAGGTGAAAGCCGATGCCACCAAAAAGCCCGACCTTGCGGCGACTGTCTCCGTTATTGCGCCCCCCGGCTCCGATCTTTATATCGCCCAGCGCGGAGACAGCATCCCCTCCGTCGCCCGCAAATATCTGAAGCGAACCAAATACCTGACCTCAACCGAACTCGCCGAAGCCATCCGCGAAGCCAACCACAACCGCCAGGGGGTCTCGCTCAAATCCGGAGAGCCGATCATCATCCCCGGAATTCTCGAAGGGCCTATTGTAGAGAAGACGGTCCCAGTTGCAAGAGATTTCGAAGTCCGCGCCATTTACCTGACCGGGGTAATGGCAGGCAGCGATCATGGACTGCGTATCATCCGCCATTGGCGCGAGGTTGGCGGCAACGCGGTCGTTTTCGATATCAAGGATAGCGACGGCATCGTCAACATCGCCTTCGACCACCCGCTCGCCAGCGGACAGCGCCACTATATTTCCGATCTGCCGAAGTTCATTCACTTCCTGCATTCCGAAAACATGCACGCCATCGCGCGCATTGCCATCTTCCGCGATGAGCATCTGGTCACCAGCCATCCCGAACTGGCCGTACAGTCCCGTAGCACCGGCCAGTCCTGGCGCGAGAACGGCAAGCTCGTCTGGACCGACCCCTCCAACCCCAAGGTGCAGGACTACGACATCGCCCTTGCCAAGTTCGTAGCCCAGGCCGGCGTCGATGAAGTGCAGTTCGACTACGTCCGCTTTCCCGCCGAAGGCGACCAGAAAGATACCGCTTTCACCTTCCAGACCGATCATCCCGAACACAACTGTAGAGACGGGGCTTGCCCCGTCTCCCCAACAACCGGGCCTCCAACCGATCGTCCGAAAACAAAAGACGTTCAGCGCTCGGAAGTGATCGCCGATTTTCTCCAGCGCGCCTATGCCCAGATCCATCCCACCGGCGCCCTGTTCTCGCTCGACGTCTTCGGAGTCATGGCGTGGCAGCGTCCCGTCGATCTTTCGCACACCGGGCAGGACATCGTAGCCATGGCCAA
>Ga0187865_1000772_pt1 | contig 42012 bp, 39 predicted proteins | sample June2016WEW_11_1_2_FD_132989 | JGI IMG/M metagenome (GOLD analysis project Ga0187865, IMG submission 132989) | Peatland microbial communities from SPRUCE experiment site at the Marcell Experimental Forest, Minnesota, USA - June2016WEW_11_100 | ecosystem: Environmental > Terrestrial > Soil >...
AACATGGCTAAATCCCAATCCGATAGCAGTCGGGTCCGGCAGGATCAACCGGAGTCAATTATCGAGGAGTACGACCACGCATTTCTGCGAGGTGTAAAGCACAACCCATGTCAGATCTAACCAGTTGAGTCAGATCTCCACTTTTGTACGCGCATCTGGAGGTCGTGCATTCTCATTGCGTTGGGGCTACGCCCTTTTGCTCAAGGCAGACGCCGCCAATTAATGCGCAAACCGACGTGCGGTCTTGGGTTCATATATATGCGTTCCCGTGTTAAATCGACACCTTTCATGCAAGGGCCCCGCGGGAGGTCTGCGGAGATTCTCAGGCAATCAGCAACCGGAGGATGCGACCGTGCGCGGGCGGTTTTGAGACGACGACCATCAGGCCCTCCTCCCGCCGAGGAGATCGCGAGAGCAATGCGATGCCGCTTTAGGTCTGAAGCTTCCCGAGCTCGTGGGCCTAATCCTATCAGACCCGCATGTCTTCGAGCAGCTTGTCGATGCTCGCCAGCGGCGTTCCGTCAGCGTGTGCGATCTCCTGTTCCGCAGGTGGGTTGGTCCTGTAGGAAGGCATTCTGGCCACGAGTCGCTCCTCGAATGTGGGTATGAACTCGTTCTGGTAGAAGATTCCGATTGGCGTGTGGTCCCCGAACTCGAATGACTTCAGGATCGCCTGCTGGACCTTCCTCTCCATCTCCTCCTCGTCTGCCGTGTGGACTACGCCGTCGTAGCCGGTCTCCTCCAGCTTGTAGGTCCTGGGCTGGGGCTTGCCGCTGGCGTCAAGGTTCCCCTCGCCCGCCCAGTACTCCTTGGTCTGGATGTCATTGTAGGTGGGGCACGGCTGCAGGACGTCCAGGAACGCGAAGCCTCTGTGGCGGATGCCCTTGATGATCAGGTCCTTTAGGTGGCGCACGTCGTACGAGTAGCCCCTAGCCACAAAGGTGTAGCCCGAGGCTATCGCCAGCATTATGGGGTTGATTCCCTGGTTGATGTTGGGCAGCGGGAGAGACTTCGTCTTCATCCCGAGCTTCATGGTCGGGGCGGCCTGGCCCTTCGTGAGGCCATAGACCTCATTGTCGTGGACGATATACAGCATGTCCAAGTTGCGCCTGCCAGCGTTGACGAAGTGTCCCGCGCCAATCCCAAGGCCGTCACCGTCGCCTCCCTCGATGACCACTTCTAGGTTGGGGTTGGCCAGCTTGATGCCGGCGGCGAACGGGAGCGCCCTGCCGTGGAGAGTGTGGACGCCGTAGGTCTTGATGAAGTGGGGTGCCTTCGACGAACAGCCGACCCCTGAGACGACCACCGTGCGAGACGGGTCGACGTTCATCTCTGTCAGGGCCATCTGGACCGCGTTGAGAATCCCGAAGTCCCCACACCCGGGGCACCAGTCATTGTGCGCCGTCGTCTTCAGGTCAGAGAGCTTAAGTGCCATGTTTCAACACCAATTTCTTGGGGGCGTTCCCCTCCGAGATCAGTTTGACCGCGTCGTAGATCTCTTCACATGACATCGGCCTTCCGTTGTACTTTACGACCAGTTGCCCGACAGGGATGCACGTCCTCTCGCGCAGTATCCCAATCAGCTGTCCAGAATAATTCATCTCGATGCCCACCACTCTCTTCGCCTTCGAAAGGACCTTGGCGACGTACTCGGTGGGGAACGGGTTGATCAGCCTGATCTGGAGGAAGTTGACCGTTATCCCGTCTTCCTTGAGCCACTCCATAGCGTCAAGGATCGCGCCCTTCGTCGATCCCCAACTGACGATTGTGATGTCGGCGTCCTCGGGACCGAAGAAGTTGACCCTCTCCTCGAGAGGGATCTCCCTGTCGGCAAGATCGATTTTACCCATCCTCTTCTCCATCATCATGTCACGGGTGGTGGGGTCCTCGGTGATGTGTCCCAGTACGTTGTGCTCGTCCCCCGTGTGCCAATAGACTCCTCCCCTCGTTCCCACCGGCGCGCGTGGAGAAATCCCACTGGGCGTCGGCTGGAACCGTCTGATCTCTCCGTTGACGGCGTCGGTGACCGGCCCCTTGACCAGAAGGCCCCTGTCGATCTTGACCCTGTTGACGTCGAACTTGGCTATAGTGGCGTCGGAGTTTGTTAGCGCCTTGTCGACCATGTGGATGACCGGCGTCTGGTACCTCTCTGAGTAGTTGAAGGCCCTGACGGTGTCGTAGAATGATTCTTCAAGGTCACCGCTCGCCAGGACCAGCCTTGGGAATTCACCGTGCCCCGCATGGAGGGCGAACCTCAAGTCACCCTGTTCGTGGCGCGTGGGAAGCCCGGTGCTCGGGCCGCCCCTGGAGTATAGAGTTATCACCACCGGGACCTCGTTAATCCCGGCATATCCGAGACCCTCGGCCATGAGGGAGAACCCCGGACCGGAAGTGGAAGTCGAGGACCTGGCGCCTGCGAGTCCGCCGCCTATCGCCATCGTGATCGCCGCGATCTCGTCCTCCGATTGGACGACCGTGATGCCGACCTTGTTATTCAGGGCCGCGACTTTGGCCATCTGCAGGTTGTCCTGGGTCGCTGAGCCGTCGAGTTGTATCTCTGCGTGAGACTCGAGGAACTCGCTCTCGTCGCTGGCCGGCGTAATTGGATAGTAGGTCTGGAGCCTGCAACCCGCGAGCTCCTTGGCTATGGCGACCGTGGAGGTGCCCCTGACGAAGAGCATGCCCTCGCTGGTCTTCAAGGGTTCCAGCTTGTAGGCGAAGCTCCCAGCGAACTTCTGGTTCATGTATTCGTACGCGACGCCCACGGCCGCGACGTTCATCTCGACGACCTTGGGCTTTGACCGGAATTGTTTCTTGAGTGCATCCTTTACGAGGTTCTCGTCATAGGACACCAGCGCGAAGGACGCAGCCACTGCCATTACATTGAGCATACGCTGGAGAGTGCTAAGAGAGGTCTCGCCGAACTTGGCGCCGACTGCCTTCAACAGCTCGGCGTATGGTATCGGGTAGATGTGGACGCCCCTCCTCCTGGCCAGCTCGAGAATGCCCTTGATATCAGCGGACAGGCCGGCCTTGGCGAGCTCGCCAATCAGCATGGTCTTCACGTTGGCTTCAATCGTGGGCACCTGGTCCAGTCTCTTCGAGTCCTGATCTGGGTCGTAGATTATCGCCCCCTCTTTCCTCACTTCCAGTGCGTGCCTGAAAATCGTCTCCTCTTCGAATGTCGTCAGCATGTCGACGGTGTAGACGTGAGACCTGATCGGGCTCTTCGAGACCCTGACCTGGAAGTAGCTGTGCTCGCCCTTAATGTTAGAATAGTATTCCCTATTGCCGAAGACGAAAAGACCACCCATGGCCGCCGCTCGGGCGAAGATGTTCGCTGAAGTGTCGACTCCGCTGCCCTGGACTCCCCCTATCATCCATGAGAAGTCGTGTCTTTTCATACCGTGTCTCGGCCCAGCAGATTGGCCGATTGGACCGCTGTTTAAAAGTATAGCATATATAGTGAGTAGTAGTATATAGAAAGTCATGGACGAGTCGAGGAAGGTGCAAAAGGTCGGATATTCGACCCTGGCCGTCTCGATACCCAAGAAGTTTGCGAAGGAGATCAACCTTTCCGAAGGAGACAGTGTTCTGTTCAGAGAAGACGCTGACGGCACGCTGAGGTTGATTCCGGCGACGAAGGCGAGAAAGTCCAGCAAGGCCACAATAAAGGCCGATCTAATCGAGAACGACGAGACGTTGATGAGGCTCATCGTCGGGTCCTACGCTTTAGGTTATGATACCGTAGAGGTCTCCAGCAGGGAGCCTCTGGACAAGGTGAGGATGGACATGGTGATCAAGACCGTCAAGAGTCTCCGGGGGCTGGAGGTGGTTGAGTCGGACTCGAGGCACATCGTCGCCCAGAGTTTCATGGACCCCACGAAGTTCCCGGTCGACTCTCTGATCAAGAGACTCCAGATCCTCGTCGCGAAGAGCCTCGACGACGTCATGGAGACGTTCGACCCCAGGAAGACCGGGAGCCTGAACGAGGTCAGAAGGGTCCAGGACGAGATCGACGAGCTCTACTGGTTGATAGTGAGGCAGTTGTTGGTCGCGCTGAACAGGAGGGAGCTCGCAGCGGACATCGGCATCGAAGCGCCTTTGCATGCTTCCGGGGACAGGATCTGTGCGAAGACACTTGACGAGATGGGGAGCATCATATTGGACATCGCCGAGGAGCTGATCAGGCTCAAGGAACAGGGGACTGAGATGGACCCGCAGGTGGTCGAAGACATCAGGAGGCTTGGTGATAAGGCGGGAGAGGCGTTCAACACGGCGGTCGAGAGCCTACTCACCTCTGACCTCAGGCTGATCGAAAGCTCTGCTGCCCTGGTCGCCGAGACGCTGAAGATGGAGAAGGAGATTACCCACGGGATGCTCGAGTCAGGCGAACATGGGTACGCTAGGGTCCTTGCGTCGCAGTTCGCGCAGCTGGCGCGCTATTGCAACATCATCATCGAGATAGCGTCGCACAGGCTGTTGAGAAAGAGCAGTAGAGTGGCGACGATTCAGAAGTAGGACGTGATGCGGATCAGTCGGCAGCGGTGGTGAACTCCAGCATCTCCTCTACCGGTAACTGCGCCGCTCCGGCGAAGAGCTCATGCGACCTGTGACCTGTCAGGTCGCTCCTGGGCACGGTCGACCTGCACGTCTCGCAGAAGACGAACTCAGCGTTGACGAGAGACCTTTGCTCGAAGCAATCGCTAGAAACCCTATCCCAGAAAATGGACCTGCCGTAATTGGGGCTCCCCGAGGTGTGGCACTCGCCCAAGTGGGGTTGCACGTCGAGGGGGTACCAGCCTTGACAGTTGCTGCAGATCCTCTCTACCTGGGAATCCCTGACGAATGCTTCGCAGGATTCACTGAAAGCTGGTATCCCCCTGTTGTGGTATCTGCCACCCGGATAGTCGCACGTGCCGAGACGGTTTAGCTGAGGATATGGTCGCCAGTGTAGGCAGTCGGAGCAACGTCTCACACCGGAGCGCTGCACAGAATCTGAAGGTGTCAAGTTGCTATTGAAGGTTCGCTATTGTCGCCCGAGGCCAATACTTGAAGCAGCATCGCCCGGGCCCCGGTGGACAGGGAACTCGATGTCGTACCAATCCTCGAGTTTCCGGAGGACGTTCACCACGTTCTTCTCGCTCATCAGCATATCCATGTGGTGAATCAGAGTCAACGCTTCGAGGACCTTCCTGATCACCTTGGGGCCAAAGGGCGCCGACTTGATCGCGTTGTAGGAGCTGGTCCGCTCCTCCTCGGTGAGTTCCTTTTGGTAGTAGCGCTTCAGTATCTGTTCGAGGTCCCTGAAGGCGTCGTTGAAACACTTCTCTGCGCTCGAGTAGCCGTAGAAGCAGTTGCGGCAGTCAGAACCAAGCAACTCCCTCATCGGTCCCCTCTCGTTCACCCGGAAGTGCTTGAGCGCCTGGACGTAGCCGTCGCGTTTTAGTTCCTCCGAGACCTTGTACACGGCGCCGACGGTTAGGTCGCGCGGGAATGCCCGGTTGTAGATGTCGTTCACTGACGAGCCCATCCCCGAACAAAGCGACTCCATCACGAGTTCCTCGGTCTGCGTCGGGGCCTCCTCGAGGTGGCTTTCGAGCCTCTCCTTCAGGACGGCGCCATCCACCGAGTACTCCCCGAAGGCCCCTCCACGCGACAGGGAGTCATCAGCGTCGCGAAGGCCATTCATGACCTCGGAGACGAGCTTCGGGCCGCAGCTGGTCATGCTGGTGATTGACTGAACAGAGACAGGGGGGTGGGCCCGATCCAAGTCACCGAGGGCGTGGGTGAGGGCCCACAGGATGGCGAGCTCCTTGTTGCGCCAGCTCCTCCTGACGAACCAATTGAACATCCTGAGGGCCCTGATCGTCTCCACCCTGCTGGTCAGGTAGCAGAGCTGGCCGTTCCTCGTCTTCTTCAGGCCCAGTGCAGGGCTGACCAGGTCGAGGACGCGCTCAGCCTCGAGGGTAGTGGGAATGATCGTGACCGTGCCATCGACGTCCTCAGTGACGAATGGAGGCGTCCTGATGTAGGCGTCCTCACTCCACTGGTCCGGAGAGAAGGACTCGAGAAGAGTCAACGAACACCGGAGGGTCCGGCGTTGCATGGCAATAGAAACGGACCGTCCACATATAGGGGTTACCCCTCATTGATTATTCGAGTGAATCGAATAGTGGCTCAGTGCCCTGAGGCGTTGATTACCTGGACGAGTTTGGCCGCTACCTCACGGGAGGTCCCTGTCACGGCCTCGGCCTTCCTCGCCGGCGAAGCCATCTTTCTCAGCTCCTCCACCGAGGTCAGCGACCCCTGCAGGCCGACCTCGTCCGGGCTGAACCCGAGGTCGGTCATGCCCCACACCGTGGATTTGTATTCCTTCTCGGCCCACCTCTTCCTCCGGAAGTCGGGGAACCTGGGGACGTTGCACCCCAGCTCAACGCTGACCAGCGCGGGCAGCTCGGTCTCAACGACCTCGTAACCGCCTTCGATGCTCCTCTTTGAGATGAGCTTCGAGTCTTTGACCTCGACTTCGATTGTATAGGTCACTCGGGGGATGCCGAGCCATTCGGCGATGCTCGCAGGAACCTGTTCGGTGCTGCCGTCGGACGATGCCTCCCCACACAGGACAAGGTCGTACTCTTGGAGCTTCTTCAGCGCGGCGGCGAGGACCCGGGAGGTTGCGTAGGTGTCGGCCATGGCGAAGCCCCTGTCGCTCAGGAGGATCGCCTCGTCCGCTCCCATTGCGACGGCGAGCTTCAGGAACGGGTCGAACGAGGGCGGCCCCATCGTCATAGCAGTCACGGAGCCTCCGTGCTTGTCTTTCAGGAGGAGTGCGGTCTCGAGCGCGTTCTTGTCAGCGTCATTAATCTCGTTCTCGACCCCCTCCCTAGCTACGGCCTTCGTCACTTCGTCGAACCTGATCTGTTCAACCTTGGGCGTGACTTTCAGGCAGACCACGTATCTCATCTGTCCATCCCCTTCGATGCCTGAAGCGCTGAGATCAGCTCAGGTATGATTTCGAATAGGTTGCCCGTCACGCAGTAGTCCGCGTGTTTGAAAATCTGGGCGTTCGGGTCGGAGTTAATCGCGATCACGGTCTTGACGTCTCTTATCCCCGAAACGAAGTGGGCCGCCCCGCTGACTCCTGCCACGATGGCGAGCTCGGCGTTCACCCCGTAGCCCGTGGCGCCGACGACCCTCTCTCGCGGTGCCAATCGCTTGTCAGCCAGGGGTCTTGAGACTCCGAGGCTGGCTCCGAGGGCCTGTGCCAGTTTTTGGGGCAGGACTAGATCCCCTTTCGTCCCCAGCCCCGCGATAACAATCCGTTCGGCCCGGCTGATATCCTCGGTCTTTGTGATCGACCTCTCGAGAACCCGACATTTCACATCGGCCTCCGTGATGCTGACCTCGACCTTCTCCACTCTGCCGATGCCCGAGTCTCTGGGAGGGAGTGGCTTGAACACTCCCGGCCTGACCGTGGCCATCTGCGGCCACTTCTTGCACTTGCAGACCGCGACGATGCTTCCTCCAAAGCCAGGGACGGAACCGAAGAGGGTCCCTGTCTCCTCGTCGACGTCCAGGTCCACTACGTGGGCCATCAGCCCGGCTCCAAGACGCACCGCGAGGCTCGCGGCAAGGCTGGTGCCGTTGTGGGTCCCCCCGATGAGGATGATAGCTGGATTCCTTTTGATGACGAGTGGAAGCAACACCTTCAGGTAGGCCTCGACGGTGCAATCCTTGAGCAGGGGAGAATCTGCGAGAAGTACGACGTCGGCGCCCCGCTTGGCTGCCTCGTCGGCGATTCGCGATACATCGCGTCCTAGCACGAGAGCGATAACAGAGACTCCGAGCCTGTCAGCAATCTCTCTCGCCTTCCCTAGGACCTCCAGTGAGACTCCTTCCAGCACGCCGTCGGTTTGTCCCATGAAGACTAGGATGTCCTTTCCCTTCTCGCGCTGCTGCGCCTGGGCTGCCAACCTACACTCCGCCTGCGTCTAGCCCCAGTGCCCGGGCGATCACTTCCGATACGTCCATCACCCCCATGCTGACATCGGCCGTTTTGGCACTGTCCTCGAAATTCTGTATGCAGTACGGGCACGACGTCACTATCTGCGATGCACCCGTATCCGCTGCCTGCTTCACCCGGTGCATGCTGGGCCGCTCTCTTTCCTGGTCGACCCACATCCCCCCTCCTCCGCCTCCGCAGCACAGCGCGTTCGCCTTGCTGTCGCCCATCTCAGAGAGTTTGACCCCTGGGATGCTCTCCAGCAGCTTCCTCGGTTCCTCGTAGACCCCGTAGTACCGGCCGAGATAGCAGGGGTCGTGGTAGGTGACGGCGGCACCACCCTCCAGTCGGCCTGGGCTGAGCGACCCTTTGTCGAGGAGTCCGGCCAGGAACTCTGTGTAGTGGAGGGCAATCGGTATGTTGCCGTACTTCGGATAGACCGACCTGAACATGTTGAAGCAGTGAGGAGAAACGGCGATGATGGCCTCCGCACCAGACTTCGCGAAGCTCTGGATGTTCGCCTGCACCAACTCTTCGAGGAAGGCCTCCTCACCCATCTGGTAGACGACGTCCCCGCAGCAGCTCTCAGCGCCAAGTACAGAGAAATCGACGCCGGCCTTGCCGAGGATCGAGGCTAACGAACGGGTCACGTGCTGCAGCCTCGGATCGAACGAGGAGGCGCAGCCGACGTAGAGGAGGTACTTCGCCGGCTTGTCCGTGTTGATACTCAGCCCCTCGGCCCACTTGCCTCTGTCAGCCTTCTTCCCGCCCCAGGGGTTCGCGTCCTCGTAGACTCCCCAGAGCGCGCTCTCCAGCTTCTGCGGGACCCTCTTCCCTTCGTACGCGGCGACCCTGAGCGCATGGATGGTGTCGGTGATTTTCACGCCACGAGGGCACCCCACCTCGCAGAGCTTGCAGGTGGCGCAGTACCAGAGCCTTTGGTCGCCGATGATGGATTCCCTCACGCCGAGTTGCGAGCCGCGGATCAGGCTCCTGATGGGAACGCCTGCCGGGCAGACTGCGGTGCAGGTCCCACACTGGTAGCAGAGCGAGAGCTTATCGTCCGACGCACTCTCGACTCTCTGGGTGAAGGATGGTTCCAGTTTCATGGGGACCTCACCGTCATCTTGATCTTGGTGGTTGTAGACGAGAGTTCCTCTGGCGGGAGGGCCCTGATTATGCGATCCATCTCCTTGACTTTGTCAGCGAAGCGCTTCGGTTCTGCGGCGCTCACCCACCAGAGCTGGAGTCTTTCTGGGTCGACGCCTCGCGCCTTGAGCATGACCTTCCACCTGGCGACCCTCTTCTCAGTCTGTGAGTTCGCGTTGATGTAGTGACAGTCTCCGGGATGGCATCCTGTCACGAGGACGGCTCCAGCACCCTTCGAGAAGGCGTAGAGAACGAGCCTCTGAGAGACTCTCCCGGAACACATGGTCCTGACGACCCGCGAGTTGGATGGATACTGGATCTTCATTATTCCGGCCAGGTCGGCCCCGGCGTAGGAGCACCAGTTACAAGCGAAGATCAGGACCTTTTTCTGAGGCCCCTCCTCGAGGGCGGCGTCTATCTGCGACATGATCTGGCCGTCGGTGAAGTCCTCCTGTCTGAGCGCGCCCTCCACCGAGCACTCAGCTACGCAGGTCCCGCAACCCGCGCACATCGCAGTGATGAACTCAATGCTCTTGCCCTGCTCTCCCCTTATCGCGTTGTAGGGGCAGACGGGGATGCACCGCCCGCACTTCGTGCACCTCGCAGGGTCGACGACTGCGATGAAGGGTTCCCGTTCGATCTCCTTCTTGGAGAGTATCGTTGACGCCTTGGCCGCGGCCGCGAGGGCCTGAATCGAGGACTCCTTGACGCTCTTCGGGTACTGGCATGTGCCTGCCAACACCACACCCTGCACAACCGATTCGGCCGGACCGAGCTTCGGGTGGCTCTCCAGGGCGAAGCCCTGCTGGTCTGTGGGGACTTTGAGCTGGTGCATCACCCCCTCCTCTTCGTTCACTGGTGCCATCCCGACGTTCAGGACGACTAGGTCTGTGGGAAAGTCGGCTTCCGTGCCGAGGAGTTCGTCCTTCATGATCAGGTTCCCGCCTTCAAACTTGATCGAATCCTGGGGGCGGAGGTCCTGCGGGTACTGGATGAACGAGACGCCCTTGCGGGACGCAACCTCATACTCCTCCTCCCCGAACCTGGCAAAGGTCCTGATGTCCTTGTAGAACACGTTGACGTTGTTGCCCATGTCCTTCAGCCGTATCGCCTGGTTGATCATGGTCTGGCAGCAGTATCGGGAACAACCCATCTCGCCGTTCCTCGAGCCCACGCAAGAGATGATTGAGACGTTCTTCTGAGGTCCGACGCTTTCGATGGACTTCTCGAGCTCCAAGCTGGTCACCACCGATGCGTTCCGCGAGTAGTCGAACTCGGTGGGGGTGTACGGCCGGGCACCTGTGGCAAGCACCACGGTTCCCACGTCCAAGTCGGAGCCGTCCGTTAGGCGAGCGTGGTAATTCCCCACGAAGCCTGTGATGTTTTCTACTCGCGTCGAGGTGTGGACCGAGGCCCCGCTTCTGCGGAGCCTGTCCAGTTCGAACCCGAGGAGCAGGCTGGCATCTACCCCGCTGGGCGCGACTTCTCCCAGTTCGAGCAGCAGGCCTCCCAGTCTATCGCCCCTCTCGACGAGGTGCGTCTCGAATCCCTGTTCAGCTAGGTTCGCCGCCGCGGTGATTCCTGCGACGCCTCCGCCCACCACCAAGGCCTTCTGTGTGACCGGGAACCTCATCGGAGTGAGAGGCTTCATCTTCGACGCCTTCAGGACGGCCATCTTCACCATGTCCTTGGCCTTCCGGAGCGCTCCGTCCCTGTCCTCCTTGTGGACCCAGGAATCCATGTTTCTTACGTTAGCCATCTCTAGAAGGTACTTGTTCAGGCCAGCCCGTTCGAGGGAACCCTGGAAGGTTGGGTAGTGGGTCTTGGGAGAGCAGGCCGCGACCACGACCCTGTTGATCCCCTTGTCCCTGATTACCCCGCTGATGTCGTTCAATGTGTTGGCGGCGCAGGAGTAGGTCTGGTCCTGCGAGTGGACGACGTTCGGCAGCGTTCTTGCATAGCTCACCAGTTCCGGCAGGTCGACGACGCCCGCTATGTTCGAACCGCAGTGGCACGCGAAGACCCCGATCCGGGGCTCGCCTTCGGTGCTGAGTTGAACGACATTTAGTGGCTCGGGCCAGGACCTCGTCTTCAGGTGGGTGAGAGCCTTTGCGACCGCGGCGCCTCCCTCGAGGACGCTATCTGGTATGTCCTTCGGCCCTGTGCTGCAGCCTGCGAGGTAGACACCCTCCCTCGTGCTGGTGACGTACTCACCCGACTCCTCCATCGACTCGAAGAAGCCGTCGTCTGCCACTTCAATGCCCAAGGCCGAGGCGAGAGCAGCGGAGCTCCTCGACGGCACAGCCGCAGTGGCGAGCACCACCATGTCGTACTCCTTCTCGGCGTTCAGCTCGCCAGTCTCCGTATTCTCGAGGGAGACCTTCAGCGTCGCTCCCGAGGGTCTGACTCTGGCCGGCCTCCCCCTGGTGAAGTTCACGCCGCTGTCGCGGGCCCTGTCGTAGAACTCGTCGAAGCCCTTCCCGAAGGCACGGATATCCATGTAGGCTACGTCGACGTTCTCAATCCCATGGTCCTTGAGTTGGTACGATTCCTTAATCGCGTACATGCAGCAGATCCTGGAGCAGTATTTCACGAACCTCTGATCTCTGGAGCCGGCGCAGAGGACGAAGAGGACGTTCCTGGGATGCTTGCCATCGGAGGGGCGGACTATCTCTCCCAGGCTTGGCCCCGAGGCCTGCAGGAGCCTCTCGAGCTCCATCGAGGTCAGGATGTCCGGGTGTTTCCCATAGCTGAACTCGGTCAGGAGTTCGGGGTTGAGCAGGTCGAAGCCAGTCGCCACGACCACGGCTGCCGCCTTCACTTCATGCGACTTCGGCATCATGTTGAAGTCGATCGCGTCGGGCCCACAGGCGTCCGTGCAGCGGCTGCATGGCAGGTAGTTCGGGGGTCTGTTCAGGCAGTGCTCCGCGTCTATCACGTACGCCCCGGGGACCGACTGCTCGATTGGGATGTAAATCGCCTTTCTTGCAGACATGCCCACGTCGAACTCATTCTCGAGGCCAACGGGGCAGACAGGGACGCATTCGGCGCACCTCGTGCATGCGTCTGTCACGTATCTCGGGTTCTCTTTGACCCGTACGGTGAAGTCTCCCGCCTCGCCCTTCAGGCTTTGGACCTCAGAGCAGGTGAGAAGCTCGATGTTGGGATGGAGCCCGACGTCGCTCATCTTTGGGGACTCGATGCAGATGGAGCAGTCTAATGTAGGGAAGTTCTTGTCGAGTACGGACATCTTCCCTCCAATCGTCGGCTCCTTCTCGACGAGAACCACCTTCGCGCCAGCATTTGCGGCGTCAAGGGCGGCCTGTATTCCGGCGATTCCGCCCCCTATAATGACTATCGTGTCCTGCTCAGACAACTTGGGGTGCCTCCTCTGAGCGCTTGGCCAGCTCGAAGCCGGTGTCGAGAGCCTGAGCGTTCAAGTCCTTGGCTTTTGGGAACCTGTCAGCAAGCGCCTTCTTCAGCGCCTCCGGCGAGACCGCTGGAGAGACCGCAGAGAGGCCCCCCAGCATGACCACGTTTGTGAGGATCTTCTTGCCCATCTTCTCGGCCGCCTCCATTGCCGGGATTTCGACTACCCGCCTGGCCGGCCCCACGCTTCTGGGATGGACGAGCCTCTTCTCGGTCAGGATGATGCCGTCGGGCTTCATGAGTTTGAGGTTGAGGTCGAGGCCCTCCTGGTACATCGTCAGGAGTATGTCGAGCTTGGAAACGAATGGGAAGTCAACCTGGTCGTCGGAGACTATGACGTCTCCCCTCGACCAACCGCCCGTGATGTAGGGACTGTAACCCTCGGTGACAACAGCCTCCCTCGAGTCGTACATGACTGCGGCCCTGCCGATTATGTGCGCGATGCTAATCGCTCCCTGTCCGCCGATTCCTGTGATGCGGAACTCCCACCTCACTTCCGGGCGCCTCCTGAGGCCTTGACCTTCAGCTCGCTGAGTAGCTCTTGGTAGGACTCCCTTCTCTTGTCGATGAAGTTGCCGACGACCAGAGGGTCGTCCGGGCGCATGGAGATTCCAACCTCCCTCAGGTCGGCGTTGTGGTCGACGACCGACCTTTCCCTGAAGTACTTCATCTCGTCGAGCGCCTCAGGGAAGCCGTTGAGGACGCCGAATGTTGGGGGGCAGGGAGAGATGACCTCCAAGAAGGTGAACCCCTCCACCTCCATCATGCGCCTGATTGCTTTGTAGACCTGGGTCACGTGCAGGGACGTCCACCGGGCAACGAACGATGCTCCCGCCGCCGCCATTAGGTACGGTACGTTGAAGGGGGCCTCGACGTTCCCGTAGGGGGAAGTGCGGGTCCTGGCGCCTGTAGGCGTCGTGGCGCCGTGCTGACCGCCCGTCATTCCGTAATTGAAGTTGTTGACCATGATGACGTTCAGGTCGACATTCCTCCTGGCCGCGTGAATCAAGTGGTTCCCGCCGATCGTGCTGATGTCGCCGTCGCCGGCGATGACGGTCACCTCGAGGTCGGGCTTGACTACAGCGATTCCAGTAGCGAAGGCTATCGCCCTGCCGTGGGTGGTGTGATAGGAATCGAGGTCAAGGTATCCTGAGAACCGGCCGGTGCAGCCTATGCCGGAAACGGCGGCGTGCTTGTCCTGCGGGATGCCTGACTTCTTGAGGGCGCGCGTGTAGGCATCGAGAACTATCCCAATGCCGCAGCCCGGGCACCAGATGTGGGGGAGTCGTTCGGTCCGCAGGATTTCGTCTCTCGCGTGGCGCTCGACCTTGATCGCTGGTCCGCCGACCGGCGCTCCCTCGGTGGCCATCAGGTCACCAGCTCCAGCGCGTCTACTATGCTTCTGGGGTCGACGAGCGTTCCCGGCGCGCAGTTGACGCTCGACACCGGGCACTTTGCGCTCTCCCTTACTGGGTGTACCACCTGGCCGTAGTTGACCTCGGGAACGACGAGGGCGTTTACCTTCCTGCTGACGTTCTCGATGGCCTCGTACGGGAAGGGCCACACGGTGATTAACCTGAGTAGCCCCGCCTTGATGCCCTTCGACCGGGCCTTCTTGACAGCGGAAAGGGCGGACCTGGCGGTCGACCCGTAGGCAACGACCGCCACTTCGGCGTCGTCGAGGAACGTCTCCTCCCACTTCCAGATCTCGTTTGCGTGATTCCTGATCTTGCCGAGCAGGTGATCGATCATCTTCTGTGAGACGGAATAGTCAGTGCTGGGGTATCCCTTGGGGTCGTGGGTGAGGCTCTCGATGTTGACTCGGCAGCCCGTGCCCGTGATCTGCATCGGGAGGAAGTCCTTGGAGTAGTCGAACGGAAGGTCGTGGAGGGCCGCGGACCGATTTGGGTCGGCGACCCGCCTCTCTACGATTTCCACATTCTCCAGCGGCGGAACCCGCAGTCGCTCGGACATCATCCCGACGACCTGGTCTGCCATGACGAATACAGGAGTCCGGAACCGCTCGGCCGTATTGAAGGCCTGAATCGTGAGGTCAAAGAACTCCTGGACGCTGCTCGGACAGTATGCTATCGTCTCGAGGTCCCCGTGGGACCCCCACCTTGACTGCATCATGTCGCCCTGCCCAACGAGTGTGGGGATGCCAGTGCTGGGGCCGCCCCTCTGGACGTTTACGACGACGCTGGGGGTCTCGAGGATGAATGCGAGGCCGATGTTCTCCATCATCAGGCTGAACCCAGGCCCGGAGGTCGCGGTCATCACCTTCGCGCCGGCATAGGATGCTCCGATGAGCGCGGCCATGCTTCCGAGCTCGTCCTCCATCTCGATGGCATACCCTCCCAGCTGCGGGAACCTCGTGCAGGCCCTCTCGAAAATCTCGGAGGACGGCGTAATCGGGTAACCCGCGTAGAACCTGCAGCCAGCAATCAGCGCCGCCTCCACGCAGGCGAAGTTTCCCATCATGAAATATGTCCCAGGGGCAAGGGTTCCGGGAGCGTTGCTCACGGTCACGGAAGCACCTCGACAGTGTAGATTGCGAACTCGGGGCAAATCCAGGTACACATCCGGCAGTCGACACAATCGTTCTCCTTGCCCGGTTTAACCTGAGGATGTCGGTAACCATTCGCATTGGTCTCGGTTGAAAGCTCGAGGACCTCGTTAGGACAGAAGGTCCAGCAGAAGTTGCATTCTTTGCAGCGTTCAGGGATAACGTAGATTCGTGATACTGGTTTTGCAACGCCTGCCTTGATCGGCCGCCTTATCTGAGAAGTCGCTACGAGATTCCTCTGAGGCGGCGGAGCCGCTGCCAGCTGATACCTCAGCCTCTTCAATTGAGAATTCCCCTAGAATCGAAGTTAATCTTGGTTTACTGGCAGAATACAGGAGGTTCTCCTATATTCAATTGAATCGAATAAATGCTTCCGGTGGCAATGCGAATGTTGCGGGACATCGAGCATGAATTCGACGGGCAACCTGGGAGAGTTCGGAAGGGAAGGCGCGACAGATGGCGGATAGGTTCTTTATCGCAAGATGCGGAGCTAGGGGTCGATGCGGGGGTAACGAAGCCTGGTTAAACGTGCAGGACTCAAGATCCGGCAGCGCTTCGGATGGGGCATCCTGTCCCTCAGGGGTTCGTGGGTTCGAATCCCACCCCCCGCACTAAACTTCGTGTGAGAACCAACGAATCATGGATTAGGATAGGTGGGCTCAATGGGTTCTCTTGCACGTTCCTGCCCATCATGTTCCTTCCTTCATGCGGAGGCGCAGTGAACGCATGCGCGGACTATCACTGCTGCCGAAGTCGCAGACCTTCCCTGAAAGCCTTGACGTTGATCTCAGTGTGCTTTTCCGCAAGACTCTCACGGATGGCCTTCTCGACTGACTCGCTGGTGACGACGCCCGTAATCCCCGTGAGTGCTCCGAGCATTACCATGTTGGCGTAGAACCCCTTCCCTAGCTCCTGCTTCGCTGTCTCTGTGATGGGAAGCCTGTGGATAACCGCCTTGGTTTCAGGGACATTGGTCACATTCGAGCTGTCTACAATCAGCGTTCCGGTTTCCTTCAAACCCTTCACAAGCGAACTAGCCGCCTCCTGGCTCATAGTCACCAACAGGTCGAGCTCCCTGACGGCAGGGAATCCAATCTTGCCGTCCGAGATTATCACCTCGCTCTTGGTCAGGCTGCCTCTTGCCTCAGCACCGTAGGCCTGGGTCTGCAGAACGTTCTTCCCGTCGAGGATGGCAGCCTCTCCGAGCACCCGCGCGGCCAGCACCACGCCCTGACCGCCGCTGCCGCCGAACCTTATCTCAATCCTGCCCGTCATTGCCCTTCGCCTCTTTCATCATTTCATGCACAGTCTCCACTAGCGTCGGGCGCTCCCTCCGGCCTAATTCACCCACCACAATCCTTCCTTCCAGCTCCTCTCCACTCAGTTTCCCGGCCTCCTCCGGCGAAATGGCGTTCTCTCTGAAGTGCTTCAGCATTTCAGCCACGTCCTTGAAGCCGGCTCTCCTCCCGTAAGCTGTCGGACATTGGGTCAGGACTTCGATAAATTTGAAACCCTTGAGCTGGAGCGCCGTCTTCATCGACTCCTTCAACTCTTTGAGATGTCCCGTCGTCCAGCGGGCAGAGTAGGACGCACCAGCGGCAACGGCGAGCTTCGCGGCGTCCAACGGGTGCTCGAAGCTGCCGTAGGGCGTAGTCGCTGTTAAGGTCCCGAACGGCGTCGTCGGTGCGACCTGGCCGCCAGTCATTCCGTACACCATATTGTTGCCCATTATGACTAGGATGTCCGTGTTTCTCCTGGCAGCGTGCACGAAATGGCTCAGGCCGATGCCCACTATGTCACCGTCTCCCCCGAAGACCACCACGTTCAGGTCCGGACGCGATAACTTGATGCCCGTGGCCACAGGGATGCTCCTTCCGTGCAAGGTGTGAACTGAGTCGGCCAAGAAATACGGCGATGGAATCCAAGACGTGCAACCAATTCCGCTTGCGAAACAGAACCCGCTCAGGTCCTCGTGGCCCAGTTCGTGCACGGCCCGCAAGAATGTATCACTCATAGAAAAAAGCCCGCAGCCCGGGCAGAAGGGAAGCTTCAGGTCCCTCATGTACCTGCGTGAGAGGAATGCCTCAGCCAATTCGCTTCATTTCCTCGGAGATCACTTCAAGAATCTCTTCCGGCGTGATGAGCTCGCCTCCGCCTATCCTGTTTAGCTTCGTAACCTTCATGGCGCCTGCGACTCTCTGAACCTCTCCCGCTACCTGTCCCAGGTTCATCTCCGGGACGACTATCCTTCGGGCGCTCTTCGCCAGCCGTGCGACCGCGCCATCTGGAAATGGCCAAACTGTCTTGAGCCGAACGTGACCGACCTTTATCCCGGACTCCCCCGCGCGTTCGACTGCTTCGTACGCAGCCCGCGACGTGCAACCGAAAGAGACCAGCCCAATGTCACAGCCGTCAACGTTATGACATTCTGCTTCAACGATGTCTTTAGTATGGTTGTATATCTTCGCGACCAGCGCCTCTACCATCCTCCTATGCACCGCCGCGTCTTGGGTGAACCGCACTCCCTCCTCATCGTGCGTCGAAGCCGTTGCCGCGACGTTGAAGCCCTCCCCAACCGAGGGCATTGGCGCTACCTCCTTGAGCCCGAAGAACTTCGTCTCCCCGGCCTTGGGTTTCTTGCGGTTGACGATTCCGATGCTGTCCTGTGACGGGACCGCGATCTGCTCTCTGACATGGCCTATTGCCTCGTCAGCCAGCAGGACCACAGGCGTCCGGTACTTCTCTGATAGGTTGAACGCTCTTATCGTGAGCTCAAACATCTCTTGAACCGAATTCGGGGATAGTGCAATGGCAGCGTAGTCACCATGGGTTCCCCATCGCGCCTGCATTACGTCTCCCTGCGCACCCCTGGTTGCCTGCCCGGTGCCTGGCCCGACTCTCTGAACGTCGACCACGACACAGGGTGTCTCAGTCATGAATCCCCAGCCTATGGTCTCCTGCATCAGACTGAAACCCGGGCCTGAAGTCGCGGTCATCGCTTTCTTGCCTGCCCAACTGGCTCCCATGACGGCACCGATGCTGGCGAGTTCGTCTTCCATCTGCATGAAAACCCCTCCAACCTTAGGTAAACGCTCCGAAAGCTCTTCAGGAATCTCATTGGCGGGTGAAATCGGATAGCCTGCAAAGAACCGACAACCGGCGACTATGGCGCCTTTGACACAGGCTTCATTCCCGGACCAGAAATGGGTTCCTGCCTTTTTGGTTTGCATACACCCCTCTCTTCTGTCTCACGCGCCCAGATCGGCCATCACATCATTCCAAGTCTCCATCTGTGACAGGGTACGAGCCGAGAACAAGGTCATTTAAGCACCTGAGACGATTGCTAATAATGATAATAGATGATAACAGTGCTGCGGGTATTTTGCCGCCGCAATGCGTCCTCCTAGAACATGTCTCGTCCGAAATGCGGCACAGACCTGAAACAGGTCGCCCCTCGCCCTGGACTTCTCATGGATCGTCAAACACTATAGAGCCTGATGCTTCGGCCTGGCCATCCGAAGTTGGACACCCTGCATATCTCTGAAAGGAGGGCATGGCGAATGTGGTTGGAGGCGAATCATGAGACAAAGAAGGCCATCTGGCTTCAGTTCTACAAGAAACACACCGATAAAGCCAGCATCTCGTATGAAGACGCCATCGAAGAAGCGCTGGCGTTCGGCTGGATTGACGGAATGGTCAGGAGAATCGATGACCATAGGTATAGGTTGAGGTTCACGCCGCGCAGACCAGGGAGCATCTGGTCCGCGCTCAACATCGCCAGGGTGGAGAAGTTGCTTCGTGAAGGCAGAATGACCAAGCAGGGAATGGCGGCTTTCGAGCGGAGGACCGACAGAGTATCGCTCGCGGAGCAATTCAAGATCGACGAACTTCCCGCGCCAAAGGACTTCTTGGCCGCGTTGGAGGGGAACGAGAATGCCTCTAAGAACTTCGACAGATTCGCCCCCAGCTACAAGAAGCGATACCTTATGTGGCTGGCTAGCGCAAGGACGCCTAAGACTCGGAAGAGAAGAATTGAGGAAGCTGTGGACCTCATAGCCCATAACGTCAAGAACCTGCTGAAGTAGGTTAGGGCCGGCTTCGCCCGGCGGACGCAACCAAAAGTCGTTCCTGTTTCCTGTCGCTCTCAGGTGACAAGCGTTCCGATCTTCTCGCCGTGAACCGCTTTTGTGACGCCCCGGGGTTCAGCTCCGTTCAGCACGACTAGCCTAATCCTTGATGCGACAAGTTGGTCGACTGCGACTGGATCGACTATGCTGTGGATCCCAGGCTTGTGCTCACCACCGAGGATCTGCTTCATCTTCTCGTAGGAGATCCGGTCCAGCTTCCTCGCCTTCTTGTCGAGTCTTGGGTCGGCCGTGTATATCCCATCCCTGTCCGAAGCCTTGACGAGCAGATCGGCCCTCCACCTCTGCGCGACTATTGCAGCCACGGTGTCGGTCGTTATGCCCGGTCTGAGTCCGCCCATAACTGCCACCCTGTTCCTTGAGAGCCTCTGGAGCATTCCGTCAATCGAGGTGGGGACAGAGCTAACGCCGCCCAGCTTCATGGCTACCAAGCGGGCGTTGAGCCTTGACGCGTGGATCGCGATCGTGTCTTGCTGATATGGAGAGAGGCCCATCTGCTCGGCAGACCTGATGTAGTCCCTGGAGACCGCGCCACCCCCGACAACGACCCCGATGGAGTGCCCTTCGTAGTTCAGATCAGAGACGACCGTCGCGTAGGCGTCGACAACCTTGGCCGAAGGAGGGGAACCGAGCACCGAACCGCCGATTCTTAAGACAGCCCTCATTGGGAACAGCCTCGCATCCTCTGCTTCTTCGTGCGACAGGTTTTATAAATGGGTGAGGGACAATCGCCCCGTCCCAATGAGGGCCTACTCCGGTTCCGCATCAGGTTCTTCCGCCTGACTTAGGGGTAGCTCCGCATTGTCGACAAAAACCGACTCGGTCAAGCTATACAAGGTCAGGAAACTCATTTCAGAGCTGGCGAGCAAAGAAGGAAGAGGAACGGAGCTGGTCACATTGTACGTTCCCCCAAAGAAGCCAATTCACGAAGTCATCTCAAACCTCCGCGATGAATGGGGGACTGCTGGAAACATCAAGTCTGACACTACGAGGAACCATGTTCAGGATGCACTAACGAGGGCGATGCAGAGACTCAAGCTCTACAAGACCCCTCCGGAGACCGGACTCGTCATCTTCTGTGGGGCACTTCCGACCAACGGACCAGGCAGCGAAGTAATCAATCTCTACGAAATAGCCCCGCCGAAGCCGGTGACCGCGTACCTGTACCAGTGCGACGACCACTTCCATCTAGAGTGGCTCAAGGATATGCTGCGTGAGGAGAAAGTCTACGGTATCCTATCAATCGACGCCAGTGAGGCAGGTCTCGGCATCCTGAGTGGAGACAGACTTGAAATCGCCGATCTATTGACTTCGGGGGTGTCAGGAAAGACGAGGAAGGGGGGTCAATCGGCCAGGAGGTACGAGAGAGGGAGGGAAATGGAGTTGACGTACTACTACCACAGGGTCAGCGAGCACGCGACACGAGTATTCATTGACAGCGGAAAGGTCACGGGCATGATTGTAGGCGGCCCTGGCCCGACGAAGGAGGAGTTCCTGAAGGGCGAGTATCTGCACTACGAGCTCCAGAAGAAGGTGTTGGTCGTCCTAGACACATCATACTCAGGGAGGGAGGGCGTGAGGGAGCTCGTGGAGAAGGCGTCTGACACTCTCGCTGACGTCAGGCTGATAGAGGAGAAGAAGCTGGTCCAGAGGTTTCTAGCGGAGGTCAACAAGCCCGGTGGGCTGGCCATCTACGGTCTGCCGAGGATTCTCGATGCAATCCAGAAGGCCAATGTTGAGGTCATCCTGGTATCTGACGACCTAGACACAGTCAAGCTGGAGGCGAAGTGCAGGAAGTGCGGGACATTGAAGTCCGAAGTGACGCTGGCCTCAGCCAAGGTCCAAGAGAAACAGGAGATGATGTCGAAAGGTTGCGCGAAGTGTGGAGGGATGGACTACGATGTGGTCGAGAAGGACATAGTGGACATACTCGAAGAGATGGCGTTCCAGATCAACTCGAGGGTCGAGGTCATCTCGTCGGGCACCGAAGAAGGAAGCATGCTCAAGAGCTTCGGCGGCATCGCTGCGATTCTCAGATACAGGTCCGGCTGACCAGAAGACGTCGCACTGACTGTAGAGAGCCTCTGCGTGCCTACTGTGAGCAATTAGCAGGCAGCCCCCATAGTCAGGATGTCAGCGTAATGCGTAATCGCGCCCGCGAATCTGAATCATTGTTTTTGAATGTGAATCGTGCAGCAGTCGATTGCCGCACTTGAGCGATTCCAGACCTGTTCCGGCCGACAGACCGACCCAGGGGACAGTCGATGCCGAGCTGAAGGGGAACACCCTCCGAGTCTATGTCTATGCTCTGAAGAAGAAAGTCAGGGTGAGGGAGGTCCAGCGGGCACTTCTCATGTCAAACCCATCGCTTGCACAGTACCACCTCAACAAACTGAAGGATCTGGGCCTGGTTTCGGAAGACAATGGAGAGTATGAGGTCTCCAACGTGGTGAAGGTAGATGTGATGAGGAACTTCCTCAGAGTGGGGACGTTGATTGTCCCGCGGTTTATCTTCTACCCTGTATTCATCAGCGTCTTCGCCGCTTACCTGAGCTTCATCGCATACCCGTCCTTCCAATCTCTGCCGATTCTCGAATGGTTCTCGGGAGTCCTCATTCTCTCCGCCCTCGCATTCTGGTACGAGGTGATGAGGGCGTGGCGGTCAGCGCCGTCACCCTGACGGACGCTCCAGAAACGGCAGGACCAGACTTTCAACTATAAGTAGGACGTCTTTCTGCATAAGAGACAGCCGATGATCAGGATAGGCCTCATCGGAAAGACGAATGCAGGGAAGACGACCCTGTTCAACTCAATGACGCTCCTCTCGGGAGAGATCTCCAACTACCCTTTCACGACGAAGACGCCCGAGACTGGCATCGCGAGCGTTGTGACACTCTGTGTCCACAAGGAGTTCGGCGTCACTGACAATCCGGAGAACTCAAAATGCGAAGATGGATGGAGGTTCATCCCAGTAGAGGTGACAGACCTGCCGGGTCTGATTAAGGGAGCTTGGACGGGCAAGGGGCTTGGCAACCAATTCCTGAGTGTTGCCGCCCAATCGGACGCTCTGCTTCACGTCATCGACGCGTCGGGGAGTGTCGACAAGGATGGAAAGATTTCTGACCCTGGGACCGGGGACCCCATCGCGGACTTCGCCGACGTTGAGCTTGAGCTCGTCCTCTGGTACACGAAGCTGTTCACGCAGAACCTCCCGAAGATATCCAAACTCTCGAAGACCCCTGGCTACGGAGTGCCCAGCGCGGTCGAGGAAGTGATGCAGGGAATTGGTGTGAGGAAGGAGCATGTTGTGACGGCGATGAATGAGGCCCTGCTTGGAGACAAGCCGTTCGATTCCTGGAGCGAGAAGGACATACAGAGCTTTTGCTGGTCTCTGCGGGAGTTCTCGAAGCCGACCCTTATCATCGCCAACAAGATGGACCTGCCCTTCGCTGCAGAGAACTTCCAGAAACTGAGGGAGAAGTACAAGGGTCTGATCGTGGTCCCGACGAGCGGTGAGGCGGAGTTGACCCTTAGGAGGGCCGAGGGAAAGAGACTGATCAAGTACGTGCCAGGGGAAGAGAGGTTCGAGATCTTGAAGCCCCAGGACCTCAACGACGCGCAGAAGAGTGCCCTCGCCTACATCAGGAGGAAGGTTTTTGGAGAATATCTGAGAACAGGCGTTCAGTTTGCTCTGAATATTGCGGTCTTCAAGCTCCTGAAGATGAACGCGATATACCCAGTAGCGGACGCCGAGAAAATGACCGACACAAATGGCCGCGTCCTCCCCGACGTCTATCTGATGCCCACGGGATCCACGGTCGAAGAGCTGGCGAGGGCAGTCCACTCCGACCTCCTCAAGGGGCTGGTGTACGCGTTGGACGTCAGGACAGGGCTCCACCTCCCGACGAACTATGTCCTGAGAGACAGGGATGTGCTTTCGATAGTTTCGACTGCGAAACGAAGTTAGCAAGGTCCTTAAGATGGAGGAGGGCTGCTTTCGAATAGAAAGTTGCCCTACGGAGGACCGTTGCTGTCGGACCTGGAGCTTAGGTATCCGTTCGCGCCGAAATCAAGGAAATTCTTCGAATCCATACCCGTTGAGGAGGGGCTGGCCAGCCGCGAAGTGGTAGCGCAGACGGAGAGCAGACTGCTGAGCGCCCTGGGCCGAACGAAGTACGAGCCCCATATCTCCGAGCTCATCGAGTTCTCGAGCTTCTTCGCCGCGGCGCTGGTTGCAAGCCAGGACCCCGTCCTGACGTCGAAGTTCTCAAAGAAAGAGGCCGAGAGGGCGAAGCAGTTCTTCATCAAGGAGGCGCCAGAAGACAAAGTCGTTGCTATGTCGGAGTGCTTCGGAGTGCAGGTACGGCAGACAGATGGCGACGAGAGTCAGCCTCGATACGCCTTTCCCTTTGAGGGCTACCTGTCGTTGATTTCCAGATATGAGCTGGCAAAGTCCCCGAAATGGAAACTGACAAGGCAGGCGCTGGAAGGCGGGACGGTTCACATGAGCAGCAACCTGTTCAACGACTTCTTCGGAGATTGCGCCCAGATGGCCATCTCCGAAGGCGTCAGGAACCTCAGGAGGGCCTCGTTCCCGAAGCAACTCCTAGGAACCAAGAGTAGAGTCATGCAGTATGTACCCGTCCAGAGAGCCAAGACCGGGAAGAGCTACGTCTACGTCGAAGATCTGTTGAAGCACCCGGTTTCAGATGGAAGACATAGGCTCGTCTGGCTGGTGCTCGCTCCGTACCTTGTGAACGTGAAGAAGGTCGAGGATGGAGAAGCGATTGAGAAGATCAGGGCATTCGTCGCGGTGGCCGGAGAGACAAGCGGCTTGAAGAGGTTCGTGGAATACAACGTGCGCAGGGCCCGCCGGAACGGGCTCATGCCTCCGACCTTCTCAACACTGAAGACCGAGCATCCTGACATCTACGCGCTCCTCCCAAAGGAAGTCCTGGCAGCAGAATCCCCGCCGAAGCCGAAGAGCTCCTCGCGGACCACGCCGTAGCAATCCGTTGCAGGTCCGTTCGAAAGCGTTGAATTGTCTTCGCTCTTCGTAGGCAAGCCCAGCCGTCTTCCGCTAATCGCTTAAATCGCCAGGCGCCGGATCCTGGTCAAGGCGGGTGAGTGACCTCCACCCGATCCGCCATAGAAATCACGGAGTGGGAGGGATTGGAACACAAGAAGAGAACGTGGAATTCAAGGGGTCTAGCACTCGCGGCGATGCTGGCTGCCACATACGCCGCGTACGTCATCCTGTTCGGGTTTGCAAGTTTTGCAGTTCTCCAGTTCAGGATTGTTGACGCATTGTTACCTCTTTCAATCCTGTTCGGTTTCCCGGCCGTAGTAGGTCTTACAATCGGAGTCTTCGTGGGGAACTTCCTCAGTCCCTATTCGCTTGGCGCAATAGACGTGGTTGGGGGTACCGCTGCAAACTTTGTTGCGGCCACTCTCGCTTGGTCGATTGGTAGACGTGGCTTCAAGGGAGCCTGGGTTACCGCGGTCCTAGTCGAAATCGCTGCCGTGACCATTATCGTGGGGAGCTACGTAGTGGTCATCACAACGCCGGCAGGCGTTCCGCTATGGGCGGGCTGGTTGCTCTTCTTGGGGGGCGAGGTGCTTCCCATAGGTATCATTGGCTATCCCCTGCTTAGAGCAGTGGAAAGGTCTGGCGTTGCTCAGACCTTCAAGACCGGTGAAAACCCATCTTAACTTCAAATAGGTCGGGGTAGGCCTCCGCAGGCGATTGCAGCCACAGTTCTCGGCTAAGCTTGAGGCCACTTCTTGGGACCCCAAGTTGGAAGCCGAGCTAAGACAGGTCTGGGAAACTGAGAGAATTTTTGAATTCAGCCCGAAGAACAACAAGAACTCGAATTTTGTCCTGGACACGCCCCCGCCCTATTGCTCTGGGAAGCCCTGGCACCCCGGTGCGCTCACCCAGTACTCTCAGATTGACATGATAGCGAGGGCAGCGAGGATGAGGGGCCTGCGGGTCCTCTACCCCGTAGGAATCGACAGGAATGGGCTACCGGTCGAGATCTTCGCGGAAAGAAAGTACAGGGTCCAGATGAGAAAGACGCCGCGGGAGGAGTTCATCAACCTCTGCAAGCACGCCCTAGACGACCTCGAGGTCTACATGATAGGGCTCATGAAAACGCTGGGGATTTCGGGCGACTTTCAGAACAAGTACAGGACGGATTCCGAGGAGTACAGGACGCTCACCCAGTGGTCTTTCATAGAGCTCTGGAAGAAGGGGCTCGTCTATCTCGCTAATAGGCCCAACAACTATTGTGTGGACTGCAACACTACGATAGCTGATGCGGAGATTGAATATGAAGAGATACCCACCTATTTGGTCACAAACCGGTTCAGGGTGAAGGAGACCAAGCAGGAGCTGCTGGTCGCTACGACTAGGCCCGAACTGCTGGCGGCGTGCCAGATGGTGATGGTCAACCCGAAAGATGTGAGGTACAGGAAGCTGATTGGGAAAACTGCCGTGGTCCCCATCTACGACAAGGAAGTGCCGATCAAGGCCCACAAGAGCGTTGACCCGAAGTTCGGCAGCGGCGTGATGATGGTCTGTAGCTACGGGGACTACAACGACGTCCTCATGTTCAGAGAGTTCAAGCTGAAGGAGGTCGTAGTGATAGACATCGACGGGAAGTTGACCGCGGTCGCAGGAAAGTACGCCGGAGTGGCAGTGAAGGACGCCAGGTCACAAATGATCCAGGACCTTCAGGAGATGGGAGTCGCGTCGAAGGTCGAACAGATTCAGCACAGGACGCCTCTATGCGAGCGAAGCCGGACTCCGATTGAAATCATACCGATGGAGGAGTACTACCTCAAGCAGTTGGATTTCAAGCCGGTCTTGAAGAGGCTAGCGAAGAAGATTGACTTCCATCCTGACATGCACCGTCAAATCCTGCTGGACTGGATCAACGTGCTGACGACCGATTATCCAATCTCCCGGCGCAGGTACTACTCGACGGAAATCCCGGTCTGGTACTGCAGCAAGTGTAACACGCCCCACCTGCCCAAGCCGGGCAGGTACTACAGGCCCTGGAGGGACGAGGCGCCGTTCAAGAAGTGCAGTAAATGCGGCAACACGAAGTTCGTCGGCGAGACGAGGACATTCGACACTTGGATGGACTCGAGCCTCTCCCCTCTCTACATTACGAAGTACCTGAAGGACCGCAGGTTCTACAGCCTCACCTACCCCGCGACTGTGAGAGTCCAGGGCAAGGAGATCGTGAGGACGTGGCTGTACTATACCCTGCTCAAGTGCTACCAGCTGACGGGCAGGTCCCCGTTCAAACAGGCCTGGATCGGCGGGATGGGACAGGACTCACAGGGAAGGGCGATGCGCAAGAGCCTCGGCAACTTCGTGGACCCGGAGCCTGTGCTGGCTAGGTTTGGCGCCGATGCGTTCAGGTTCTGGGGGGCCTCTGAGGCAAGCCTCGGGTACGACTTCCGCTTCAGCGAGGAGAGGATTGCCGGTGCGGGCAAGTTCCTGACGAAGTTCTGGAACACCTGTAGGTTCATCAGCTCATTCCCGCAGCCAGAGACGGCCGAGCTGACTTGGACTGACAAGTGGATGCTCAACGAGCTCGGGAAGCTGGTAGAGGAGTGCACGAAGGCGTACGAGAACTATGATGTCTTTACTGTGTCTACGAAGGTGAGGGAGTTCTTGTGGAATGTTTTCGCTTCAAACTACTTGGAGATGGCAAAGGGAAGGGCCTACGGAGACAGCGTGACCAAGCGAGAGCAGGAGGCGGCCTGGTACACTCTACACGAAGTCGTGAAGAGTCTGTTGCTCTTGTTGGCGCCCATTACCCCATACATCACTGACTGCGTCTGGAGGAAGCTTTACGGGGTGCAGAGCATCCACCTGATGAGGATGCCCAAGCCAGTGAGGTTCGACGTCAGCGAGAGAGTGGGGCAGAGTATCCTGGAGTTCAATGCCCAGGTCTGGAAGACGAAGAAAGACAAGGGGCTTGCACTCAAGGACCCGATTAACGTCAGAATTCCCGCCTGCTTAGCGCACTTCGAGGAGGACCTGGTGCGCATGCACCACCTGACAAAGTAGTTCTGGGAAAGGTCGGCCCTACACTTCGGGTATGGTAATGCGACAACTGACGTAGCTGTCTAACCTACATCGGCCCTCCGAGAGAGGATTTGAGTCTAGCCACTCTCAATCGTCCGATACTCTTCCTCCGAGAACCTAGCCGAGACCGAGGACGCATTCTCCTCCACGTGTTTGACGTCGGCCGACTTCGGGATCGCAACAACGCACTCGCTTCTGGTCACCCAATTGAGCATCACTTGGATGCGCGTCATTCCGTACTTTTCACAGATGGCCAGTGGAATCATTTTCTCTGGTACGCTTCCTCTTGCGAGCGGAGTGTAGGCAATCAAGGTCAGCTTCTCCCTCTTGCAGTAAGGCAGGATGTCAGCCTCGACAGCACGGCCGCTGAGGGAGTACTCAACCTGGTTGGAAACCAACTCGTTCTTCGAGAGGGCGTCTCGTGCCTCGTTCGTCTGCTCGACGCTGAAGTTGCTCACGCCAATGTATCTGACTTTCCCGTCGCGGACCAGCTTCTCCATGGCTGCCATTGTCTCTCTTATCGGCACCTTGGGGTTGGGCCAGTGGATCTGGTAGAGGTCGACGTAAGAGGTTCCCAGCCTCTTTAGGCTTCGCGCGCAGGCTTCGATGACGTCGTCGTGGTGCAGGTTCCCCGGCGAGACCTTGGACGCGATGAAGACGTCCTTGCGGACACCTCTGACGACTTCGGCTACTACTTCTTCCGACTTGCCGTTGGCATACATCTCCGCAGTATCGATCAGATTGCATCCCAGCTCGATTCCTCTCCTGAGGGCCTGGACCTGCTTCGCCCTCTCAGCAAGGCTCGTGTAGACCCCGATTCTCCAAGTTCCCATGCCGATAGTCGAAACCCTTTCGTCCGTCCTGCCGAGCTTTCGGTATTCCATGTTCGTCTGATTATGAATTGGGCTTGCTTTATGCTCTTACCCGCTCCGCGCGAGCAGTGTGAAGAGCCACGGGTGGGATTTGAGCCCACGACCACCTGCTTACAAGGCAGGTGCTCTACCAGGCTGAGCTACCGTGGCCTGACGCTGGCGCCCAAGAGTCTGCTTATCTCTTTTATCCGTGCACTTAGCCGCTCTTCGTAAGGACCTCGAAGACGTCTTTGATGGTGGCACTCAAGTATTCCTCATATTCATCGTCGCTGAAATCCAAAACAGCGACCCGGCCCGTCCTGACGGCAATCCTGTAGCTCAAGAGGTGGTAGCAGAGCTCTTCTCTTCCGCCCGTGACGCGGAAGAAGAAGTTGCTGCAAGAACAATACGGCCTCTCCGGGTCGATGAACTCGTCTCCCAGTGTGCCGACCACGCTCAGAACCTTCCTGTCGCTTGGGAGGAAACGACACTCCTTGACACCGCCTGCGATGACCGTGTCGATCGCCTTCTCGAACTTGCGCCCGTGCTTCGCAAGTTCCGCTACCTTCTTCTTGAGCGCCAGTCTTTCCTCCTCCATCGGCTCACCTGTCCGGCTGCAGGAACTCAGAGAGAGACCTCTGGTCCATGCTGTTACTGAGCTCTGAGACGCGGACCCCGACCCTTCTGAGGTCCTTGTCTGTCGACTCTACAAGGTCATTGAACAGAGCGAGGGCATTCTCCCTGATCAGGGTAGGGTTTTTGATCGGAGTGTCGAAAGTCTTGCTCTTGGTCCTAGTCGAGAGGTCGGTTAGGATGCCTATGGCGGATATCGTTCTGAATGATTTCCCCGATTCGACTAGTTTGGCCTGAAGGGAGATCATCCCCTCTGCGAGCTGTCCCAACGCCTCCGTGACATCCCTCGTGTCGCGCTTGAGAGTCACGATGCGGCTAAACTGAGTTGGTTCCAGATTTGCCAAGACGGGATCGACGTCGGTTCCACTGGCCGCCGCCAGCAGGTACGAACCGAGTTTCCTGCCGAAACGCCTCTCAAGGAGCGCCGGGTCAGTCCGGGAGAGCTCTTCCACGGTCTTCACGCCCATCTGATCAAGACCCGCCGCGGTCTTTGGACCCACTCCATAGAGCCTGGTCACAAGGAGAGGTCCGAGGAAGGCCTCCGTCGACTCGGGGAGCACCGTCATTAGACCGCCTGGCTTGGCCGAATCAGAACCCAGTTTCGCCACGACCTTGCTCCTGCCGAGGCCCACCGAGCAGGTCAACCCCTCATCCTGGAGAATTGCATCCTTGATTCCCTGAGCAATCCTCGCCGCGGCCGAGTAGTCCCCTCCGGAGGATGTCGTCACGTCGAAGAACGCCTCGTCGATTCCTGCCTTCTCGAAGACACCCACGCGCTCGCTGACCAAGTCCGTTACCCTGCCAGAAACTATCTCGTACTTCTCGTGCTCCATCTTGATTATCACGGGGTCATGGCCTTCGAGTTTCTTCTTGGCGACGACGATTGGCATCCCCGACTTCACGTTCAGCGCCCGCGCTTTGTAGTTCGAAGTGCTGACCACGCCGCTGTCCTCGGTTCTGCCCGAGAAGACGAAGACTACGACGGGTCTGTCCTTGATCGAAGGATTCTCCACTTCTTCGACTTGGGCATAAAAGTAGTCCAAGTCGATGTGGCCTATGACTTTGGTCAAGAATGCAGAAGGTCGCTGCGTTCGATTTAAGGTGTTTTTGATGGTGGGGTCGGCCGGATTTGAACCAGCGATCTTCAGCGCCCGAGGCTGAAAGCCTAGACCAGACTTGCCCCAGAAGCCAAGGGACCTGCCTCAGCTTCAAGGTCTAGCCGACGACCCCTGCTCCGCGGCTCCGTGGGGCTCGTTTTATATCCTATCGCAGGAAAATCATTGAAGCTTGGCACCTGGAGGGAAGCTCCGCCACAGGAAAACTGGTGGAGCCCGCAGGTACTATCTTGCCGCCGGCATGGTTGTAATCGTCGCCGCCAGCGTAATCGGCTGGTATGCGTACCTGCTGACTCACTCAAATCCGGAAATCAACGGCACTTCATCAACAATGGGAACCAGCAAGCCGGTGATTCTGTACGTGAACCAAGGGAACGGCGCCGTCAATGTGACGAACTTCGACGTTATGGCGGACTGCGCCACGTCTCATGGATTCAATGTCGTGTTCTTTCAAATCTACAGGCAGGGGATTCTCCTGTTCAGCCAGCAGAACCTTCAAACCTTCGTCAATCAGGCACATCTTAAGAATCTCAGAATCTTCTTCTCGTTGTGGATAACCAATTCCTCCCAGCATATACCGTCTTCAATCTACGTGTTGGGCGAAGATGGGGTGAATCTGGACATGTCGATGCTAAGCCCCACCTCTCAGCAATCCCTGTTGGTCTCACTGAAAGCCGATTACCGTGGAAAGACAGCCGTGACCACGACTGACATGAACTCCACGCTGAAGCCGGACCTACTCGTGCTGGAAACGTATGGTATTAGTCTGCAGCACCTCATCAAGCACGGTGCCATCCTCAGTGTGGGCGTCTACAAAGAACTCAGTCAAGCCGACTATCAGTCACAGTTACAGTACGCGCTGCAGAACAGCGACGGAGTGATGGTCTTCGATTACGCTGGCCTGTTGAAGAGCGGATACTAGAGCCTCCATCGAATTCCGAAGACGACTACGATTAGGCTATGAATGTGGACCAGCATCTCAAGGGCGTCACGGGCTGCTCAGGATTGTAATGCTGAACAGCATGGCTTGGGTAGGATTGACCGGCTGCTCTGGGTACAGGCCGCTCGAGCCATATGTCTGGACCGCAGCCAATTCATCGACGACGCTCATGCCACTTATGACTCTGCCGAAAACTGTGTATCGTCCATCAAGTCCAGTGTTGTTCTGTGTATTGATATAGAACTGACAAGTGCCGCTGTTCGGGTCACTGCCTCTTGCCATCCCAAGATACCCGGCGTAGTTGTGCAGACTGGAGTTCGTCACCTCAAGTGGTACGTGGGTGCTAGAATTCCCTGATCCCCATAGTGATCGGTCGCCGCCGGCATTCTTGGTCAATGGGTCGCCGGTCTGTATCACCGCTGGATTGGTAGCTATTCTGTGCCAAACGAGATTATCATAGAACCCAGACTTTGCAAGACTGACAAAATTGGCCACGGTCTTGGGCGCTGAGGAGTTGAAGAGCTCCACCTCAAATGAGCCTTGGGTGGTGTTGATTCTGGCATAGAGCACTGATCCCTTCGTGGTGGTAGAGGTCGATTGGTTGCCAAATGGCCCGACCTTCGCCATGTATGCATATGACACACCGACTGCTATCACGACCAAGACCACACCCAGGACGAGATAAGTCCGGCCGTGACCCACCTGCTTCCTGCGTCTGGGCTTGTTGACCATTGCCAAAGACCCTCAAAAAAACGGACAAAAATACGATTCGGTTCCAAATTCATGGGAGGAGCCTTTAAAGCATGAGCACAAGGACTTCGTATTCAATGTCTGAAGAGAGAAAGACGGTCATCGTCGGCCAATCGAAGCCAATCCTGAACTACGTCACTGCCTGCATCACCATGTTCAACGGCGGTGCACGGCATGTCGTCCTCAGAGCAAGAGGCGAGGCAATCAACGTGTCAGTCGAGGTCTACCAAGTGCTCAAGAAGCGCTTCATGAGCAACGTCGAAATCTCGAACATTGTGATCGACGGTGAGAACGTCACATCAAGAGATGGAAGGCAGCTGAACCTTCCCGTCCTTGAGATAGAACTCTCGATTCCCCAGTAAGTATTTTAGCACGACAATTGTGGCGAGGGACAAGATACTTCATGAAAGCCAAGCGATTCGCGAAGGTCAGTCCGACGCTCCCTGGCAAGAAGGGTGCAGAGGTGGTCAGGAAGACTGCAGAGTACCTTTCCCCTTCAATCTCTCGTTTCTATCCGCTCGTGGTAGAATCCGGTCACGGATCCCTCATCAAGGACGTCGACGGGAACCAGTTTATTGACTTCGCGTCGGGAATCGCTGTCCTCAGCACGGGTTCGACCCACCCAAAGGTTGTGGAGGCGATTAGGAGGCAATCCGAGAAGTTCGTCCATTACTCGTACACCGACTTTTACTACGAGAACGTAGTGGAACTGTCGGAGAAGCTCGTCTCATTGGTGCCTGGCAGCTTCCCGAAGATGGTCTACTACGGAAACAGCGGCGCTGAGGCGATAGAGGCTGCGATGAAGCTCACACGCAACTACACGAAGCGGCCAATCTTCTTAGCTCATTCTGGTTCGTTCCATGGTAGGACGATGGGCGCACTGAGTCTTACGGCCAGCAAGCCAATCCAGAGAAAGGGTTCGTTCCCTCTTGTGCCCGAAACGGTTCACTTCCCTTACCCTTATTGCTACAGATGCCCTTGGAAGCAGACCTTCCCGGAGTGTGGTTATTATTGTGTGGACTACTTCAAGGAGCAATATCTGGATAAGTTTGTCCCGGTTGATGAGGTAGCAGCATACTTCTTCGAATCGATCCAGGGAGAGGGGGGATACATAGTGCCGCCTCCAGATTACTTCCAGAAGATGGAGTTCCTGAGGAAGGAAGGCGTGTTGTTCGTGTCAGACGAGATCCAGACGGGGGTAGGGAGGACGGGGAAGTTCTTTGGTATCGAGAACTTCGGCGTGATTCCAGATGTGGTCACGATCGCTAAGGGCATCGCCTCCGGCTTGCCGCTGAGCGCGACGGTCGCGAAATCGGATGTGATGAAGAGTTGGAAGCCTGGGCAGCACGCGTCGACTTTCGGCGCCAACCCCGTCGCAGTCGAGTCGGCCCTGGCGACGTTGGAGATTATCGACTCGGAGCGCCTGATGGAGAATGCAAGGAGGCTAGGAGAGAAGACGGTGAAGAGGTTGCTCGAATGGAAGGATAAGTACGAAATCGTGGGTGATGTGAGAGGACTCGGCCTCTTCATCGGGATCGAGATAGTCAAGGACAAGCGGAGCAAGGCCAGGGGTGAGGAGGAGGCCAAGAAGATAATGGACTACTGCTTCAGGCATGGAGCCCTTGTGATCATGGCCGGCCGGAACACGCTGAGAGTCATACCTCCGCTGAACATCTCTGAGGATGAGCTCACCGAAGGACTAGACATACTCGAAGAGGGGATCGCCGAGGTCGACTCGACAGTCGCCAGACGTTAGGCCATGTATGACTTCGAAGTCCTAGTAGGCGAACTGCTCCAGAGCCGCCCAGAGCTGAACAGGGAAGAGCTGATGCGGCGGATTGAACAGAAGAAACAGACGATAGGGGCAGGATACCTCACCGACCAGGGGGCGCTGTTCTTGGTGGCCGGGGAGCTTGGCGTGTCATTAAGGAAAGCTGAAGCGTCTTCCGACATGACGATCAAGGACCTCTACATAGGGGCCAACGACGTCACGGTGGTGGCGAGAGTACTCGCTATCTACCCCGTCTCGATTTACAATAAGAAGGACGGCGGAACGGGCAAATATAGGAGGCTGGTGCTTTTCGATGACCATCATTCTGCGAAGCTGACCGTGTGGGACGAGATGGCCGAGGAGATAGTCAACTTAGGAGTCGTGGTCAATGCGCCCGTAAGGATAGTGAATGGGTATGTGAAGCAGGGGCTGGACGGGAAGCCCAACCTGAATCTGGGGAAGAGAGGCAGGGTTGAAGTCATTGCTGATGAGAAGGTCACAGTAAAGCTCGTCCCAATGTCTGCTGTGACCGAGAAGCTGGCCAAGGTCTTTCAAGAACAGCAGTTAATGGCGGTCGAGTGCGTGGTCAACACGGAGCCGAAGTACAGTGAGTTTGTCCGGTCCGATGGTTCGCAGGGTTCTCTCTTTCAATTTGGTGTGACTGGCGAGGGAGGCAAGGCAGAGACAAGAGTAGTGATCTGGAGCCCTTCCGCCAGGCCGGAGCTGAAGAAGGGTCAGAAGGTATTGATTACCAACGCGAAGACCAAGCGCTCGCCGAGCGGAGAGTACGAAATTCATGGGGATGCTGGGAGTGCAATCTTTCTGGCACAGAGGGCTCCGCCGATGGAGTTTAGGGTTGCCGCTACAAGCGCGAGCTCGTCAGGGACCGTCCTGTTGGTAGTGGACAAGAGCGGAAAAGTCTGGACGGTAGAGAAGGAGAGGGAAGCAAAAGAGCCCGCAATTGGAGAAGCCGTGGTTGTGACGCCTGACACAGTGAATGACGGCAGGTTATACTGTAGGACGAAGGGTTCGGTGAGTGTGGTGAACGAGAGCTCGCTACCAGGCTTGGACACCATAGCGACGAAGCTACGAGATGCCAAGGATGAAGCATCCCAGATAATGGTCGAAGTCATCGCACTGTCTCACGGTAGCGCCGAAGATGTCGACCTGAAGGATGGCACAATGGTGAAAAAGGGGGAGCTCATGATTGGCGACGACACCGGCGAGATGAAGCTCGTGGGATGGAGGGAACTGTCTGGGAAGGTCCTGGGAATCCAGCCTGGTGAGAGACTCAGGATCGTCGGCGCGACACCCAAGATAAACAAGCTCGGGACGCGGGTGCTTCAAATGTCGAACCTTACGGTAATCGAAAGGTTGCGGGAACGCGGTTAGGCCTTCGTGCGCCTCAGGGCCTCGTACTCATAGACGAAGATTACCACCAGTGCGACAATGAAGAGCACTATCATGGAAGTGCTCAGGAAGTTATAGTAGCTGGTAATGCTCAGGAATGGTAGGTGCAATTGTCTGATTGCACGCCGGCGTCTCATAATAAGCGTTGCTGGGGACGCGAGAGGTTTCGCCCGTCTCATGCCAGCACTGCTGAAAGCGGGTTGCTGTAGCCCTAGAGACGATTCCTGTCCGCGTTCAGCGCGAAAGCCCGATTTCTCCTCTGGTCAGCCCTCGGCGTCCTGCTGATGGTGACTCTTCCCAACTCGTTGGCAAAGCTGACCCAGTGTTTTGCCATGAACAGTGGTCCGGTATTCGCCTGATTCTGGTGAGGAGGCAGGCTGTCTTGGGACAGATTCAATATCATTGAGTTAGGTGCCGGGGGCGGGACTCTCGTCAGTCGATTCGAGCCCGCGGTCTCCGGATTTCGCATCCGAGCTTGGATTATGAGTTACGCCCACGAGAGCGTGCCCGGCGCAATAGGCCAAGCTGTGCTACCCCGGCATCCACTCAGACGCCTTTCGATGGAGATTAAAAGACTCACGGCGTGGGTTGAGCTGAAGATACGGGACCCGAGATTCTCTTCAACGATTAAAAACGGCATCCGGTTGGTCTCGGTCGAGCCGCGGTAGCTCAGTCGGTTAGAGCGTTGCCTTGGTAAGGCAAAGGTCGTGAGTCCGAATCCCACCCGCGGCTCCAGTGAACAAGTCTTTCCCAGAGTGTAATGAGTCCAATAATGATGGCAATGTTGAAGACCCGTGAAGAGAAATTCCTTCAGACCCATGAGTCGTGCAGACTCGCCACCGCCTCAAAGGGTGGCAAGCCGCATGTGGTGCCCGTGGTCTACGCCCTCGATGGAGAGGACATCGTCATAGCGGTAGACTATAAGACGAAGAAACTAAAGAGCCTGAGGGAGAACCCGAAGGTAGCCTTGGTTGTGGATGAGTATCGCCCCAACCGAGGACTGATGATCGAAGGAGATTGCGAGATCCCTGAGCGTGGCAAGGAGTACCTGCGCCTGCTGCAGATTCTCTTCGATAGGTTCGTCTCCTACAGGAGGAACCCCTGGGGTGAAGGCGAGTCGCCGATACTGAAGATCAGGCCGACCAAGGTCGTCATGTGGTAGGGAGGCGCCGTCAGGTCAGCGGCACGCTCATGCGCGCTTCGTATATTGACAGTAGTCCGACCGCCGAATATCGGGGGTCGAACGGCTCGAGGACGGATGAACAGGTTTCTGCGAGAAGTTCGATGTAGCGCTTCGAGTCGTACATGGTCTCGTCCCCCATTACGTCGACGGGCGTGGCCCTCTTCGAGTCTCGGCTCCCGCAGTCTGTGATGACGTAACGTATCACTTCACCAGCGTGCAGTTTGACACCCTCGCCGACAAGTCGCTTCACAGCGGCGTGCTGGACTGTCATGCTGGTGTACTCCTCTGGCCCCTTCGAGAGGTTAGTCGTGAAAGCCAGTTCGGATGCGCGAATCTCGTGGCGCTCTAGCGCTTCCGCGTATCTGAGGAAGATCTCGACGCATTCGGGGAACCTAGTCCTTACCCCCTTCACAGAGTCGGCCTTCGCCATGACCCTCAGGATCGCCATCTGGCATTCTGCGAATGTCGGGGGCGTGTCGTGGCGTCGTGCTTCTATCCCCCTGACTTTGAGCTCGCCGTCCTGATAGACACCGAAGTACCTGTTGAGCACAGGTATCTTCGAATCGGCCTTGGAAGGAAGGAAGGCCACCCACTTGTAGACCCCTTCGAAGGACATGGCAAAGTCGGTCTCCGACTCGATTTCGGACTTGAGCTCGAGGTAGCCCTCCCGTCCCGCCCTTTCCTTCTTCACCCAGAGCGAATCCACGATCCCGTGGACCACGTCGAAACCCCTCCTCTCGGCTACCCTCGCTGCATCGAGCAGCACCTTCCTGTCCCAGGCACACACCGCGATGTGGGCGTCGATCCGGCCGAACTTCGCGTTGTTGAAACCCAGATAGCCGAAGGTGGTGACCCCGAGCCACTTCAGGGCGGCCTGACGCGCGTTGTACCTGTCATAGTCGGTCCCCTTCGAGTCCTTCTTCAGTTCCTTGTAGTGGAGCCGCTTCTCTACGATGATCTCTATCGCGCGAGGGACTATGCCTTTCCTCTTTTCGCAGACGTTCCAACCCAGTTCGGGTACCCTGTTCTTCGAATCAGGGCAGCACAGGCATCTCACTGTCTCCGCTGAGATGTTCTTTCTGAACATGATGTTAGGGTAGAGGGCATGAAAGTCGAGCTCGCATACCCCCTCGTGGACGCCCATCTTTGGCTCGAAGATTAGCCCACCCCTGTCGGCCACGAGCAACTCGTTCCTGTCCTTGAAACGCTCGACCAGTGTCGGCTTCCAGGGGACGAGCAGGTCGATTCTGGAGGCGTGGTAGCATTGGAGGCTCGAGAGGGCCTTCCCTATGCTCGCTCTGCTGGATGTCTGAAGGGGCATACGGCACACCCTGCTCAGCTCGAAGAGCCCCTCGAAGCCTGCCTCGGAGTAAGCGAAGGATGTATTGACGTCGATGTGTATCCTGCCGCAGAGCTTCATCGCCGAAGGCTTGTAGTGGATTCTGCCGTAGCTGAAGTAGGAGGTCCCGCCCTTCGCAGGGAGTTTCAGGATGGTCCCGTCCCTGTCGAGCGTCAGCCTGTCGGCGACGTTGTTGGCTTCTGCGCGCCTAATCAGGTAGGGGAAGAGGAAGGAGTCACCGTCGGTAGAGAGGACGAAGTCGGGGTCGGCTTCCCTGACGGTCTTCACCAGCTCGAGCAGCTTGTCAGCTTCGCTCCCACGGTCGATCACGACCTTTCCGGCGTCGCTCTCAAGACTGATTGTCCCGATTCGGTCGGTGAAGAGCGTTATCTTCCCCGCTTTCATGATGTCGACGTCCACTTTCACTTTCCTCAGGTTGGGGGCGGCGTAGTCATACGCCCAGACATTGTCGTGGAGGTCCCATTGCAGCGTGTCCCCGACCTGCATCACTTCGCAGTGTGCGAGCGGGAAGAGGTCGTGCTCGTACAGGTAGCTCTGATTGGGCGGGACGTCGACGTTGTAGAGTCTGTAGGCGCCGAACGGGCCGAGCCGCTCTATCCTTCCGGCCACCTGCTGGATCTTCCTGGCATCCATGACATTAGCTTCTATGACATCGGACCTCTCTGTGTCGATGACCTTCTCGAACTTTCTGGTAGGCTTGGTCCAGATGAATTCGGAACCCATTATTTTCAGCGGATCCTCAAGGTCAGCCACGCTGCTGGTCGCGATGAATATCGACGGGGACCAGTGGTCCACCAGCCTTACGGCCTGGCCATCTTCGCGTTTGAACCAGACGACCATCTCACCGGGGTTCCCCGGATAGAGGTCAAGTATCCAGCCTCGCATCCCTCTCGGCCTTCATCTTCTCCACCTCGCCCGCCAACCATACAATGGCCTTGTGCTGCATCAGTAGGAGGCTCATGAAGAGCGCTTCGCTCGGGAAGGGTGATTCCTCTGCCTGCATTGCCGGGAAGTATTCGTAGCAGAACCTCGACATCTCCTTGAACAGCTCCCGATCTTCGGCCCTCAGGGCACATGCGAAGCGTTCCCAGCTGTCCAGCTCCTTGATGATCTCGGCGTCGGTGAGGGTCATCGGTCATCCTCCTTCCGTTTGATTTCTGAGATTGTCCCCAGCGCACGCGCCAGTATTCTGTAGTGGTGGAAGACCAGGGCCATGGCCACCCCCTCGAACCGGGAGGTCCTGACGGCCGCCGATGAGGCCGACGTGTAGAGCTTGGCGGAGCTGAGCATATCGTCGAAAGCGAACCTGTCACGCTTCGAGAGAGCCCTCCTGAACGCCCTCCACTCTGCTGTCTCCTGAGCCTCAGCCATCCTGAACGATGGAATCGTCCTCCCCATTAGCTGGCCACCATGACCTTGGAAGTTCTCAGGAGCTGGTTCATCATAAAACTGGAGGTTGTCGGAGGCTTGGTCGGATGCTTGACGAGCTCTGCCTCTACCCTGCCTCCGGACGATGATAGGGAGACCGCGGTATCGGCCCATTCCATGATCATGTTATCGTATTTGTTGGGCGAGGCAAGGGTCGCAAGGACGAGTGAATTCTTCTTCACTCGTTTGACTCCGTCCTCGACGGAGCCCAGGAGCCTCCTTGCCTCCCTCTCCTCCAGCTCAGGCTCGTTGAAGGTGCCAAGCAGGTCGGAGACGACGACCAATTTGGCCGCGTAATCCTCTGCGGCCCTGACCAGGTGCTCCGAGATGAGGTCGACGAGTTGGTAAATTGTGAAGACACGACAGGTGGCCACCCTTCTCATCGCGACCGCCGGCTTGAAGTCGTGCTGCTTCGCGAACGAAGAGAAGAGGTATGGGTCTGACTGGTTCCCTCCGTCAATGAAGAGCACGGCTGAATCGAGGCCACCTGCCTCCAGCGGGAGTTGGGCCCTGAATGCCATGAACTCGGCCACTACAGATGCCGCGCCGCCGCTGAGTACGATCAGGTGCTGGGGAGAGCAAGGCCTCAGCAACGAGTCCAAGCGCGAGAAGCCTAGAGAGAAGTGTGGAAACGATGAAGCCGAACGGAATGACGAGGCCCTCCTTTGGACAGCGACGATGTCTGTCAGGTGGATGTCCGACCAATCATCGGACACCGGGGCTAGCCTGCACTCGATGTTGTTCTCGAGCCCGCGCCCGCATCCGATACAACGGCCGCTCAGTGAATCGATGGTTTCGACCGTGGGCCCGAGGTCCCGCCTGACCCGCAGGACACAGTTGCAGTTGGAACAGTAGTAGACGAAGCGTTCCTTGCCGCTTCCCTCTTGTTCGTACAGATAGTGGAGCCTAGCCATTGTGACAGGAGCAGGAAGTTTCTCCAGAATTTAATGCGAGAGGTCGCGTGAGTAAATTCGGGCGCGAGAGAGACGGCTGAAAGTGTTATTCGATCATTCAAGATTATTAACCCAAAGGATTGGCTTGACGAGATAACGCGGGGGTCGCCCAGCCTGGTCAACGGCGCGAGGCTCAGGACCTCGTCCCTCAGGGGTTCGTGGGTTCGAATCCCACCCCCCGCACTCTTACAGCCGTAAGGAATCCCGAGTTGCCGCTAGGTTGAAACCTCGCCACTCGGGGTCTTTCGACGTTCTCAGGTGTTCTTATCGCTGGCATTAAATCGCGGGCTGGCACCGTCACCTACCCGACATGAAGAGCCTGAGAATGGCCGTTCAGACGAAAGCCATGGTATTCATCGCAGTTGTGGTCGTCATAGCCGCAGCGCTGGCTTTAGCCGCTTCATACAACACGCCCCCGTTTCAACGCGCGTCGACCAGCACAATCCAAACGTGTACAGATATCCCCGCCATAAGTTTCTTGTACTGCGGTAGTCCCCTGAGAATAACAGCATATGGAGAACTAGGTGCTTCACCCTTTGGGAATTGGACGTACAAAGGAAGTTGGAACTTCACCGTGTCCATCAACACGAATTCGGTAGCTCGCGGTGAACCCATCCTCCTCATGGCGAGCCTTACAAACATCGGGCCGAACCAGACAATCAAGGAATTCGTAAAACCATACATCAATCCGGCAGTTCACGATGCGAACGGGACTGAAGTCTGGGCGTGGAACCCGCCGCAGTCAACTTGGCCCAATGTGGCAATTGCAAGTGGAGAGACCATCATGCAGGACGTAAGCATCCCTACTTCCCAACTCCGCGCCGGGGACCTTTGTTCCATCATGGTGACACCATTGCCCATTCAATTTCCATCTCCAAACAACATGACGTTCACTTTCCAATTCTCCGTGCATTAGACGAATCACTGTTTAGACCTAGGCAACTTCCGCCCAGCATGCTGGGTTGAAGTCCCACCCCCCGCACCTCTCATCGCGTTCAAGGGTCTCTCCAAGACTAGTCAGAATGTGCTGTCTTCTTTGTAATAGATTGTGCTGCAGCTCCGCCTGGCACCAAATCTGATGCGTATTGCGGCACACACTTCTGATGCCCTCTCCTGGTCACGGCAACCCCCTCGGAAACCGAAACCTGTTTCTGGGCAACGGGAGGACCGTTTGGTGTGAGCGAGATTGGATAGCGCCGTAGAGACTTTTGGCCTGACCAAGTCCTATGGTGCGGTGAAGGCGCTCGACAGCCTAAGCGTCAAAGTGAGAAAGGGCGAAATCCTCGTCCTCCTCGGCCCCAACGGCTCAGGTAAGTCCACCCTCCTGCTCCTACTTTCGACGGTACTGAAGCCCACCGCCGGGACGGCGACTGTGATGGGATACGACATAGTCAAGCAGCCCCTGAAGGTCAGAGAGACCATAGGCATCTCGTTTCAGGAGGCCCGAGGGTTCTGGAGGCATAAGCCTTACCACATCCTGGCGTTCCACGCGGCGATCTACGGTCTTCGTGGGAAAGAGAGGTCCGAGGTGGTCGACCAGACTCTCATAGACTTCGACCTCTGGCCTTCGAGGAATAAGAGATTCATGGAGCTCTCAGGAGGGCAGGCGAAGAGGCTAGAAGTCGCGAAACTGTTCGTACACCGCCCGGAGGTGGCCCTCTTCGACGAGCCGACCGCCATGGTCGACTTGGACGGGAAGAGGATGATCTGGGACCGGATAAGGGGTCTTCGCGAGCAGGGATCGACGGTGGTGGTCGCCACGAACGAAGTGAGGGAAGCGGAGTATCTGGCTGACAGGATCAGCATAATGAAGGGAGGGAAGGATGTCGTCACCGAAGACCTCAGGACGCTCAAGGACAGCATTACCGGTGGAGACGTGGTAGAAGTCCGCATGTCTCCCGCCATCACCAGTGGAGCGCTGAAGGTCATCTCGGAGGTCCCTGGCACAGTCAGGGTTACACAGGTCACCGAAGACACCCTCAACGCCTTCGTCAATAGGTCGGAAGACTGGCTGCCGCAGATGATGACATCTGTACAGTCGCTCGACGTCAGAATCACATCCATCAGGGTCTCGGAGCCTTCACTCGACGACGTCTTCCTCCACTATACGGGCAAAGAGGTCGCGAGTGCCCATGCGTGAGCTCCTCGTCCTCTTAGGCTACGAGCTCAAAGAGACCTTCGATTCCATCCCTTGGACGGTCTACTTCTGGTTCTTCTTCG
>Ga0187865_1000773_pt1 | contig 41997 bp, 29 predicted proteins | sample June2016WEW_11_1_2_FD_132989 | JGI IMG/M metagenome (GOLD analysis project Ga0187865, IMG submission 132989) | Peatland microbial communities from SPRUCE experiment site at the Marcell Experimental Forest, Minnesota, USA - June2016WEW_11_100 | ecosystem: Environmental > Terrestrial > Soil >...
GAAGGGCTGGTCACCACCACCGTGTGCAGCGGCTGCAGTGTTTGCAGATGATTCAGGCGCGTGCGCAGCGTGCGGAACTCTTCCGCCGGCGTCTCGTGTGAGTTGTTGAGGTCCAGCAGGTGAGATTCCGGAGCAGGCTGGAACGGCGCCAGCGGCGCGTCGCCCAGCATGCCCGGATGAATGTTCAACCGCACTGGCGCAGCGGCGGACGGGGGACCGTTCACCGGAAGAAACTCCGGCGTCCGGACCGGCTCCGCCGCCTCGTCAGGCCCCAGCTCGCCCATTTCGGCCCGGCGTAAAGCATCGTGTACTCGACTCATGTTCTCTCCAGTGGCGCGCGGCCCCGTCCGTTTCTAGGTATGGCCGAAATAGTAGTAGTAAGCCGAGCCGCTCATGGCAATCGACCCGATAATGATCGCGCTCGACCACGCCAGCCAGAACAAGCGTCGCTTCCTTCGCACCAGCAACGCGTTTTCCAGCAGGGGAATGCTGCTCAGCACCGGCAAATTCGTATACGCCCGAACGTCCTTGAGATTCTTGAGGGACGTATTCTTCACTTCCTTGCCACCCGCCAGCAGAACGCCGGCCAAAAGCCCCAGCATAGTGCCGATTCCCGCGATGGCCAGACGGTTCGGCTCCGAGGGGGCCTCGGGCAGCGACGCCGGGTCCAGCACCTCCAGGTTTTGGCCCGCCTTGTGCTCTTCCAGGTTCTGCGCCGTGTTGGATGCTTCCTGGCGCTTCCTCATCTCCGTGTAGTTCTGCTTGGCCAGATCGTAGTCCCGTAACAGCGCGGCATACGTCTGTTCGAGCGGCGGGCTCATTTCGATGCGGGACTGGATGGCCACGGCCTGCTTTTCCAGTTCCGCCTTCTGCCGTGTGCGCTGTTCAATATCCATGGCCGTCGCCTGGATTCGCACTTGGGTGGCCGCAGTTTGAGCCTGGACGTCTTGCAGGCTCTTCTGCATTTGCGGATTCGTCACTTTCCGCGGCGCGGGATCGGCCGGGGCCGCGGCCGCCTCTTCAATCGCCTGCTTCTCCAGGTCGTCGCGCTCCTTCTCGAGGGATGCCAGCCGGGCCTGCAAAGTCTTGATATCCGGGTAATCTTCCGTGAACGTCTGGAGCAACCCCGCCAGGTTCGACTTCCCGTCCTGGATCGCCTGGTTCAACCGGATGAGCCGCTCGTTTTTGACGGCCGTGGTCTGGCCGCCCGCGGTGTCCTCCAGGTTGTTGGAGATGAACGACGACTGGTTCTTCAGGCCCTGGAGAGTGCTTTCCTGGAACATCTTCTCCTGGCTGTCGCGGTTGATGACGTCATTGAGCTGGTTGATCTCCATCCGGAGCCCCTGCAAGGCCTGGATGTTGGCGGGAAGTTGCTCCGGCAGACGGTTCTGGTTCTCGCTCTTGAATTTCAGAATCTCGGCATCCAGGCTGTGCAGCTTTTCCTCGGTGGTCCTCAATTCGTCGTTCAGGAAGCTGGTGGTGAGGGTGGCCTGGGTGCGCTGCACTTGCACGTTCTGCTCGGTGAATTCGGTCACCAGCTCGCGCACCACCGCCTGCGCCTTGTAGCGATCGGTATAGGAGAACTGAATCAGAAAAGCGGATGCAAAACGGCGCTCCCCGGTGGTGCTGGGCGTCTCCATCATCTGGATCTTGATGTATTTGTTGCGCATGTCCTGGATGATGTCTTCCAGCGGCAGGCGCTGCCGCTGGCTCCTGTACAGGTCCAGCGAGGGCCGCTGGATGAGCTCCTGCAGCCTGCCGCGGCTCAGGATCTCCTGCTGCATCTGGTTAAGCCGTTCCGCCATTTGAGTGCCGAGCACGCTGGGGATCAGGTTCTCGGGAACCTGCTGGGGCGTGATCCGCATGACCGCCTGCGAAATATACGTATCCGGCCACATGAACGCCACCACCACCGCCAATACCAGGCCCGCGAACATCGGACCGATGATCCACGAGCGGTAGCGGCGGAGTATATCGATGTAGTCTTCGATATCCGGTGGGCGCCGCGAGACATTCACATAGTTCTGCGGGGAAGCCATAAATCTCAGTACCTTCCTGCTTTTCCAACAACTGCCATCAAGTATTCCGACACTCCCGTGTCACTTCACGATAATCTTATCGCCCGATTCCAGCAGAACATTCTGCTCCGGCTTCTTGCCGCGGGTGACCTGCTTATAGTTGAACGTGAGAACCTTGTTACCACGCAGAATCAGAATCTTCGTTTGGTTGGCGAAATCCCGAAAGCCGCCGGCATTGACCAGCGCTTCGAGCACATTGGTCGGAACCACCAGGGGGAACGCGCCGGGTTTGTTCACCTCACCCAGAATGAAATACTTCTTGCTGCCGACCGCCAGGATGCCGACGTTGACTTGCGGGTCCTTGATGAACTTGGAAAGACGCTCCGCTATGTCCTTCTCCAACTGTTCCGGAGTGCGGTCCGAGGCCGTGACATCGCCGATCAGCGGCACCGAGATTCTGCCATCGGGCCGAACCAGGAACTGCCCCGAGACGTCATTATCGCGCCACACCTTGACGGAGAGCACATCCTCCGCGCCGATGACGTAAGTCTTGGAATTCACCGGCGCGAGTCCCGGAATCTTGGCCTCGGGGGACGGCTTGGGCCCCGCCAGGTTGGCCGGGTCGGTGGCGGGCGCCGCGGGCTTGGCGGGCGGTGCCGCTTTCTCTTGCGGGGGAACGGCCTGTTCTTGCGTTAGACCCTCGTCCGCGGCCTTCCACCCAAGCGCTCCGCCTCCGTGTAGCAACGCAGGCAGAACCGCCACCCATGCGGACAGTATCACCTTTCTCATCATGGTTCTCGGAGACTTCATCAAGATTTCAGCAACCCGATCCACAATCATGCATCGACGCGACCGCGCTATCGGCGCTCTATCTCGTCATTATAGCTTATAGATGGCTTACAGCATAGGGGGCCGGGAGTGGAACCGACGTACTACGCTACCGGTAGCTGTACAGTGAAACGCGGAGGATGCCGGGGTCGGCCGTCAACCGCAGGCTGGCCCGGTCATCGCCGCCCATGCCGGTGTCGTCGCCCGCAAGGTGGCGTCCGACCACCCACGCGCCGTTCCGGAACCTGCCCTCCTCCACCGCGGCGAGGCTGGCCATGGGGGTCGCCGCGACGGTCGATGAGAACCTGATGTTCAGGTTGGCGCCAGCCACCCAGAAATCGTCGGGACCCGTCTGTATGAGGATGGCGTAGCCACGCGCCGCGGCCGGCGCGCCGCGGCCACCGCCGCCTGGAGCCGCTTGAGGCACTCCCGCGGCGGACCTCCCCGGCCCGGTCGTGGGAACAGCCGCCGGCGGCGGCGCGGCTCCCCACCCGCGTCCCATGGCAAGATCGAACACGTAGTTCCCCAACTGCACCTTCCGGGAGCCGGCGCCCGGTTCCATCATCACGGCTTTCATCGTGCCCTTGCCCTGATGTTCCATGATCAACGGGGTGAGTTCTCTGAGCACCCCGTAGGCCCCCGCCAGCGGACCGTCCGCGCTAACCTGCCTCTCGATGCCGAACGGCGAGAACATCTGCGCATTGAGCTGCCCGATGGCGTAGAACGCGTTTCCGGCGTCCCCCCGCGTCTCCGGGATGAACAGCGGGTTGCCGTTCCGGCTGTACATCGTGGCGATCTCCGCGAAGTTGGTCAGGTAGATGTCCGGAGCAAACACGTCGATCTGCGGCGCGCCAGCCCGCCAGAAGTCGTGATTGTGGGCTTGCGGACCGCCGCTCGGGTAGTCTCCCGGTTGCTTGTCCTGGGGTTGGACGAGCCAGGCGTTCACGTACACCGGTATGGGGTACTCCTTCTTGCCCAGTTCCGTTACCCGGTTCATGTAGCGCGCGTAGTGCCAGGCCATGAAGGCCTCGTCGGCGCCCGTGCCTTTGCCAAAAACCTCTTCCCAGGTTCCCGACGTCTTGCCCCCGGCGGCGTCCCACAGCTTTCGGGTTTCCGGCAGCAGGGTGCTCTTGTTCTTCCGGAGGTAGTCCATCAGCTCCTTGGGCGCCGCTCCGGCGAAAGCCTCGTTGGCCTCCTTCGACCGGTCCCTCGAGTCGCCCAGCAGGCCCACTTCGTTCTCCATCTGGATCATGATGACCGTGCGCGTGGCCGAGTCCACCTCGCGCACGTGCCGCATCAGGGCCGCATACGCCCGGCCATCGGCTTCCATGTTGGCGGCGCTCAGAGTCGAGAGGATCTCCCGGCCCTTCCCATCCTCGTCCCGGGCCACGGGGTACTTGTCCGGGTTCCGTTTCACCCAGGCGGGAGCATAACTGGACGTGCCGTTCTTCCAGCTCCCGAACCATAGCAAAACCACGCGCAGATTATTATTCCTGGCGTCGCCGAGGGCCCCATCCAACGCGCTGAAATCGAACTTGCCCTCTTCCGGCTCGGTCCAACCCCAGCCTACGCCCACCAGGGCTGTGTTGAGGTTGGCTTTGGCCAGGTTGGGCCATACCGGCCGCACATTTTCGGCCGTCGAGGCGGCGTTGTTCAACAGCTCGCCCGCCAGCGCCAGCCAGGGCCTGCCGTCGACCATCAGTTGGGTCACGGCGCCCCGCTTTTCGAGGTGCGGTATCGGCGCGGCGGCCGAAGTCTGCGCGCTCGCCGTGGCGGCGAACGCGAATAGCGCGATCGAGATAAACGGAATCCGATGTTTCATGGTTAATCTCCTCAACGATATCGGTACAATTTGACGTGCTGAATGCCGGGGCCGTCGTCCATGAAGCGCAGTCCGCTGCCCGACTGGTCGGCCGCGGCGGCCTTCGCCTGGTCGTACTCCAGCACACAATCGTCCCCGGCCAGCAGGCGCGTCACCACCCACTTGCCGTCCTCGAACCGGCCCGCTTCCACTTTGGCCAGCCCGGCGATGGGCGGCCCTGGCGTCTTGGGAAGGAACGTAATCTGCACATCGTTGCCGGCCGCCCAGAACTCATCCTGCCCCGCGGCAATGACCATCGCGTAACCCACCTCGGGAATCACGCCGGGAGCACGCCGGTTGCGCCTGAGATTGACGTTCACCGTATAGCCGCCCAACTCGATGTCTCTCGTCTGCAGACTCTTGTTGAGCCACGCCGCCCGAATCGTGCCCTTCGCCTGCGCCTCCAGAATCAGGGGGCTGAGCTGGGCCAGCACCTTGTAGGCCCTGGCAAACGGGAGGCTCGCGAGGTCCGTCGGCGCCGCTACCGCGACGCCCGTTCCCGGCCGGAAACCCAGCAGCCGCTGCGGCTGATCGATCCCCATGGGCGAGTAGCCGATCCCGTTGTGCTGCCCGATGGCGTAGAACGCGTTGGCCGCGCCCCCCATGGTGGCCGACGATTCCGGAATGAACAGCGGGTTGCCGCTCCGGCTGTACCGGTCGGCCAGCTCGTTGAAATTCGGCAGGTAGACGTCCGGCGAGAGCATGTCGATCCGCGGCCCGCCGGCTCGCCAGATATCGTGCATGTGATCCTGCGGTCCGCCGCTCGGATAGTCGCCCGGCCCCTTGTCTTCCGGCTGGACGATCCAGGCGTTCACGTACATCGGCACCGGGTACTCGGCCTTGCCGGCCTCCGCCACCTTCCCGACGTAGCGCGAGTAGTTCCACGCCATGAAGACCTCGTCCGCTTTGCCCTTGCCAACGCCGAAGACCTGTTCCCAGGTTCCGGAAGTCTTGGCTCCGGCCGCCCCCCACACTTTCATGGTTTCCGGCAGCAGCGAATCCTTGTGCGCCTGCAGGTAATCCGTCAGTTCCTTGGGAACCGGCTTGGCAAAGGCCTCGTTGGCCGGCGCGGACCGGTCGCGCGAATCGCCGAGCAGGCCAACTTCGTTCTCCAGTTGCACCATGATCGTCGTGCGCGCCGGCGAATCGCCTTCCTTAATGTGTCGCATGAAGGCCGCGAAGGCTTTCGCATCGGCGTTCCGGTTGGCGTCGCTCAATGTCGAGAGCACCTCGACGGTCTTGCCGCCCGCCAGTTGGGCGCGCGGGAATCGGTCCTGGTTGGCCACCACCCAGGCCGGGGCGAAGTTAGTGAGCCCGTTCTTCCAGCTTCCGAACCACAGCCACGCGATGCGCATGTTGTTGGCTCTGGCGTCCTGGATGACGTCGTCCGCGAAGGTGAAGTCGAACTTGCCCTCTTGGGGCTCGATCCACGCCCAGGCCATCGGCGCCAGCACCGTGTTGAGCCCAATGGCCGCCAGGTTCGGCCACACCGCCTTCATGTGCTCGGGGCTGGAGGCGGCGGTGTTGGTCAGCTCGCCGGCCAGGGCCAGAAACGGCTTCCCGTCCACAATAAGCTGGGTGGCGGCGCCTCTCTTCTCCAGGTGGGCAACGGCGGGGGCGCTGGTCGTTGTCTTGGTTGGGGAGCACGCGGTCGTCAGCGCCAGCGCGCTGGCCAGCGCAAAGCGGGTAAAACTCCGATGTCGCATAGTTTTCGCCTTTCGGGTCATATTGTCTGATGCATTGTACATTATTCGTAGTACTCTGAGAGTTCCGCGAAGGAAATCTCATGACCCTGCCGCACACCTACGGACTCGTGTTGACGCTCACGATTTTGACCATGATCTGCTGGGGATCGTGGGCCAACGTCCTCAAGCTCGCCAAAGGCTGGCGCTTTGAACTGCTCTACTATGACTACTCGATCGGCGTGGCGCTGGGCGCTGCCCTGGCTGGCCTCACCTTCGGCACGTGGGGGTCGGACGGCCTTCAATTCCTGGATGATCTCGCGCACGCAGGCAACACCAATATTCTTTGCGGGTTCCTCGGCGGCGTCATTTTCAACCTCTCCAACATCCTGGTGGTCGGCGCCATTGCCGTGGCGGGCATGGGCGTGGCGTTCCCCATCGGCGTCGGGCTGGCTCTGGTGGTCGGGGTTATCTGGAATTACATCGTCAACCCCCAGGGCAATCCCTTGCTGCTGTTCACCGGTGTCGCCCTGATTGTGGCGGCCATCGTCGTCGACGCTATCGCCTACCGCGCGCACGCCGTCAGCCGCAGCACCGCCGGCGACGAGGCGGATGCTGCCGCCAAACGAGCGTCCACTTGGAAGGGCATCCGGCTGGCCATCGTCGGAGGTGTCCTGATGGGCACGTTCTATCCGCTGGTCGAGATCGGCAAGACCGGCCCGAACGGACTCGGCCCCTACGCCGTCGGATTCGTCTTTGCCCTGGGCGTGCTGGCCTCGGTCTTTGTGTACAACCTCTACTTCTTGCGCTTCCCCATCGACGGTCCTCGCCTGACTTTTGGCGACTACTTGCGCGGCAATTGGTGGGTACACTTTCTCGGCATCGTAGGCGGCCTGGCCTGGATCGCGGGATCACTCGCGGACTTCGTAGCCGCCAGCGCCCCGAAGGAGTTGCAGGTGGGACCGGCCATCAGCTACGCCATCGGGCAAGGCTCCACCATGGTGGGGGCCCTGTGGGGCGTCCTGGTGTGGAGGGAATTCGCCGGAGGCGGCGCGCGCGTGACCCGGCTCCTGGTGCTTATGTTCGTGCTCTTTCTGACCGGCCTGGGGGTGGTCTCCGTTGCGCCGCTCTATGCCGCCCGCTAGGGGCGCCTCGTGGAGGGATATCGTGGACCCACTGCTCCTCGGCATCGATGTCGGAACCAGTTCCGTGAAAGCCGTCCTGCTGGACCTTCGCGGAAACCTCTGCGCTGTCTGCCAGGCCGAATATCCGCTGCATCACATTCGGCCCGCGTGGGTGGAGCAAGACCCCGAAGACTGGTGGCAGGCAACCTGCCAGGCTATTCGCGAGGCGCTCGCCAAGGTCCCGCATGGGCCGGAAAGAATCTTGGGGCTGGCCGTGAGTTCCCAAGCGCCCACACTGCTGCCGCTCGGCCGCTCCGGCCGGCCGCTGCGCCCCGCCATGATCTGGATGGATCGCCGCGCCGAATCGGAGGCCGCACGGCTTACCGAATTGCTGGGCGCGGAGGAGATCCACCGCATAACCGGCAACCGGCCCGACGCCTTCTATGTCGCCGCGCGCCTGCTCTGGCTGCGGAATCACGAACCCGACACCCTGAGACAGACTTGGCAGTTCGTTCAGGTCAACGGGTACGTCAACTACCGGCTTACCGGGCGGATCGGCATGGATCCGGCGCACGCCGTGCTGCTGCAACTGCGCAACTACGCCACGGGTGAATGGTCCCCGGCTCTATGCTCCGCCTGCGGAGTGGAACCGGCGCAATTCCCCGAGGTCCTGGAAGCGCACCGCATTCAGGGAGAAGTCACCCTCGAAGCCGCCCAGGCTACCGGCCTTCGAGCGGGCACTCCGGTGATGGCCGGGAGCGTGGACAGCGCCACCGCCGCCTTGGAGGTGGGCGTGGTCGAGCCCGGCATCGCCGCCGAGATGACGGGCACCTCGACGGTCGTCATCATTCCGAATGACAGCGGCCTGACGGAACCGGCCCTGATCGCCATGCCGCACGCCCTGCCGGGACTCCACCTGCTGCTCGGCGCCATGGTCTCTTCCGGTGGTTGCCTGCGTTGGTTCCGCGACCAGCTTGGACAGTCCGAGGTGCAGGCTGCCATGGAGCACGGGGCCGACGCATTCGATCTGCTGACACAGCAGGCGGCGCAGGTACCGCCGGGCAGCGACGGCGTCATCTTCCTCCCCTACATGATGGGGGAACGCTCGCCTTTATGGCATACCAATGCTCGCGGCGTGTTCTTCGGCCTCTCGCTGGCCACCCGCAAGGCGGCCCTCACGCGCTCCATTCTGGAGGGCGCCGCCTTTGCCCTTCGCCATAACGTGGAGGTGGCAATCGGCGCCGGCGCCGAAGTCCGCGAGATGAGAAGCGTGGGCGGCTGTAGCCGCAGCGATCTCTGGAACCAGATCAAGGCGGACGTATTGGGGCTGCCGGTGCTGCTGCCGCGCACTTCGGTCGGTTCTCCTTTCGGCGCCGCCATCCTGGCGGGAGTGGGGGCCGGAGCCTTCCCCGACGTCCGGAAATCCCTGCTCGAGATGATACGGCTCGACCGGCGCTTCGAGCCAAACCAAGCCAATCACCAAAGGTACACGCGCATCTACCAGGTGTTTCGGGACATCTACCTTCACCTGAAGGACGATTTCGATCGCGCCTCCGCCGTCACCCCGTAAACCTTCTCCAGAAGTTGGATGGTTCGCTCGACCTCGGCCGCGGCCTCCTGCTGCGTCCATCCGAGGACCGGCGACGCAATGCCCGCCAGTTCCTCCAGCAAGGCCCCGTTCACCTCGCCCAGCAAGCCCATCAGCGTTCGCCTCAGGATCAGATCGTCGAGGTGAACCACCCGCTCGTAGAGCGCCATGAATTCGATCTCCCGGCGGGAGTAACCGGCGTGGCAGTCGAGCGGCGCATCCGGGCCCGCCTGTAAGTAAGCGGCGACTCTGTCCGCCCCCGTGCCATAGCGCTCCAGCAGCGTAGCGAGCCGCTCCCGAGGCAGTCCGGTGCCCTCCGGCATCCTGGGGTAGCCCTTGCCGCCTCCGATGGGAACATCCGCCGAATCGCGAATTCGCGGGCGTCCCAGCACCCCCAGAATTTCGTCGGAGACCTGCTCGGCAAGCGCACGGAAGGTGGTCCACTTTCCGCCCACCAGCGAGTAGATCGGGAAATCGATTCCGTTGCCCGGCGCCAGCACCGGGAAGCTGTGGTCGCGGCTGATCTGGCCTGGGGTGAGGGCGTCGCTGCGTGGCAGAGGGCGGACGCCGCAAAACCGAAACACCACGTGCGACCGGTCCACCCGGATCGAAGGGAAGGCCATCCGCATGGCCTCCAGAATGTAGTCGACTTCAGCTTCGTCGCAGACCGCATCCGGATCTTCCTCCGGGATATCCGTGGCGCCGGCGATGATCTTGCCCTGGACCGCATAGAAGATGCAGATGCGGCCGTCCCGGTTGACGAAGTAGATCATCTCGTCCCCGGTCGCCTTAAGCAGTTCGGGATGGTCCAGGACCACGTGGGAACCCTTGGTTCCGCCGATGAAGCGAGACTCGCGCCCGAGACCTCGATTGGTGGAATCGATCCATGGGCCCGTGGCGTTGACCACGATCCGCGGCCGCACCTCGCAGGTCTCGCCCGAGACCTCGTCGCGCAGGACCACGGTCCCGCCCGCGGCGCTCTCAGGCCGCACGTAATTCAGCGCGCGCGCCCCGCCACACGCGGCTTCAGCGTCCAGAACCAGTTCCAGGCCCAACCGTTCCGGATAGGTGATCTTGGCATCGTAGTAAGTTGCGGTGCAGATTACTTCCGGATTCAGAGCCGGCCGGAGCTCGAGCGCCGCCCGCCTGAAGCGGAACCGGTGTCCCGGCAGCGGGGATTCGCGGCCGGCCAGAAAGTCGTACAGCATCAGACCGGTCTTGATGACCAGCGCTCCCCGATTGCCCGGCTTGGCGGGCCATCCCAGCAGATTCCGGATTCCCGGAACAATCCCCGATGTCCAACTGAAGATCGGAATCGTCGCGGGCAGCGGCTTGACGTAGTGCGGCGCGTTCTTCAGCAACCGGTTTCGCTCCCGGAGGGACTCGCGCACCAGGCGGAATTCCGCGTTCTCCAGGTAGCGGAGACCGCCGTGAATGATGCGCGTCATGGCGGAGCTGGTCCCGGCGCAGAAGTCGGATTTCTCGACCAGCAGGGCATCGATTCCCTGCAGCGCCAGCTCGGCCAACAAGCCGATTCCGTTGATGCCCCCGCCGACTATCAGAACGGAGACATCGGCGTGTTGTCGAAGCGAGGCGAATTCTGGCCGCATCCGGGCTCCGAAGGAACTGAAACTATATCACAGGTTTCCGTTTGAGGCCCGCGCTGACGCGCGCCGCGACCCACGCGGCGCGCGTCAGCGCCGGATCCAGCCTCGTTCAGGGCCGAGCCCCAGGTTTTAGAAGTACAGCTTCAGCGCCATCTGGATTTGTCGCGGGCTGCTGAACCCCGTCACCATGCCGAACTGGCCACTGGTAACGTTTCCTTGCGGGTTGTTCCAGTTGGCGTGATTCATGATGTTGAAGAAGTCGGCACGCAGGTCGAGCTTCCAACGCTCGCCCACCGTGAACCGCCTGCTCAGGGCCATGTCGAAATTGATCACGCCCGGGCCATACAGAGCGTTCCGGCCCACGTTGCCGAACTGACCGCTGAATACGTTGCATGCGGTGGTCGTGTTCCCCGCGCACAGGAATGCCGCCGGATTGATCCAGAGCGGCGGATCGTTGTTCGGTGTGACTGTATACACCTGCGTGGGCAATACGTCATAGGGGCGATCCAGCCCTTGGGCGCTCAGAGAAATGTCCTTGCCGCCAACGGAAAGCTGGATCGGCTGGCCGGTGTACAGGCTGAGAATCGGTGAGATCTGCCAGTCTTTCGTCAGCGCCTTGGCGACGCTGCTGCCTACGCCGGGGCTGGTGGCTACCAGTGTGGTGTTGAAAACCTGCCGGTGGTCGAAGCCGCAAGGTCCCCGTTCGCCCGTTGCGCGGTTGAGCGAATTCTGATACAGCGTGCCCGCCAGTTCTGCCGACATATCCCACGAGCTGCTGCAATGGCTCCAGCCGTAGTTGCTCAAGATGGTGTAGTGGCCGGCGAAATGGCGCTCGATCGAAAGAACCAAGCCATGGTACTCGGAGTTGGCGCCGGGGTCGGACTGCTGGATATCGGCGTAATACTGCCCTGTGGTGGGGTTGTCCAGGTAGGTCGGGCGCCGCTGGTTGGCGTTCCCAGTGCTGGCTGCCGCCCCGTTAGGACCAAGCGCGGACCCTACGGACTGATTGATATCTACCGATCCCAGGATATGCCGCCCCGCGTTACCCATGTAATTGGCTTTGATCACCCAGTTGCCGGCAATCTGCCGTTGGTAACTGAGGTTCCACTGCATCGAACTACTGACCGGCATGTTGCCCGGAATGGTGACGTAGGCCCCTTGCGTCACGAAGACCGCAGCGCCGGGGAACGGATCGCCTGTCTTGCCGTTCAGCGTGTAAGCCGAGAACGGGTTCGAGAACTGGCCGCTGGTGAGCACGATCGAAGAGACATACGGCGAATTGGTGGTCCAGCGTTCGGCATAATACAGCATGGTGGTATCGTGCATTAAACTGAACGCTGCGCGAATGGTCTGCTTGCCATCGCCTTTCGGATCCCATACCAGGCCGAGCCGGGGCGAGAAAGTCGCCCAATGGGCGGCCGTGAACGCTTTGCCGTAAGGATTCTGCGCCGTATCGGTCGAGAAGACCAGGCCTGCCGGAGTGAGGGGATAAGCCGGGCTATGCCAGCCCTGCGTGAACAGCGGCCAACTGAAAGAGTTGCCGCGCCCGTACTTGTCGTATTCCGGCACCCAGGGCTCCCAACGCACGCCAATGTTGACGCTGAAGTGCGGCGTGACGTGGATGGCATCCTGCAGGTAAGCCGCCATCACCGTCATGCGCAGGTAATCGGAAATGACGTTCCCATCCGTCAACGACGAAAAACGGCCGATCAGCAGGTCCGCGAGGCCATCGCCGGTTGTCTGGCCATTGAAGACGAACATCCCGTTGGACTGCTGGTTGTTGTACGAGTTGAACTGGTCCTTGCGGCCGTCGAATCCGAAACCGATCTGGTGTCTGCCTTTGATGATGGAGAAATCGTCCGCCAACTGGTAGGTATTGATGTCGAAATTCGCCAGGGCGCAGCTACCGCAACCAATTCCGAACCCGCCGTTCACGTAATTGGTCACGGAGGCGTACGTAAAGTTCTTAGTGTTGAGGAACATGTTCACGCCCAGGTCCGCCGGACTGGGTAAGTCGAGCGGACCCGCGCGGTTGTCCCGGCGCCGGTCGAAGGTGGCGTGGAACGAGTTGACCATGGTGGCGCTGACCGTATAGGTGTCGCCGATGGTCATGGTCTGCGACTTGTCCCAGTTGCCGGCGGTTTGCGTGGTCAGGGCGTTCTTTCCGTCGAACACCGGGAGCTGCAGGTAATCGTAGAGGTAGTAGCGGCCGAAGAACACGTTCTTGCTGCTGATGTTGTAATCCACACGGCCGATCCATTGATCGTCGGGGTTGTTCGTCGGGACGCCGTAACGGTAGGTGCCGCACTGATCCGTGGGAGTCGGGAATAAAGTGGAGGCCAGCTTGAGTCCCGCCGCATCAAAACTGGAAACCGGAATCTGGTTGCCGGGGTACGGGTTGCCGCTCATGTCCTTCAGTTGTCTAAACGAGCCCAGGCAGCCGCCGGTGGACTTGGCGCCATCCACCAGGCTGAAGTCGCCTTTCAGCGTCGCGGCCGTGGGAACGTAGGCCGTTGAGGTCGAAGGATCGCTGCGCTGCCGCGTGCCCTGGTAGCCGCCGAAGAAGAACAGCTTGTCCTTGATGATCCGGCCGCCGGCGGTGCCGCCGAACTGGTTGCGCTTCAGAGTGTCGCGGAGAGGTTGCGAAGTACTTATGCCCTTGTTCCGCGCGTTCAGCTTGTAGTTGCGGAGAAAGTCAAACAGGTCGCCGTGGAAGGCATTGGCGCCGGACTTGGTCACGATGTTGACCACCCCGCCTGGATGCAATCCGTATTGGGCCGGCAAACCGTTGGCTTGCAGGTTGAATTCCATGACCGCGTCCGGGAACGGAATGGGCATATTCACGTTGCTGAAGGCGTCGTTGTTGTCGCCGCCATCCAGCAGGAAATTGACGCCGTTGGCCGCGCCGCCGGCCACCGAATACATGGCCGAACCGTTGGATCCCTGGATGTTCTTGCTGCCGGTCAGATCGCCGCCGTTGATGGTCATGCTCGACGTCGAGAAGCCGGTAATCTTCAGCAGGTCGGCCGGATTGCGCCCGTTGAGCGGCAGATCGATCAGTCTTTGCTCGTCCACCACCTGCGCGATGGAGTTTTCCTTGGTCTCCACTTGCGCGGCGTTGGCGTTGATCTGAATACTCTCAGTCACCGCGCCGATCTCCATCCGGACGTTGACTTGCCGGTTACTGGCCACCTGGAGCTCAATTCCCTTCTGCACAAAACCCTTGAAGCCCGGTGAGGAAACTTCAAGCTGATAGTTGCCGATGGACAGGTTGGGAAACGAATAACGGCCCGTGGCATCCGTGGCGTTGGTGCGCACTTGCCCCCTATCCAAATCGGTGGCTTTGACCTGAGCGCCGACGATCGCCTGGCCGCTCGGGTCGGTGACATATCCGTCGATCTCCGCGACGGCCACCTGTTGTGCCCTGGCGACTGGCGCCGCCAGAAAGCCGATCACTGCGAGAGCAAGCACAAAGACTGCCGCGCAGTTTCTGAGGACTTCATAGACCTTTTCGAAAGACATTGAGACGTTCACCTCTTCAGTGGAACACGAATCATGAAGTATGCATTATGGAGTATAGAATAATGCATTAAGGATGTAAACCCCAAAAAGTCCGAAATCTTCGTTTGGGCGGCCTTCGGTGTGGTCTGGTTGGCACACCACACCCAACGGGTGGTTCTGGGGACGGTGCGCCTACTTTCGGCCGGCTCGCAAGCGGTTCACCATTTCCCGTAGCTGCGGATCGGGCCTGATCCGCAGCACTGCTTCATACTCGGCAATGGCGTCCGGCAGCCGGCCGGGCAGTCGGGAAAGCGCGTTTCCCAGGTTGAAGTGCGCCTCGGCAAGATCGGGATTGATCCGCAGCGCGGCTTCATATTCGGCGATGGCCTCCGGCCAACGCCCGGAATTCGCCAGCGCCAGTCCCAGGTCGTTGTGCGCGTTCGCGTAGCGGGGTTCAATCCGCAGCGCGGCTTGATACTCGGCAATGGCGTCCGGCAGCCGGCCGGGCAGTCGGGACAGCGCGTTCCCCAGGTTCTCGTGCGTCGCGGCGAGATCGGGATTGATCCGCAGTGCTGCTTGATACTCGGCAACCGCCTCCTCCCAACGCCCGCCGGAATTTGCCAGCGCCCGTCCCAGATTGCTGTGCGCCGCGGCGTAACCGGGTTCAATCCGCAGCGCTGCTTGATACTCGGCAATGGCCTCCTGCCAACGCCCCCCGGAATTCGCCAGCGCCAGTCCCAGGTTGTCGTGCGCCTCGGCAAGATCGGGGTCGATCCGCAGCGCTGCTTGATACTCGGCAATGGCCTCCTGCCAACGCCCGCCGGAATTCGCCAGCGCCAGTCCCAGGTTGTTGTGCGCCACGGCGTACTCGGGGTCAATCCGCAACGCCGATTGATACTCGGCAATGGCGTCCGGCAGCCGGGCGGGCATTCGCGACAGGGCGTTTGCCAGGTTGAAGTGCGCCTCGGCGTAAACGGCGTCAATCCGCAACGATACTTGATACTCGACAATGGCGTCCGGCAGCCGGCCGGGCAGTTGCGCCAAGGCGCCCCCCAGGTTGTTGTGCGTCTTAGCGCTTTCCGGACAGACGTCCACACCGCTGGTCCAGAGACTGAGGTCATCGAGCCAGTCGAAGTTCCGGGCGTAGGTTCGCGCGGCGCACGCGAGGCACAAGAACCCCAGTGCAACCCATGCGGTTCGCATGGCCGAAAGCCGCTGACGCGAGACTTGCCGGCCAAGCGCGTAGATGGCCGCAACCACGCACCCGGCCAGACCGATCGAAGGCAGATACATGAACCGCTCGGCCATGATGCTGCCGATGACAATCGCCACATTGGATGTCGGTGCGAGAGCCACGAAAAAGAAAGTCAGGAAGAAGAACAGCGGCTTCCGCGTGCGGTACCAGCGCACAGCCAGCAGGGCGGCGCCCAGGCAGACTGCCAGCGCGATCAGCGCTTTGGCGTCCTCCCACTCCGTTGGTTGCCAGCCAAACAGCGGCACCGCATTATAGGAATAATCCGCCGACAAGCGGGCCGGCCAGACAAACAGCCACAGATACTTGCCGATGACTTTGATAGCCGTGAGCCGCGCCGTCCAGAAGCCGGCGCTCAGCAGGGGGTTGTCGCCGATGCGAGTCAGCATATGCATCGGCAGTGCGACGCGCAAATAGAAAAACGCGGCCAACGGCAGCATCAGGGCGGCGTAAGTCAGCGCGCGCTCCCGCCACGCCGTGCGCTTTCGCCACGTCAGGTCGTATAGGAGCATGATGCCGGGCAGGACGGCGGCATTCTCTTTGGAAAAGATCCCAATCGCCTGGGCGACCAGCATGGCCGCCACCCAAGGCAGCTTGCGCCACCCGGCGGCGGAGGCGCTTTTTGCGTAACACAGCAAGCCTGCCAGCACGCCGAAGGCGGCCAGCAGGTCGGCGCGGCCCACGACATTGGTGACGGATTCGGTGAGCAGCGGGTGCACTCCCCAGAGCGCCGCCAGCGCGAGGGCCAGCGCCGGTCCGGCGGCCTCAAACACCAATATGCCAAGCAGGTACACCAGCGAAACATTCACCGCGTGCAGGGCAAGATTCACCCAATGATAGCCGGCCGGATGCGTCCCATTGCCGAAGACGGCGTAATTCAGCAGGTAAGAGAAGGTTGTGAGCGGGCGATACAGGCCCGAGGCGGTGCTGCCGTGCCAATACTCTTCGGTCAGAATGAGCCGGAGGTTTCGCGGCGTCACCGCCTGGATGCGGGCATCCCGCGTAATCGCCATGGCGCTGTCGAACACCAGGCCCGCCTGGAAGGAATTGGAATAGGCCGCCAGGACCAGTGCCCAGAGAGCCAGCATGCGCCATGCGTGCCGGCGCCAGGCGGGGGGCCGGGGGCCGGGGGCCGGGGGCCAGGGGCCAGGGGCCGGGCCCGCGGCCCGGCGCAATCGCCGCGGCTTGCGAGTCTCCTTCATTCACGGACCAGAATAGCAGGGGGGCGTGCTACGATTTGGCTTGATGTTTCCAGCCAATCGCGCGCCGCGGAGCCATTGGCTTTTGGCCGGCGCGCTGATCGCCGCATTTGTAGTCCAGAGTTTCTTTGCCAGCCGGATCAAGAGTCCGGTGTACGATGAGCCGGCGCACATCGCCGCTGGGCTTTCCTACCTCGAAACCGGCGAGTTCACCGCCAACCCGCAGCATCCACCCCTTCTCAAAGAGATGAGCGCGCTCTCGCTGCTGCTGGCGGGCGTCCGCTGGCCGGATAGCGCCGAAGCGCGGCGGTTGATCGATGGCAGCCAGACGCGGCTGGAATGGCCCATTGGGAATGGCATCATCGCCGGCAACGGGCCGGATAAGGTGATGTTCTGGTCGAGGCTCCCCTTTATACTTCTCGCGGCTCTGCTGGGGATTCTGCTCTACGCCTGGGGGCGGGAAATGGTGGGCCCGACGGCGGCGCTGGGCGCGTTGTTTCTATATGCGCTGGACCCCACCGTGCTGGCGCACTCGTACCTGGTCGCGACGGATGCCGGCTTAGCGGCTTTCACGGTGCTGTTCTTGTGGGCGCTGTGGAGCTACGTGCGGCATCCGAGCCCGAAGTGTCTCCTGCTGTGCGGTCTCGCGCTGGGCGCGGTCCTGGGAACGAAGTTTTCGGCAATCCTCCTGTTGCCGGTCGGCGCGGTGCTGCTGCTGGCTGCCGTCCGCTGGCTCCCCGAACCGGTTCCGGGGCGTCTTGGCACGTCCCCCTCCGGCAGCGGCAAGAAGCAAGAGAAACGCCGTGGGGCGAATGGCCGCGCGAAAACGGCGGAACGGGCGCCGGAGACCGCTTCGCGGCGCGCCGGGCAGCTCCGGAAATTCGCGGTATCCGCCGGCGCGTTTCTGGCTATGTGCCTGGTGGCGTCGGTGGTCATTCAAGCTCTTTACTTCTTCTCGAGCGATCCCTTTCTGTATGTGGCCGGCTTGCAGCGGGTCAACGCCGATCACAGTCCGGAATACCTGGCGTTCATGGCCGGTCGATTGGAGCACCGGTTCCTCAGCTACTTTGCCGTCGCTTACCTCTTGAAGGAGCCGGTCGCGAGTATTCTGCTGGCCACTCTGGGGCTCGCCGTGCTGGTGCGGAGCAAGACCATAACGGTTCTGCGGAAACTTTTCCTTTTGCTTCCGCCGGCCGTCTTGTTCGCCGGATACACCTTGGCAGCCGACGACGCAGGAATCCGGTACATTGTCCCAGCCCTGCCCTTTGCTTTCCTGGCCGGGGGAGTGGGGCTGGAGGCGCTGATCCGGAACCGGTCCCTTGGCGGGCGCTGGCTGGCTGCGGTTCTCTGCGCATGGATCGTCGTAGCGGCCGCCGGAATCTATCCCGACCATCTGTCCTACTTCAATGAGACGGCCTGTCTGCTTCAAAACCCCCGGCAGATTGGACTCGACGGAGGCAGCCGGTGCGGGCCTTTGTGGCTCGATGACAGCAATGTCGACTGGGGACAGGGGCTGAAACAACTGAAAGCCTGGATGGACCAGCATGCCAAAGGAAGAACCATCCATCTGGGCTACCACGGGTCCTTCCCACCCGAAGGCTACGGTGTGTCCCAGGAGAAGATCGGGATGCCGGATCTGGTGGGGAATCCGGCGCCCGGCCTGTACGTATTCAGCGCCCATCTCGTGGCGCGCATTCCCGCGCTGGCCGAGAAGCTCGGGAGTAACGCCGGCCAGTGGCTCCGGCGCACCCCGCCGGCGGCCATCGTCGGCCACTCCTTGTACGTTTACGATATTCCCCAGGGGTCCACGGCCGCGCCGGGCCATCGATTCGCCTGCACCGACTACACCCAAGGCAAGGTCTTCCTGGTGGATGATGGGGGGAAAGTCGAATGGAGCTACGACGCTCCCCACGCCAACGACATCTGGGTGCTTCCCAATGGCAACTTGCTGTTCAATACGGGACACGGTGTAAAAGAAGTAACGCGCGATCGGAAGGTGGTCTTCTCTTACGAATCCACCAGCGAAATCTACGCCTGCCAGCGGCTTCCCAATGGCAACACATTCATCGGCGAATCGAACGCCGGGCGTCTGCTGGAGGTGAACCCCGCGGGGCGGATCGTCCGGCAGATCCGGCTGCTGCCGGAGGGCCGGGACGGCGGCTCGGCCTATATGCGCAATGCGCGCAAGCTGGCCAATGGCAACTACCTGGTGGCTCATTACGGGGACCAGATGGTGCGCGAGTACGATCCCGACGGTAAAGTGGTGTGGCAAGTGGCGGCGCCGGGCGGGCCGCACAGCGCGGTGCGCCTGCCGGACGGCAACACCCTGATCGCCAGCGCCGATCGGGACGGCGCCCCCGCGCGCGTGTTCGAAGTCGCGCCCGATGGGCGAACCGTCTGGGAGGTCCGCGGCGACGAGTTGCCAGGCATCAGCCTGAGATTCATGGCCGGCCTGCACCGGCTGCCCAACGGCAACACCGTCATGAGCAACTGGCTGGGACACGGCCAGTTCGGCAAGGCCCCCCACCTCATCGAGGTAACGCGGGACAAGCGCGTGGTCTGGACCTTTGCCGATCACCAGACCATGAAGACCATATCGAGTGTCGAGATCCTGGACGTGCCCGGCGACCCCATCGCCGGCACGGTTTTGCATTGACGGAGGAGCCAGCACCATGAACCGGCGGAGTTTTCTATATGGCAGCGCCGTGCTGGGAGCAGTCCGGCCCAGCCCGGCCGCCCCGGCCAAAGACAGTCTTCTGGAGAAAGTCGCCGAAGCCGCGCTCTCCATGCAGCGCCATTCCTGGGAGCAGGGAATTCTGGCCCAGGCATTTCTGGATATGGGGGACCACGAGCGGGTCGTCCTGATGGCCAAGAGCGCTATGGTCGAGAAGGCCGCGGACGGGCGTCTGGCGGCCATCGGCGGTGGCGCGACCGATCCCGCCATGGGCGGCGCCGCCTATTGGCGCGCCGCCGAGTTGACCGGCGATCCGCAGATGCAGCAGGCCGCGCGCGGGCTGCTCGAGTTCGTCCTCAAGAAAGCGCCGCGGGCCGCCGATGGAACCTGCTACCACGTCTTCAACGCTCCCGAGATGTGGTCCGACAGTTACTACACCACCCCTCCATTCCTGGCGGCCACCGGCCACTATGACGAAGCGATCCTGCAAATCGAGGGCCTGCGGAAGCGGCTCTGGAACCCCGAAAAGAAGCTGCTTTCGCATAGATGGGACGATGGCCGCCGGCAGTTCCGGTGCCAGGCATTCTGGGGAGTCGGGAACGGTTGGGCGGCGGCGGGGATCACGCGCGTGATTGCGGCTCTGCCGGCGGCCCGCCAGGCCGAGCGCCAGCGCCTCTCCGCGTTTCTGAAGGAGCTGCTGGATGGGTGCCTGGCTCACCAGCGCCCCGACGGCCTGTTTCACGATGTGCTGGACCAGCCCGAGACCTTTGTCGAGACCAACCTGGCGCAGATGCTGGCTTTCAGTATCTACACCGGCGTGCCAGGGGGCTGGTTGCCGGCCAGCTTCGTCCCGGCCGCGGACCGCATGCGCGCCGCCGCGCGCGCCAAGGTGGACCAATACGGCTTCGTGCAGGGGGTCTGCGGAGCACCCACCTTCGACCATGCGGGCGTAGCGGCCGAAGGCCAGGCGTTTTTCCTCATGATGGAAGTGGCCCGCCGCCTGCCCCCCAATACGCAAAAGGGCCGATGCTGAGAGTGAAGCTCCAGTGGACTGGGGCAAACCAATACACTTCCGCATAGTGTAGTTCTCCCAAAAAACGGAGAGAATCCGCGGCTCCCTTGTAACTAATAGATAGTTAGGCTATTCTTTGAGAAGATTTGTGGATTCGGCGCGGCATTAAACGTGCTCTGTGGAAAGCGGAGTACGGTCTCGCAGGTGCGTAACGGCGGCTGCTATGTTTCAGGAACTCAAATTCCAACTGTCCACCGCGATATTGACCATCCTGACTCTCGCCGCGGGTGTCGCTGCCGTCATTAATTTCCAGCAACAGCATCGTTTCCGCCTCCCTGAGGATGGCGTCGTTTGGGTGGATCGCCATTCGAGCGTCGAGGCGCTGTACGTGACACCGGCCAGTGGCGGGTCCAATGCCGGGGTGCATCCCGGAGACCGGCTGGCGTCGATCAACGGAGTTCCCATCGAGAATGCCGCCAACGTCACTCAAGTGCTGGTGCGCATCGGGTCGTGGAGCAAGGCCGTTTATCATATCAGCCGCCGCGGGGTGGACTTCGACACTACCGTCATCGTGGGGGAAGTGCCCCTGGATCTGGCCGTCACCTACCAGTACCTGGTGGGATTTGCCTACCTGGTGATCGGCCTGTTCGTCTATTTCCGCCGCGGCAGCGCGCAGAAGGCGCGGCACTTTTATATTCTGTGCCTGGCATCGTTCGTGTTCCTTTGCTTCCACTACACCGGGCAGTTCAACGCACTCGACAAAGTCATTTATTTCGGCAACCTGGCCGCCGGCCTGGTGGCGCCGGCCGTGTTCCTGCATTTCTGCCTGACCTTCCCCGAGCCGCGTAAGTGGCTCCAGAAACCTCTCTGGGCGACGGTGCTCTATGTCCCCGCGGCGCTGCTTTTCGGGGTCTTCGTGGCCTTCGCCACCGGCGCTCTGACGGTCGCCATTCCGCTGCTCGAGCTGCGCTGGATGCTGGATCGCGTCTGGATGGTGTTTTGGACCGTCCCCTACGTCGCCGGAGGGTTCGTGCTGGCCGTGGAATACCGCAAGGCCGAGGACCCCATCGTGCGCCAGCAGCTCAAGTGGCTGCGCAACGGCGCATTCTGTGGAACCCTGCCTTTCGCCCTGCTGTACGTGCTGCCCTACGCCATGGGCGTGATTCCCAACGCCTACCTGAAGATGTCGGTGCTCTCGCTGCCCCTGATTCCGCTCACCCTGGCCTACGCCATTGTGCGCTACCGGCTGATGGACGTGGACATCATCTTCCGGCGCGGCTATGCCTATACGCTGGCCACCATCTGCGTGCTGGCGGCGTTTTACGGCATCGTATTCTCGCTGGCCAGCCTGGTGCAGAAGAATTTCAAGGACCTCGGCAATGTCGGCCTCATCACCGTGATGCTCGTCACCGCCTTCCTGTTCCAGCCCATTCGCAACTGGATTCAGGAGCGGCTCGACAAGCACTTCTACCGCGACCGCTACGACTACCGCCGCACCCTGGTCGAGTTCGCGCGCGAGCTCGGCTCCGAGACGGATCTCGACGCCATGCTGGCCTCCGTGGGCGAACGGCTCCGGCAGACGCTCTCCATCAAGCACATGGCGTTTTTCCTGGCGGAGGAGGGGGCCCACGGCCCCGAATTCCGGCTCAAGCAGTCCATGGGCGGCAACCCCCGCCTGGCCGCCGCCGGCCGCGAGGAACTGGATCTCAGCTTTCTCCATTGGAAGCTGCCGGAACCGTATCTCTTCTTCCAGCGCACGCGTCACCAGCTCGACGCCGTCTCGCGCGCCTGGCCGGCTTCGGTGCGGGGCGCCATCGCCGATCTGGATCTCACCTACTACCTGCCTTGCACCGTCCGCGGCCGGACCATCGCTTACATGGGCGTCAGCCGGACGGCCGACGGCGAGTATCTCTCCAGCGTGGACGTCGAGCTGCTCCTCACGCTGGCCGGGTACGTGGCCATCGCCATCGAGAACGCCTCGCTCTACCGCTCGCTGCAGCGCAAGGTGGAAGAGTACGAGCGGCTCAAGGAATTCAGCGAGAACATCGTCGAATCCATCAACGTCGGCATTTTGGCGGCCGATCTGGACGACCGCGTGGAAAGCTGGAACACCCAGATCGAGCGCCTCAGCGGTATTCCGCGCGACCACGCCGTGGGCCGGACGCTCTCCGAGCTCTTCCCCATGGAGCTAGCCGGGGAGTTCGGCCGCGTGCGGGGCCAGACCGGCATTCATCACATCTACAAATTCGTGCTGCGGCCCGCCGCCGCCGCCGAAGGCAACGGCAGCGGCAACGGCCACGGCATGCCCGCGCGTCTTCGCGAAACCACCTTGAACATCGCCATCGCGCCGCTGGTTTCCAAGGACCAGGAGCAGATTGGCCGGCTGATTATCTTCGACGACATTACCGACCGCGCCGAGCTCGAGCAGCGCCTCGTGCAGGCCGACAAACTCTCCAGCATCGGCCTGCTGGCGGCGGGCGTGGCCCACGAGGTCAACACCCCCCTGGCCGTCATCTCCACCTACGCGCAGATGCTGGCCAAGCAGGTGAGCGACGATTCGCAAAAGTCGCTCATCCTCGACAAGATCGCCAAGCAGACTTTCCGCGCCAGCGAGATCGTCAATTCGCTGCTCAACTTCTCCCGAACCTCCACCACCTCTTTGGGCGACGTCAACCTGAACCGCGTGATTCAGGAGACCCTCTCTTTGCTCGAGCACCAGCTTCAGAAGTCCGGAATCCAGGTCAAGACCGATCTCGACCCCGGCCTCCCGCCCGTGCACGGCAACGCCGGCCAGCTTCAGCAGGTGTTTCTCAACCTGTTCTTGAACGCCCGCGACGCCATGCCGGCGGGCGGAACGCTGGAAGTGCGCACCTGGCCGGAAGGCTCGGGAGCCAGGGCCGAAGTGGCCGACACGGGACATGGCATCGCGCCGGAAAACCTGCACCGCATCTACGATCCGTTCTTCACCACCAAGGCTGTGCGCAAGGGCACCGGCCTCGGCCTCTCGGTGACTTACGGTATCATTCAAGAGCATGGCGGCTCCATCGAAGTTTCCAACCGGCCGGGCGGCGGCGCCTCGTTCCGGCTCGAGCTTCCCCTCGCCGTGCCCGGCTCGGCGAGGAAGCCGGTGAGTGTCGCTTGACATGACCGCTCCCCAGTTCACGGCTCCCGATCCCAAAGGCAAGGTGCTGGTAGTCGACGACGAGCTGGATATCCGCGAAAGCCTGGAGATCCTGCTCTCCTCGGAAGGCTATTCCGTCGATCAGGCGCAAAACGCCGCCGAGGGGCTCCAAAAAATGGAGGTCAGCGGTTACGACCTGGTGCTGCTCGACCTCATGATGCCCGACCGCTCCGGCATGGACGTGCTCCACGAGGTCCGCGAGCGCGACCGCGAAACCCCCATTTTCATGATCACCGCCTACGGCTCGGTGGAGGCCGCGGTCAACGCCCTCAAGCTCGGCGCCAACGACTATTTCTCCAAGCCCTGGGACAACGAGAAGCTGCTCATCGAGATCGACCGCATGATCGTGCGGCGCCGGCTCGAATACGAGAACACGCATCTCAAGCGGGCCCTCAAGCAGCGCTACAGTTTCCCCAACATCATCGGCAAGAGCGACCGCATGGTGCGCATGCTCGACCTGGTGGCCCAGGTGGCTTCCAGCCGCTCCACCATCCTGATCACCGGCGAGACCGGCACCGGCAAGGAACTCGTCGCCAAAGCCATCCATGCCAACTCGCCGCGCGCCGACCAGATGTTCGTGGCCGTCAACAGCGGATCGCTGCCCCCGGACTTGCTGGAATCGATGCTCTTCGGGCACGTGAGAGGCGCCTTCACCAGCGCCATTCAATCCAAGAAGGGCTATTTCGAGGTGGCCGACCGCGGCACCATTTTCTTCGATGAGATCGGCACGCTCGGGCCCGAAACGCAGATCAAGCTGCTGCGCGTCATCCAGGAGAAGGAGTTCACGCCGCTGGGCGCGACGGACCCCATCAAGGTGGACGTCCGCATTCTGGCGGCCACCAACGCCGATCTCCACCAGCTCGTCAAGGAAGGCAAATTCCGCGAGGACTTGTACTACCGCCTCAACGTGATCAACATCGCGCTGCCGCCCCTGCGCGAGCGCAGAGAGGACATTCCCCTCCTGGCCGGGCATTTCTTCACTTACTACTGCCGCGAGAACAACAAGTTCCTGGACCCCTCCGGCCGGTCGATTCTGCATTTCCAGCCCGAAGCCCTGCAAGTGCTGATGGAGCACGCCTGGCCGGGCAACGTGCGCGAACTCGAGAATGTGGTCGAGCGCGCCGTGGTGCTGGCCACCGAGCCATCGGTCCCAGTGGAGGTGCTGCCCGACGCTCTGCTCGAGGCCAACGGCATCCGGCGGAGCCGCGGCGACGGCGCGCCCCTGCCGCCGGACGCTTCCCTTTTCGAAATCGTCAACGATTTCGAGCGGCGCGTGATCATGGAGCGCCTCGAGCACTGCAACAGCAGCCAGACCGACGCCGCCGAGAGCCTCCACGTGCCGCTCTCCACCCTCAACCAGAAGATCAAGCGCCTGGACATCAAGATCCGCAAAAAGTCGGAAGGGTAGGGGGGCCGTCCGCGACGACGATTCCGCAGGCTCTCTGAATGCATGTGAGATTTGCACGCCGGGACTTCGGGCCAGCGTGGGTCCACGTCTGCGCGGCGCGCGTTGCGGAGACAGGGGCTGCGGCAGGAAGCCCCAAAAGCCGAGGTCCCGCTTCCGTCGCGTCGATGCGCTTGCCGAACGCCACTGGTGGAAAACGGTACTGCCAACGGCTACGCCTGGGAATATAGGAGCGACATGATGCAACCCCATGAGGAGCTATTTCAGCGCTTGCAGAGCCTGGCCGAGCTGAACGGCCTTATCGGTAAAACGGAGAATCTATATCTGGATTGCAAGATCTGGCCACAGAAGGATGAGGAAGCGCAACGGGTGCTCGCGAAGGCGCTTTGCGGATTTGCGAATGCTGACGGCGGTGTGATCGTCATTGGGCTGGAGGCGAGAGCCGGGGGGAGCAAGTATGACGCCGACGTGATCCAGAGGGCTGTGCCGGTATCTGATGCGATCTCGGTCAAATCGAGAGTCGAGGGGCTCGTCGGTGATTTGGTTGAACCTCGTCTGCAGGGCGTGCTCGCGGCGGTAGTCTCCGACACGCCAGGTTCAACTACTGGGTTCGTTCTCGTAGCGGTCCCACCGACCGAAGGTTCACCGTGCCGCTCGCGCAAACAGCGCGAGTTCTACCAACGGATCACGGCTGGGACGTACCCTATGGAATATTTCCAGATCGCCGACATGTTTGGTAAGCGCCACCGACCGGACCTGCATCTCTGCCTGGAGGAGGGACCCTGGCATCTTGTGGGTCAGATTTACGAACGTGAACTGACCTTAGGCATCGAGAACCGAGGGCGTGCGGTCGCCAGATTTCCGAGCGTCCGCTTCCAGCGTGTTCCCGGGATTAACTTGAATTCCTATGGCATCGACGGGAATATGAGGTTCGGCCTTCCGCTGCAGCCGACGGAGCCCGAGCTAATAGTTTTTGGCGGAGGGGCAGACCACGTGATCTATCCGGGTACCGTGCTCAAGATCGCGAAGTTCGACCAGCGCGCTAAGGCAAGCGGTTGGGTCCGTGCCGGTGACGGCAGGCAAGAGTTCTACTTCGAAGAGTACACTCTCACGGCCGAGCTCTCGGCGGACGAAATGCCCGTCACGAAGGACTCGAAGACGATACCTAAACTGGAGATTCATTCCTAGCCGGCCGCCGCCGGTCAATTTTCCCGGTTGCAACAGCAGCGTTCTGGAAAACGGTGGTATGCTCGAATTGCGGTTGAGAGGGCTGCATTGCGGTCCGCTGGACGAGGGTCCACTCGGCTGCTTTTTTGTGTACTTGCCCCGTTCAGGCGCGTTTGCGGCTTTCAGCTCTTGTCGCAATCGCGACCAGCGCCCGAAGCGCATCGTTCACCGACTTCGAATCTGGAAAAGCCACGGCCAACTCCGGGTCAAGGAGCACCACATTGGTTCCGCGGCGGTACCTGTCTACGTACTTGCCCCGAACACCACCGGAAAAGTCGTACTCCGGCCTCATCTCACGGGTGCGGCGCCTAGAGGGCGGTTTCTTCATAGGTGTGTCTCTCATGCTTCGTCGCCGAGCGTGCGCTGATCAGGCGGATGCGCTCTCCTCTAATAGTATGAACTACAATCAGCAGACTTCGCTGGCTGGACATTCCGACGATTACGAAGCGCTCTTCGTCGACGGCATGATCCGGGTCTGGGATCGTGATGGAAAGCGGGTCATCGAAGACGGTGATCGCCTCTGCAAACCCGACGCCGTGCTTCCGCCGATTCGCCGAATCCTTCGTCCGATCCCATTCAAAAGCGATTCCACGCATCTCTGCCGAGTTTAGCCAATCGGGAACCGCCCCGGGTGACGCGGCCTCTACATGGCCGCGTCGTCGCCGACCCTACCTCGCGGCCGACCGCCGCCGGTCCATTTTCCGTTACAGGTCGGCGCCGCCTCGCTGGCCACCGACGTCGCCTAAAATCAGAGTAATGCGTTCCGAATTCAGGACGGTTGCCGGGGCGGCTTGGGTGGTCTTCATTCTCGCCGCGCCGCCCGCCCTGTGCCAGGACGCCCGCGCCGTCGCCGAGCCTTCTTTCCCCCCTGCCTGCGTACAGCTTGCCGCGAAGCTCACCGCGGGCCCCACGGGCCTGGACCCGGCGGCGGAATCGTCGCCCGATACGGCGCGGATTCAGAACTCGCTCAACGCGTGCACCGCCGGGCAGGCGCTGGAATTGCTGCCAGCCGGGCCGAATAACGCGTTTCTGATGGGCCCCGTCCAGTTGCCCAAGGGCGTCACGCTGCTGGTGGACGCGGGTGTGACCGTGTTCGCGTCGCGCAATCCGCGCGACTACGATTCCGACGCCCGCCAGGCTTGCGGCACCCTGCAGACTTCCAGCTCGGGCTGCGTGCCGCTGATCACCGCCAAGCGCGCCGACGGCGCGGGTCTCATGGGCTACGGCGCCATCGACGGCCGCGGGCACCTCCCCATCATGCCCGGCGGCGTGGCGGGCGCGTCGAGCTGGTGGGACCTGGCCAACCAGGCGCAGGCGCAGTCGCTCAGCCAGAATTGCCCGCGCCTGCTGGATGTCAACACCACCAACGGCTTCACGCTCTACAAAATCACGCTCCGGAATTCGCCGAACTTTCACGTGACCCTCACCAGCTCCACCAACGTGACCGCCTGGGGCGTCAAAATTGTGACCCCCTACGACGCGCGCAACACCGACGGCATCGACCAGCTGTATTCCTCCAACGTGACCATCGCCAATTCCTGGATCAGCACCGGCGACGACGACGTGGCCCTCAACGGCTCCACCGCCGCCTTCAACGTGAGCGTCGTCAACAACCACTTCGGCGACGGCCACGGCGCGTCGATCGGTAGCTACACCGCGTCGGGTGTTTCGAACGTGCTGTTCGACGGCATTTCGTTCGCCGGCAACGCCTTGAACTCCAACCAGGGCGGCATCCGGATCAAGAGCGACGTGAGCCGCGGTGGCCTGGTCGAGAACATCACCTACAGCAACATCTGCATGCAGAACGTGCGGTCGCCCATCCATCTCGATCCGTTCTACACCGCGGGGGTTACGGGGAACCTCGTTCCGCAGTTCCAGAACATCACGCTGCGCAACGTGCACGCCACCACCGAGGGCCTGGTGAAGATCGAAGGCCACGACGCGACTGCGGTGACCACCATCACGCTCGACAACGTACAAGTGGACAACATCAAGCCCTCCGACCTTACCGAGCAGTACACCGCGTACACGTTGGGCCCCGGGGCGGTGAATTTCGCCGCGATGCTGCAAGGAACCGGCGTGACCGTGGCCAACAACGTCACGGGTCCCCCGAACCCGTACCCGTGCCCGGCGGCCGTGTTTTCGCCGGTGGGGGCCGAACTGGTCCCCGGTCCGGCGGTGATCGCCGCGGGCCAGCCGCTGCCGCTGGCGGTGCAGGTCTTCCCCACCAAAGCCGTCCCCTACCAGACCTACCTGGCGAATTTGAGGGCCAACCCCAACGCCACGCTGTCGCTGGCGGCGCCCACCGGGAGCGTCACCGTTTATGAGGGCGCCGCGAGCCTGGCCACGGCCCCACTGAACGGCGCCGCGGTGCTGCCGTTGTCCGTCGCGGGGTTGAGCGTGGGGTCGCACACCCTGACCGTCGCTTATTCCGGCGACGCCGACTATGCCCCGCTCGTGTTCGGCTCTTACACCGTTACGGTGGCCTCTTCCGGCCCCGCGCCGGCGATTGCCGCGGGCGGGGTGGTCAACGCCGCCAGCTATCGCGCCGCGCCGGGAATCGCGCCCGGATCCCTCTTCTCCGTCTTCGGCACGAACCTGGGCCCGCCGCAGGGCGTGCAGGCGGCTGGTTATCCGCTGCCGATGTCGCTGGCCGGGACCTCGGCCGAGATCGCCGCGGCCGGGGCGCGCTTCGACGCCTGGATGGTGTTCGCCTCCGCCGGCCAGGTCAATGCGATTCTGCCTTCGACCGTACCGCCCGGCGCCGCTCAGGTGACCGTGACGGTGAACGGCGAAGCCAGCCCGCCGGCGCCGGTGACCATCGTCCCATCGGCCCCCGGCATGTTTTTTTCGCGCGTGGCCGGCGTGGATTTCGCGGTGGCGCAGAACGTGGCCAGCGCCACCGATTATCCAGTGAACCAGGCGGCATCGCCGGCCCGACCCGGCCAGATCGTGCTCCTGTGGGGCACCGGCCTGGGCGCCATCGCCGGCGCGGACAACACGGCTCCGGGGGCTGCCGGCGACATGACCGCGCTGCCCGTCGCCATCACCGCCGGCGGCCTCCCCGCGCAGCGCTTCTACGCCGGCCGCCAGTCGCAATTCGCCGGGGCCGACAACGTGTATTTAACCGTGCCCGCCGGCGTGCCCTTCGGCTGCCAGGTCCCCGTGGCGATCACGGCGGCCGGCGTGGCCGCGAACACGGTGAATATCGCCATCACGGCCGATGGCGCCGCCTGCCGGTAATCGTCTACCGCGCGCACCAGCCGCCGTCGATCAGAATGTCCGTGCCGGTGATGAATCCGGCGTCTTCCGAGCACAGGTAGACCGCCAGTTGCCCGATCTCCTCCGCTCTGCCCCAGCGGCCCAACGGAATGTTGGCGAGGAACTGCGCGTTCACCTCGGGGTCGGCGATCACCGACTGGTTCAGCTCCGTGGCGAACGGCCCGGCGCTGATGCCGTTGACCGTGATGCCGTCCCCGGCCAGCTCCAGCGCCAGCGCGCGCGTCATCCCCAGCAGCGCCGCCTTGCTGGCCGAGTATGCCGAACGGCCGGGCAGCGAGACCCGGCTCATGGTCGAGGTCATGTTGAGAATCCGCCCGTACCCGCGGCCGCGCATGTGCGGCACGAACGAGCGGCACATCAGAAACGCCCCCGTGACGCTGGTATCCATCACGCGGCGCCACTCCTCCAGCGTGAATTCCACGATCGGCTTGCGGACGATGACCCCGGCGTTGTTGATGAGGATGTCCACCTTCCCGAATTGGGCGGCAATTTCTCTCTCGATCCGGCGCACCTGGTCTTCGCTGGTCACATCCGCCCGGATGGCTATCGCCTGGCCGTTGGCGGCGCGGATTTCGGCGGCCACCGCGTCCAGCCGCTCGCGGTCCCTCGCTACCAGCGCAATCCGCGCCCCTTCCGCCGCCAGCGCCAGGGCCATGGCCTCGCCCAGGCCCCGGCTGGCGCCGGTAATCACCGCGGTCTTGCCAGTCAGCTTTCCGCTCACGTGCCGGTCGGTCCAGTCTGCGCCCGGTTCATGATGTCGTCCGCCAGCGCCTGCGGGTCGTCCATGTTGCAGATCTTCTCGTGGCTGGCCCCGCCCGCGGTCTCTATCGAAAGATCGCCCACCTTCCACAGGCGCTGTACAAGCCGCTGGTCCACCCGCACATCCTGCACCTTATAAAGCTGAATATTGCGCGTGGTTTTGGAGGTGATTCCGACTTCATAGCGCAGCCGGTGGTCGGCGGTAAACACCAGCTTGATAAAACGCCGGCGAAGCCAGCGCTCGGCCGGCCACAACAGCACCAGCGGAGCGACGATCGGCACCCAGGCCAGCTTCTCGTTGTCGCGCCAGTTTGCCACGTACGCGATTTCCACCCCCAGAACCACGATAGCCGCCAGGATTGCGCCTGCCTTGATGAACTTCGCGGTGGGTCGAACGATGCGTTCTGTCACGATACCATCCTCCTGAAGCGGTTATTGTACCGCGCCGGTCATTCCGCCCTGCGGGGCGGCGCGGCTTTCCGGAGCGGTGTCTTGGGAGGCGGAGCCTCGAGGAGTTTCAGAATCCCCTGGATTGTCGCGCGCAGCTCCTGGTAGACCGGGCTGGGTGGATCGAGCACCGCCAGCGCCCGCCTGTAGAGAGCCATGGCGCTCGCCTTGTTGCGCTCCGCGAGCTGCTCGGCGGCCTGTTGGGCCAGCCCGGTGGCGAGACAGTAGGCGCGGATAGCGTTGGCCCGGCCGGCGGCTTCCTTAGCCTGATCGTATCTTTTCTGGTCGGCGTAAAACGCGGCGACTTTATCCAGCGCGATGGCCACCATGGGGTGCTCGCCGCCCACCGACTCGACCCACAGCGGGATCAGCCTTTGGTAGAGCGGCTCGGCTTCGTCATACTTCTTCTGGCCGAAAAGGGCGTACGCCAGGCCGTCGATGGTGGCCAGCAGGTCGGCGTGCTCATTGCCGTACAGGGTCTCGCGAATGACCAGGGCGCGGCGGTACGCTTCTTCGGCCTTGTCATAACGGCGCATGGTAGTCGAAACCTCGCCGAGGCGATCGAGATCGGGGACCAGCGAGACGTCCAGCGGGCCGGCCAGCTTCTTGCGAATTGCGAGGGCGGCGTTGAGCGAGCTCGCGGCCATCGGCAGATCCTTCCGGTCCATATCGATCTGAGCCATGCGGCTGAAATCGTCCGCTACGGCGGTGCTGTCGAAACCGAAAGCGCGCCCGTGCATGGCGAGCACGCGGTTCAGGATGGCGTCGGCCCGATCGTAGTTCTTCATGCTGCGGCAGAGAGCCGCGGATACCAGCAGGTCGTCGGCGATCTTGGGATCGTTCTGGCCGAGCGTGTTTTCGCGCCAGTTGATGGCCAGTTGCAAATAGTTGTCGGCGTCCGCGAACTCTCCCGCCGCGGCGCGAATGGAGGCGAGGCGCTTCAAAATATCGTAACGGACGGGGTTGTCGGGCGGGGTCTCCTGGGCAAGTTGCCAGGCCTTTTCAAACGCCTGGCGTCCGGCTTCGTAGTCTCCGCGCAGGTAGCTGGCGTCGCCGGCTTCGATGAGCGTCTGCATCTCGGCCGCGGGATCCTGTTGAGCCGCCGCGCGGCTGAGGAAGCACGCCAACAACACGAAGCCGGCCGTGATGGCGCGACCAACTGGAGCACACATGCCAGCGTTGTAGTACTAATTCACTGGCCATGTCAAGACGGCGCCACCGCCTTACACTGGAGCTTGGGAGTTTTCATGAGATTCCGCCGTCTCCTCGTTCTGTGCGCCCTCGCCCTGCCCGCCGTGGCCGACGAGGGCATGTGGCTCTTCAATCAATTCCCCAAGGACCAGGTCAAAGAGAAATACGACTTCGAGGTCACCGATCAGTTCCTTGAGAACCTGCGGCTGGCGTCCATGCGCCTCGGCGGCGGATCGGGCTCGTTTGTCTCGCCCAACGGCCTCGTCTTCACCAATCATCACGTGGCCTCCGATTGCATTTCGAAAGTCAGCTCGGCGCAGCACGACTACGTCAAGGACGGCTTCTACGCGGCCACCCGCCAGCAGGAGCTCCAGTGCCCGGATCTGGAGGCCAACGTCCTGGTCGGCATGGAGGATGTCACCAGCCAGGTGAAGGACGCGGCCAAGGACGGCGTCAAGGCCGCCGAGGCGCTCGAGAAGCGTAACGCCGCCATCGCGCGCATCGAGAAAGCCTGCGCCGATAAGACCGGCGGCACCTGCACCGTCGTGAAGCTCTTCTCGGGCCAGCGCTTCGATCTCTATCGGTACAAGAAGTACACCGATCTGCGGCTGGTGTTCGCTCCCGAGTTCGGCATCGCCTTTTTCGGCGGCGACCCCGATAACTTCACCTACCCGCGCTACGATCTGGATATCGCTTTCCTCCGCGCCTACGAGGACGGCCAGCCCGCCGGCACGCCGCACTACCTTAAGTGGAGCGCCGAGGGCGTCCAGGACTCCGCGCTGGTATTCGTCTCCGGAAACCCCGGCGCCACGTCGCGCCTGGCCACCGCCGCGCAGCTCGCCTTTTACCGGGACACTTCGCTGCCTCTGACCCTGACGCGGCTGCAGACGCGCATTCAAGTCCTGCGCGCCTTCTCGGCCCAAAGCGAGGAGAACCGGCGGCTGGCCCAGCGCACCTTGTTCGGCTTCTCGAACACCTACAAATCCACCGCCGGCAAGCTCATCGGCTTGAACGATGTCAAGCTGATGGTGCGCAAACAGAGCTTCGAAAAAAAGCTGCGCAGTGCCGTCGAGCGCGACCCCAAGCTGGGAACCGGCGCCGGCAAAGTGTGGGACGAGGTGGCGGCCGCTTACAAAACCTGGACGCCGTTCGAGAAGCCCTGCCAGATCCTTGAGCGCCCCGCGGCGCTGGGGTCGAATCTGTTCCGCATCGCCCGCCAGATCGTCCGCTTCTCCGAGGAGCGTGGTAAACCCAACGACCAGCGCCTGCCCGAATACCGCGACAGCGCCCTGCGCTCGCTCGAGCTCGCCTTATACTCGCCGGCCCCCATCGACGATTCGCTCGAAGTCGCGCTCCTGGCGCGGTATCTCGAAGATGTCAAGGCTCTGGGTGAAAAGGAAGCGCCCGTGAAGGCCCTGCTGGGCAGCCTGACGCCGCAGCAGGCCGCCGCCGAGTTCGTGCGCTCCTCCAAGCTGAAGGATGTCGCAGAGAGAAAGCGTCTGGCGGCCAGCCATGACGCGGTACTCAAGTCTGGCGACGCGATGATCCGCCTGGCGCGCCTCGTCGATGAACCGGCCCGCAAGCTCCTCCAGAAACATGAGGACCTGATCGAATCGCTGGACGCTTCGAGCGTCGAGCGCATCGTCGAATACCGGCTCAAGGTGCTCCCCGCCGGCGAGTATCCGGATGCCACCTCCACGCTTCGCCTGACCTTCGGGGCCGTCAAGGGGTACAAGGACAAGACGGAAGCCCCGGTTCCTTACGCCACCACCTTCGGAGGCATGTATCACCGCGCCGGAAATGAAGATCCCTACCAGCTCCCCCAGCGCTGGGTGGATGGCAAGCCGCTTCTGGACCTGGTGATGCCGTTCAACTTCGTGAGCACCTGCGACATCACCGGCGGCAACTCGGGCAGCCCCGCGGTGAACGCCAAGGGCGAAATCGTGGGCATTATCTTCGACAATAACCTGGAGGCTCTGCCGCTGAGCTATCTGTATAGCGACGAGCAGGCGCGCGCCGTGCACGTGGCCTCGCAAGGCGTCGTCGAGGCCTTGCGCAAGCTCTACCAGCAGGCGGCGCTGTTGCGGGAACTGGGCGTCACTCCACCGTAACGCGCGTTCGCCTGAGACTGTGGGTATCGCGGTGGCCAGAACGGCAATCGTCAGAACGACACCCGCGGCGGCTGACCAGGCAGATGGATGATCCCGACCCTATGCCACGGAGAGCGTCAGCCGGCCGTTCGACCGACCTCTGGGCGCCGGCTCGACAACAATGTGAACATCCCGGCCCAATCGGGTCAGGCAGTCCAATAAACGGTGTTCCGAAATTCCGCGAAACCGTCCTTTCAGGATGGCGGAGACCTTGGGCTGCGTTAACCCCAGGATCTCCGCGGTGCGGGTTTGTGTAAGCGCCCGCCGGTGGACGATCTCGGCAATCTTGGCAGCCAACTGGGCCTTTACCAGCATGCCCTCGCTGTCCGCGTACCCGAGGTCGGCATACACATTCCCCGATCCTTGCTCGATGGGAATGCCCCGCACGACTCGCTGTTTCTTCATCGGGATAACTCCTTTGCCATCTGCTCCGCTGCCTTAAGACGCTCGCGGATCAGCTCGATATCGGCCTTGGGCGTGGCGGCTCCGCGCATTATACCCACATTGGTATAACCTGGAGGCTCTGCCGCTTACCTATCAGTACAGCGACGAGCAGGCGCGCGCCGTGCACGTGGCCTCGCAAGGCGTCGTCGAGGCCTTGCGCAAGCTCTACCAGCCCGCGCCGCTGTTGCGGGAACTGGGCGTCACTCCACCGTAACGCGCGTCCCTTTCGGCTCTTCTTGCTTCGATAGATGCGCGATACGGTCGTCGATCAGGGCGCGCAGCCCTTTCAGGAACTCGATGCGCGAGTTCTTGAAGTGGCCGCGCGTGGCTTCCGACCAGCGGCGCTCGATCAGCGGCAGCATGGTGCAGAAGAAGCAGCCGTGGTCGCCGGTTTCGCTCTCAGCCGTCTTTTCTTCCATTTCAACTCTCCTTCATTTCCACGGTCAGAATTCTATTTTCCAACTTCGCGCGGCCGGGCGAAAGGCCGGCCATGGAGGTCGGCAGGCCGATGTGCCGGCGCAGCGTGCCGATCTCGACCACCAGCTCGTCGCCCTTCTTGAACAGCCCCACCTCGCCTTTCGCGGCGAATGGCAATTGCAGCCGCACCTCGTAGTGGCCATCCCGCTTGGCGAAGGTGTAAGGCGCTTCGGTGCGGCCGATGGCCGCGGGGTCCTCCCCGCCGGAGTACAGCGCGCGGGCCAGTTCTTCCAAGCGCTCGCGCCCCAGCACCTCGTGCGTGAACAGCGGAATGCGCTTCACCGGCACGGGCGCGAAGTAAGCGTCAATCTCCTCCAGAATGCCAGTCTGCGACGCGCGCCACTCCTGGAAAAACGCGTCGGTCACTTCCGGCGGCAGCACCCGGTTCACAAGAATGCCGTCCACGGCCAGCCCGTGGAGCGAGAAATAAACGAACGCGCGCTGGGTCTCGCGCAGCACCATGCGTTCCGGATTGGTGACCAGCCGGACGCTGGTGATCTTGGCGTCTTCGAGCAGCTCGTCGATGCCCTCGAGGCGCCCGAACAAGTTCTGGATGTTCGCGAAATAGTCGTCGGAGGGCAGCTCGAACGGCGCCACCCGGTTGGCGATGGGACGAACGGCCTTCAACAACCCGCGCTGAAAGGCAAAGATGTGCTTCATGTACCATTCGAGCGTGGTCGGCATGCTCACGAAGCGCATGGATTCCGCCGTGGGGGCGCAATCCAACACGATCACGTCGTAGCGCTGCTCGCGCCGGAACTGGTTCACGTACATCAGGGCGCTGAGCTCTTCCATCCCCGGCAGAATGGCCAGCTCCTCGGCCTCCACGTCGCTGATCCCGGTGGTGCGCAGGACCGACACCACGTAGGCGGAGATCTCCCGCCAGTGACGCTTGATTTCCTTCTGGATGTTGACTTCGTGGATGGCCAGCCGCTGGTTGATGGGGTACGGATCGCAGGTCTTGCCATGGAACAGCTCGGTTTCGAGGTCGAAGGCGTCCGCCAGGCTATGGGCGGGGTCGACGCTCATGACCAGCGTGCGGTATCCGAGACGGGAAAGTTCCAGACCGGTAGCCGCGGCCAGACTGGTCTTCCCCACCCCTCCTTTGCCGCTGAACAGGAGGATGCGCATAATTTGATTTTAGCAATCGGTGACAACTCACCGATGGTCCGGGCAAGCTAAAGCATGCCCCACCTTGGTGGGGCATGCTTTAGCTTGCCCGTTGATTCCGGTGTACGCACTGAGCGGCGGCGCTACACTCCGAACATCGCGTGATACTTCTGCGGCAGGCGCGCGCGGCGCATTTCGCGGTTGACGAAGATGTGGCGCGTGCGCCCGGTGGCCAGCGTGCGGTCGGTTCCGGCCAGCCGCATCTCGTAGGCGAAGGTCACCATGCGCGGATTGGCCTCTTCAATCCAAGTCTTGACAATCACCTCGTCGTCGAAGCGGGCGGGCGAGCGGTAACGGCAGCAGGCCTCGGCCACCGCCAGAAGCACGCCGTCGTCGCGCTCCATGTCGCGGTAACTGAAGCCCAGGGACTTGCACAGCTCCACGCGGCCTACCTCCATCCAAACCAGGTAGTTGGCGTAGTAGACCACTCCCATCTGGTCGGTTTCGGCGTAACGCACGCGAAAGCGCGTTTCGATAGCGGGTTTCATGCGGAAAAGGCATTGTAACCCGGCGCAACGAATGACTGCCCGCAACCGTCTGTTAGACTGGCCCTTGGTAGAGCCTCATATGCGCGTGCGAATCCTGTTCTTTGGGGTATTGAAGGATGTGGTGGGACGGCCGTCGGAGGAGGCCGATTTTCCCGAGGGGGCCGATCTGCGGGCGGTCTTCGACACCGTAGCCGCGCGCTGTCCGCCCTTGCGGGAAATGGCGCGCAGCATTGTGGTGGCTCGGAACCACGAATTCGCGGACCTCTCCACCAAAATGGAGGACGGCGATGAAGTGGCCTTCCTGCCGCCGGTGAGCGGCGGAACCGCCGCCTGCTCTCCGGATCCTCTTGAGATTACCGAAAACGGGCACTATTTTGCGCTGACCCGCCACCCGATCGATACGCGCCCCATCATGGCCCGTCTGCTGACCGGCGCGGAAGGCGCGGTGGTCACCTTCGAGGGCACCATCCGCAACCAGACCAACGGCCGCCCGGTGCTCTGCCTGGACTATGAATGTTACCAGCCGATGGCGCTCAAGATGATGGCCAAAATCGGATGTGAGATCGCCGCCGCGCACCAGGTGACCCGGGTGGCCATGGTGCATCGCCTGGGCCGGCTGCTGATCGGCGAGACCAGCGTGGCGGTGATTGCGACGGCCCCTCACCGGCGCGCGGCGTTTGAAGCGGCGCTGGAGGGCATCGACCGCCTGAAAAAGACCGTGCCCATCTGGAAGAAAGAGCATTTTGTGGACGGCGCGGTCTGGGTGGAAGGAGAGTGGGATCGGAATGTTCCGGTGGCGGGCTAAGCGCTGCCTTGCGCCACTCCTCTGCGCCGCCGCCCTGTGCGCGCAGCAGGCCCCCGTGTTTCGCGCCGACGTCAACCTGGTGCGGGTCCTCGCCACCGTGAAGAACCAGGCCGGAGAGCTTGTGGGCGCCCTCCAGAAGGGCGATTTCGACGTGTTCGACAACGGCGCGCGGCAGGAGATCTCGGTTTTCGAGCGCCGCACCGAACTGCCGCTGTCCGTCGCCCTGCTGGTGGATACCAGCGGCTCCACCAACAAGGAACTGAAGTACGAGACGGATTCCGCCTCGCGGTTCCTGCACGCCTTGCTGTCGGAGGGCAATCCCGAGGACGCCGTCGCGCTCTATAGCTTCAATTACGACGTCACCGTGCAACATTCCTTCACGCACAATTACAATTCCCTGGAAGCCCGGCTGAAGACGCTCCACGGCGACGCCGGTACGGCGCTCTACGATGCCATCTTTTTGACGGCGCGGGATCTGGAGCCGCGCCGGGGCCGCAAGGTCATGGTGATCGTCACCGATGGCGGCGATACCGCCAGCTCCAAGGATGTTCATGCGGCGCTCCAAGCCGCCCAGCTTGCCGATGCCGTCATCTACCCCGTGGTCGTGATGCCCATCACCAACGACGCGGGACGCAATATCGGCGGGGAACACGCTCTGCAATTCATGGCGGAAGGCACCGGCGGCCGGCCCTTTCTGCCCAGCGTCGGCGCGGAACTCGATCGGGCCTTCGGCGACATCATCACCGAGCTGCGCACCCAGTACCTGCTGGCCTTCTACCCGCATGACGCCCCGCTCGGCAAGGACCCCTTCCACAAGCTGGAGGTCCGGGTCCGCCGGCCGGAATTGCGAGTCTCCGCGCGCAACGGTTATTATGGTGAGGTTGAGGGTGGAACCGGCACGCCCGGCGCCCATACTTCCGTAGTCCCCGACGGGGAGAAAAAGCGGCAGAAAAAGTGAGTACTCCAGAACACGGTGGAAAAGCCGGCCGCGCGCCGGAGCAGACGTTTGAAGAAACCAGGTATCTCAAACGCCTGATCGAGAACGCCACGCCCGTCCGGGTGAAGATGGAGGATGGGGAGGAAGTGGTGGGCACCATCGAATACTACGACCGGTCCTTCATCCGCCTGACCCGCAAGGGCTTGCCAAACCTTTTCATTTTCAAGCACGATATCAAGTACCTCCAGGAAGAGAGCTGAAACTGGCCTATTTGGAAAAGGCCGTGGAAATTGCGCGCGAGGCCGGCGCGCTTCTGGCGAATTACTTCGAGCGGCGCGTGGCCGTCGAACTCAAGGGTGAATTCGACCTGGTGACCGAAGCCGACCGCGCCTCGGAAAAACTAGTGGTCGAGCGGCTGCGGTCGCACTTCCCCTCGCACGGCATCGTCGCCGAAGAAGGCGGCGGGGGCGCAGGCTCTTCCGAATACTGTTGGTATGTAGACCCGCTGGACGGCACCACCAATTTCGCCCACGGTTTCCCCATGTTCAACGTTACCCTGGGCCTGGCGCGCGCCGGGGAGGTGATCGCCGGCGTCATCTACGACCCCATCCGGCAGGAACTCTTCGCGGCCGAGCGCGGCGGCGGCGCCTACGTGAACAACCGGCGGATTCGCGTCTCCACGATTCAGCGGCTCGAGGACAGCCTGCCGTGCACCGGCTTCCCCAGCCGCAAGCGAAGCCAGAGCGTGAATATCCACTTCTACTACCAGTTGGCCATGGCCTCGCACGGCGTCCGGCGCACCGGCTCGGCGGCGCTCGACCTGGCATACGTGGCTTGCGGACGCCTGGATTTCTTCTGGGAGTTCGGCCTGAACCCCTGGGACATGGCAGCCGGGACGCTTCTGGTCGAGGAGGCGCACGGCCGCGTCTCCGATATGCACGGAGCGCCGCACAGCATCACCGCGTCCGAGCACCTGCTGGCGGATAACGGCGCGCTGCACGAGCAGGCGCTCGAAATCTTCGGAGAAATCTTCCGGGGGCAGTTCCGGGTGCCGGTGCCGCGGATCTCGGGCTAAAAACGGGGAAGAAGCCACTTTCGGCCCAGTGCTGTTCACTTACGGGGTGCACCCCGACACTTCAGCATGGAGGTGGTCAGGTTGGAGGCGACGACGAAGGACCCGACGCTCAAGCTCAAAAAAAGGGCTGCTTGGAAAGCAGCCCGTTTTTTCTAAAATAGGGGACACCCTCTTGGGAACCCCCTTTTGGGTAGCTCGCGGACTCTCGTCCTGTTTATAATATACGTGCCCAAATGCTAAATGTCAACACCCTTCCAGCCCTTCCAGGATACGACGGATACATCGCTGCGCGGGTTCTGGACTTCTTCGGCTCTACGACTCCATGGCAGCGCGGCCTTTGGTGCACCGGACTGGTCCTCACGCTCAAAGAACTCCTGGAAGCCAGCGAGGCTGTACGTGCAGGGGTGCTCCACGAAGAGGCCTTCCGGTACCTCGCTTCACAAGCCGTCAAGCTCGTGGGCGTTGATCCCGGGTCCGGCGACAAGCAGCAAAGGAAGCTTATCCAGAAGTGCCTGACAAACGACCTGAGTTTCGGCGGGCTCGATTGGTTGACGGTTTCGAAGGTCACCGAAGACATCGAGAGTCACTACCTTGAACGATGGGCCGTCGCATTAAGAGACCCATCTAGTCGCCCCCACCTGGAGACTGCCGCCCGCTCAATCGCGGCGCACCTTCTGGATGCCGGATTCAACCCCGAGTTTCTTCAACGTTGGTGGATCTACAACATTCGAAGAAAGGGCCACGATCCGATCGCGAAGCTCGTGTCGGCAGCGCATGGCCTGGCACGCGAGAAGCCTCAGGCGTACAAGGTTCTGATCGTGTTCGCAGGGATCCCCCAAAGTAGGTCCGCCATGCCGCGTGGTTGGGTTGACGCTCCGAGCGTCTCCCAATGGCTTCGTAAGAACCGGTTTGACGTCAGAGGTCTCAACCAGGACGGTGGTGTCTGGCTGGAGGTCAATGCCCGGGACCCTTGGGCAGCTATCGAATCCGCGATGGAGACTGTCGACAGGGTCGCAGCCCGTGTCGCCGTGGGCACGAACAGTCAACTCACGCCGCTATCGAGGGCCTGGATCGAGGGGCAGACACGTCATTTTAAACTGGGACCGCGAAGGCGAGGCGTTGAGGTTCGCGCACTGTATTTGCAAGATCAGATCTACTCAGAACGGGTCACAGGCATAGTCGACGCCGCCATCGAGCTTTTGGCGCCTCTCGCATCAAGTTCGCCGAGCGCGGCTGCTGCCGGCGGTTGGGCCGCGATTGAGGCCCTTCTCAGCGGGCCGGGCGACAGAGGGCGTGTGAGCGCTGGTGATCGGATGGCATCACTTGTAGCATGTTCGTTTCCACGCGCAGAATTGACACCTCTGTCATACCGGATTCAACAGCTCGGCGATGACCTGTCGGCTCGTCTGAGAAGTTGCGCATGTAACCGCGACCGCGCGAAGCTTCTGGCCGAGGCAATTAATAGCGGAGAAGACATGGCCTTTCGTGGCTACTCGGACGCTGCTGCGTTCGAACGAATGCAGGAACTCGTAGCGGACCCCTTCCGCACTCTGCACGCCATTGAAGTTGAAGCCGCTGACTGTTTCCGGAGGCTATATCGCCACCGCAACATGGTCCTCCACTGGGGCAAGACTGATGCAGTGGCACTCCGAGCCAGCGTGAGGACTGCAGCCCCGCTCGTCGGCGCGGGAATGGACCGAATCGCTCATGCGTGGTTCGTGGAAAGAATAAGCCCCCTTGAGCTTGCAGCAAGAGCAAGGCTTCGTCTCGAGACGACGACATCAGGTACCGCATTCGTCGACCTGCTGGCTCCAGGCGACCCGACCTGAACACCAGTCCGTAGAGGTTCCCGACGGGTTGGCATGGCTCCGGCCTCACGGTCCGGAATCGTGCGTACAGGTGTCCGGACTTCACATCAGCAAACGCCCCGGGGGTGCGCTCTTGGGAGACAGGTCCATCAACGAATCCGGTCTCGGATTCGGCGGGCGCGCGACCGGGGTATGCCCCACCCGAATGCGTCAAGTGAACCGCGTTGAGTTTGGGACCTGTTCATCCCCGGCGATTCACCGGTCTACACGAACGGATTGCTGATTCGAACGCCGAGAATTTCCTGCCCATCGTTCATGTCTTCGGTGTACAGCACCGCCGCACCGGTCCGCGCCGCCGCGACCACCACCAGTGCGTCCCAGAATGAAATCTTCGCCTGGCCGGCCAGCCCAACGGCCGCTCGAATCGCCGCATAATCTATGGCCATCAGGGGCCAAGCCGTCAGATCCTCCAGTACCGACAGCGCTTCATCGCTCGAACAAGGCTGGCTGACTTTCCTGGTCAGCGTGACGAAAAGCTCCTGCAACACCTGCGTGCTCACTCGCAGGCGATCCTCTTCCGTCAACTCGTTTATCAGCCGTTGGGCAACCCGCTTCTTCGGCGAACTGCTCTTCTCGAACGCATACACCAGCACGTTGGTGTCGACGAAACTCAGGTCCCTCTACGGTCATAGAGATCGTCGCGGCTCCACTTCCGGTCACCGACGTGGACCAGACCCGTCTCGAACGCCTTTCTCAACCTCGCCCGGGCCAGCCGCCTCCGGCTGCGCTCCTCCACCAGCCGTGC
>Ga0187865_1000792_pt1 | contig 41429 bp, 36 predicted proteins | sample June2016WEW_11_1_2_FD_132989 | JGI IMG/M metagenome (GOLD analysis project Ga0187865, IMG submission 132989) | Peatland microbial communities from SPRUCE experiment site at the Marcell Experimental Forest, Minnesota, USA - June2016WEW_11_100 | ecosystem: Environmental > Terrestrial > Soil >...
CGGCATTTAATAACCACAATCCCAAAAGTGCCGAAAAATAATGTACGGTTTATAGAAAAATAGAACGCCCAAAATGGCGGCAGCGGTGTCTAACTGCTAATTCTCGGACACACTCCTAGATAGACGGGACTCGGCAGGGAGAGAGTCCCAGATATGCCGCCGCAAGCCGCCCGGTTAATTACTTCGCCAGTTCTGTATAATTTAAGTTAGACATCATTGATTGAGGAGGCATTATGGAAATTGACTGGAGGGCTGTTGCCACGATCGCTGCACCGATAATCACACTTTTCGTCGGCGTATGGGTCAACCGCAGATTCGAGAGTCGGCCTCATTTGATTTCGTACTTTGGCCACGTTTCAGCTTTTCAGACCACACCTCCAAATGCCGACCCGATCTTTGTTAACACGCACTCCGTCGTACTCAGAAATGCGGGGCGGCGCCGGGCAACCAACGTGCGACTCCGGCACACCGTCCTGCCGGACTTCAACGTCTGGCCGGCTGTGCAATACCACGTGGATGAGCTGCCAGGCGGATTTCGCGAGATCGTCATTCCGATCGTTGTACCTGGCGAGGAAATTACAATCTCCTATTTATACTTTGCCCCTCTGACCTTCGCCCAGGTTAACGCCGGCATCAAGTCCGACGAGGGTTTTGCACAACAAATCCCCGTTCTTCTTCAGCGCCAATACGGAAAACTGTTCAAGGCAACTGTGGCAGCTCTGATGCTGATTGGCCTTGTCTCGCTTGCTTACGTCGCAGCTTTGACTATCTTACACTTCGTCTGATGATGCCTAACTATTCGCTCCAGCGGACGGCGCAAAAAGCGCGCCGCCGCTGAGCTCAAACGTTAGATGGTGGATATAAACATCCTCGGAGACTGCGATGTCAGACGAGCATAGCCCAAACACAACTGGAACCGACGATTCTCTTGCCAACCCTGCGTGGGTCGTCTACATAAATCCGTTTTGTTTCATTGTCCCAGACCATGAAAAGGCGTGGGAAGTCTCTCTGGACGAGATAAACAATCATACATACGATCATGGCAAATTGTCTCGGATAATCACAAAATTGCCAACGCCATTGGGGGAGGAATGGCCAATGCTAGTTTGTTATGACGGCGGGCTGGCAATTCCAAGAGCATTGCGTTTTTCCCAAAAGGAAGATGCAATTGAGTTTTTCAACACCACGTTATGCAATCTCTTCTTAGGCGGTATGCTTTGTGAAGCAATCGACACAAGAGATGTAGTATGGGGCAAGCTTCACCGCAAAAAGCACATTTGGCCTGTCGATTACGGCGACAGCGTCTCATCGCAGTTACATGCGGGACTCAGAACGAAATTTGCTGGACCGTTACAGACAATTGCTCTCAGCAGTCCTGCAACAATTCCCCTGTCCAAATTTCGAGAGGCATTTAGCATTGGCTCTGCGCTAACAAGCAAATTACCTGCTTTTTCTCCAAAATTCTTCATTATTGGTGTTTCAGAATTGAGAAATCGCAATTGGTCATCGTCTCTATCTAATCTATGGATCTCGATTGAACAACTCACAGATTACTTGTGGAAATGCAAATTCTTGGCCGATGCATCCTATCATCCAACCCATGAGATCTCTAAACGAGTGTCGTCACTCAGGCAAGACAATCGAACTTGGTCTAGCTCGGTAAAGCAAGAAATTCTTTACCAAAACGGAATCATTGCCGCTGAAACGCTTGAACTAATATTTCCTGCTCGACAGGCTCGAAATTCTCTGGTTCACGATGGCAAAGGAGTAAGCAAAGAACAAGCTTTAGCAGCCTGTAAGGGTACAATCGGTTTGCTTTCGCACTGCACGGACGAGTATGTAAGGCTTGATGAATCGTTGTTTTCACCGCAAGAAGATGTTCTTCGTCGGGGCAAGAGAATAACTCGAGAGGTCAGCTTTAATGATTGGAAATCACTTGGAACTTTATAAGACACCATCTAACTACCGGCTGCAGCCGACGCCTTACAGCCTGCGCTACGCTGCGGCTTCCAGGCGCGGCTGAGCCGTAGCGTTAGACGGAATCGAGTGAGGTGGAGATGGACTATAGACGTGATCCCTTTCTCGTGGTCACCAGTGCAATAACCGTCGCGGATGTCATGACGCCCGCAGCAGATCTGAAGCGGGCGGCCACAGGCACCGATGCGCGGCCGTGGTTCTCAAAGTTCGATGTTGTTCCTTACCCGGCATCGGGAGAGATCCGTGGGTACTTTCAAAAGGGAAGCCGCGCATACCGCACACTCACGCAATCTGACCTGGTTAGCGACAGCACCTCCCTGCTGAATCTTCCTCAGCTTCTGTCGCGTCGGAAGTTCTTCTTCGTCCTGTCACAGGACGCCATCACAGGCTACGTGCACTATTCGGACCTAAACCGCACCGTTGCCAAGCTTCCCTTTTTCGCCCTTTTTGAAAACTTAGAGACTCAGCTTTGGGATCGCATCAATTCAGCAACTACGCCTCATGATATTGAAGCAGTGTTTGTGCCAAATCGCGCCAAAGGATTGTTGCATGAGCAACGAAAACGCGAGAGGGCGGACACAGATATCGGCTGGACTGGGCTTCTCTCCTTTGCCGACATCCTGGCGCTAGCCAAACACCACGGCTTAATCGCACTCACGGCAACCGAGCAGAGAATTCTCGTCAGCAAGCGAAACGCGGTGGCCCATCCGGACCACCCACTCGTAGCGCACTACCTGGAAGTTAAGCAGCTTCTCAATGTTCGAGATCTGTGCGCGCGCCTCGTGTCAGCGTTGCAGAGTAATGGGTAACCGTCTAACAACGGCATCCAGCCGGCGGCGCAGAAGGCGAGCCGCGGCTGATGCCGATCGTTAGGCGGGCGTCAGAGTAAGGAAGGGAGGCCGTTGTGAGTAGTTCAGTTGGATCCGGCGCTGGCCTGTACGTCGTAACCGGTGCATTCGGCTACTCCGGCAAGTACATCACAACTCGCCTTCTGGCTGCGGGTAACAGAATCCGCACCCTGACGAATTCCCTGCAGCGTCAGAACCCGTTCGGGACAGCTGTTGAGGCGCATCCATACAACTTCGACCGCCCTCATGAGCTCGCGCGCTCCCTTCAGGGAGCCGACGTGCTCATCAACACCTACTGGGTTCGCTTCGACCACAAGGACTTCTCGTACACGCAGGCGGTCCGCAACACGCTTTGTCTCTTCGATGCTGCAAGACGGGCCGGCATTCGTCGCGTCGTTCACATCAGCATCACGAACCCTTCTGCCGAATCCAAATTGCCCTACTTCCGAGGAAAGGCGGAGCTGGAGGTGGCCTTACGGGGGTCCGGGTTGTCGTACGCGATCCTCAGGCCGACGGTTCTCTTTGGGGAGGAGGACATTCTCATCAACAACATCGCGTGGATGCTGCGACGCTTTCCGGTGTTTGGGGTCTTTGGGGACGGGAGCTACAGGATCCAGCCAATATTCGTCGATGACCTCGCCCACTTGGCCGTGGAGGCGTCCGGCTGGTCTGAGAACATGGTCCGGGATGCGATCGGACCAGAGACCTTTACCTACCGCGAGTTGGTTTCCGTTATCGGAGTGGCCGTCGGCCGCCGACGGCCGATCATGAGCATCCCACCTTGGCTTGGGGTGGCAGTAGGCCGCCTAGTCGGCGCGTTCGTGGGCGATGTAGTTGTGACGCCGGAGGAGGTTGCAGGCCTGATGAGGAATCTCTTGGTGACCTCCTCGCCGCCTGCCGGCACCACGTCGTTGTCTCAGTGGGTCCTGGACCACCGGAACACCCTTGGCCGCAGGTACTCGAGTGAACTTGCTCGCAGGCGCGACAGGCAGAAGACCTACGAGCAACTACGCACGGGCTCGTAGAGCGGGGGTGCCGTCCAACAACGCGATGAGGCTGCGGAGGGGCGGTTTGGAGGTAGGGAGAGAGTGGTGACCGGCAGTCGCCACGGGGTTGCCGGTTTCAAGAACTGCGGTAGAGGAGCGCGCCCATCGCAGCTTATCGCGAGTGCTAGACCTCTTGTAACGCGAGGCAATATGCGAATCCAAAAGAAGCCTTGGGTCATAGCTCTGTTGTTTATGTCGCAAAGTATCTTGGCTTCGGCGCTTGATATTTGTGTTTAAGATTTAAAAGCCGTAGCATTACGTGGGAGAATTCTTGTCAACGAATTAGCAACCTATAAAGCGGAGGTGCAATTTGACAAAAAAGATATGGCCCGCAACATTAATTATTCTTGTCATCGCTGTATGTTCGACCGCATATTCTGCGGAAAAACTGAGGGTATTGAATCCGACACCCCCGAATAGAATGGTCGATCGCGTACCGCTTACACCCCGACTTGCTACGCTGGAAGGAAAGACAATATTCCTGGTGGATATCGGTTGGGGGGGGCCGCAGGCGGCGCCCAGCATTTATGCAGAAATGAAAGCCTGGTTTGCCCAGAATATGCCGAGTGTGAAAGTGGAGGTCCGAACAATCAAAGGCTCCTACATGCAGGACCAGCCGGAGCTCTGGAAGGAAATATCCGAAAAAGGCCAGGCGGCCATGATCGGGATATCCGGCTGAGACAGCTGCACATCGGCCGTGAGCCGTAACTGCAAAACGCTGGAACAGAACTTCCATATTCCCACCGTCGGGGGCGCGGCATCTAATATCATCAAATACGCCCAGGGACACGATTTCCTGTATACCAACGGATCGCCCATTCGATTTATATCCTTTCCTTTCCCGGTGGCCGGGCAACCTCAATCGGTCCACCATAAATATATTTTTGAGAGCAAGGACGTCGTAAGTGGAAAACCGATGATGCAGGCATTCATCGACGCCCTGACGCTTCCCCTGACCGACAAAGAGAAATACAAAGGACCGGCGCCCGAACCACCTGCGGCGGAATCCCGCTTTCTCGGGCCGGATACTGAAGAGAACCTGCAGCGCCTTTTCAAGGATAAGGACTGGACAGACTATCTTCCAATTGTCCTGCCGACCGAAGAACGGGTCGCAGATATGTTGAAAGGCACTTCTCATAAACCGAACGAAGTCATCAAGACATTGGACTGGCCGGGAGGCAAGCGGGAAGTTACCGTGGAAAGAGTGGCAACCTGCGCCGTTATGGCCGGCGCCAAGCGGGAATATCTTCCAGTGATCCTCGCCCTGGCCAACTACATACCTTTTGGAAACTCCACGTCCTCCATGGCAAACATTATCGTGGTCAACGGACCCATACGCGACGAAATAGGCATGAATTACGGTACCAACGTCATGGGACCGCATAATGAAGCGAATGCGGTTATCGGCCGCGCTTACACACTGATGTCGAAGACCATCGGCGGTCTGCACAGCGAAAAAACGACGTGGAGCAGCCTGGGAAGCACCATGCAATACAACAATGTCTGCATTGCAGAAAACGAGCAGGCCCTTCCCGAGGGGTGGAAGCCTTTGCATGTGCAGCTGGGATTCAAACCTAATGACAGTGTCATATCCGTGGGAGTCGGTTGGTCCTATATTTCCAGCGTAGTGATGGCCGTGCGCGACAACCCCGCCCATATGGTGATGGCCGACCAAATGAAGGCTCTTATAATGGGGTCGGCCACAGTCATTATGGATCCGTCTGTTGCCGCACTTCTCAAAGACAGCCTGGGTTTTAAGACGAAAGACCAGCTAAGCAAGTGGTTTTCAGAAAATGTTGAAAAAACTCAATACCCTTCGGGTGAAAAGATAAAACCGTTCAATCAAGCATCCAGTATCAAAATACTTGTTACCGGAGGCGGAATCCAGACAACCTGGTTTGTGACGGATTTCATGCTGGGGCCGGGTATGCTGGGGGGGAGTACACGCATCGACGACTGGCGCTAGAGTTAGAAAATACAGAAAATACAGGGACAGGCTACGCAATTCCCGAATTCCTCTGGTGTGTCCGCTCGGAGAAACAGACTCGTAAAAACCTATGATATGGTATCCGCCGTTGCTGGAAATGGCCAGCCAAAACGCGCGATGTTGACAGATTACAGCTTATCAGATGCAGCGGAAAACCGGTGGAAGGAGTTCCCATTTTTGAAAATGGGCCTTCATTCTTCCTATCGACAGAGTTTCACTGTAGAGGATACACCCTTGCATGTGTTTCTCCTTATTTGCAATACGCCATAGCAAACAAACTGAGACCATATCCATCCATCGGTTCCGCGACTATGAAAATCTTCAATACGCTTCAAGACGGGAGAAAGTTCTGCATTATTGAGCCTGGAGAACGAGATGAACATGGCTGTAAAGCCGGCTAGTTTTATATTTGGGAAGTCACCGGTTACGCTTGAAAAGTGCCAATGACGCTGCTAATACTTATGGAAGTATGCCTGTCTGGTCAGAACTGTTATCCCCCCATCCCATAACCAAGGAGATTTCTGATGGCGAAGAAAATAGATCCCCTCAACCGGAAAAACTATAGCGCGGTCAGCATATCGCTAACGGTAACTGATATGAAGCAAGCGATGAGCTTCTATCAAAAAGCCTTTGGTTTTCAGAAACGAGGTATGATGAACGGACCGGATGGCAGGCCAATGCATGGTGAACTTACCCTGCGAGGTATTACGCTGATGCTTGGGCCGGAGATTCCAGGTTTCACTAAAAGTGCCAAGACGCTCGGAGGATCTCCAGTTTCCTTGTATCTGCTAGTGGAAGACGCAGATAAGGTATTTGCTAAAGCCATCAGGCAAGGTGCCACGGTAAAGATGCCGGTAACAGATATGTTTTGGGGCGACCGCTGCGGTTCCCTGATTGACCCTGACGGTTATCAGTGGTCGGTGGGCACCCACATTGCGGAACCCACGCCTCGGGAGATGAACAAGAAGAGAAAAGAACAGATGGACTCGATGACTCCACCTGATGCATCCGCATCTTCATAAGAAGCAGCAGAACTTGACGGACACAACTCTCATGAATGGCCGAGCCGCTGTGATTGGTGAGTTCACGGTTCCCCGTTACCACCGTTTAACCAGACCCCGATTTCCACTGTTTCAGATAGGAACCTCTCAGGCACGCACTGCTTCTTCGGCGGCCATTTAGATGCGTGCCTGCATTGCTCACTCGAACCAAATCTCAATTTCATAGCCGTCCGGATCGGCGACGTAGGCGTAGGGAAGGCCGGGAGCGAACTCGCCGCGACGAAGCAGTCGCCCTCCGGCCTGTTGGACCTCGGCGATAGCACGATCGATGTCGCCGGGGTCCACGAGCCGAAAACCGAAATGTGCGACGCCCCCGCTGAAGCCGGCGGTGGTGGGGTCCTCGGCGAAGGTGACGATGTCGTGCCTACCAGAAGCCCGAGTGTGGACGAGTCCATCTCCGCGTCCGTACTCATGCAGACCGAAGACCTGCTCGTAGAACCGCAGCGCGCATACCAGATCCCGGACGGCGAGATTGATGTGCGTAAGGCCGTAAGTCTGAACCATAATTACCTCCAGATTCTTTCGTGGTCTAAGGTCAAAGATGTGCGCGCTAGGTAGAACAAGCTGCATTTTTTGTAAGCCGTCGGCCCCGTCAGCCTTAAGGGACGAACAGGAGTTCCCGAGCTAAGAAAACAAACGCCAAACTGCGCTGAAAGGCCGAAGCTCGCCCGCCGGTCTAACTTCTTCCCCGAAAACCTATGATATGGTAATCGTTGTCGCGGAAAATCGCTAGACAAGGTGTGCATAGTTGACATATTGCATGTTATAAGCAGTCGAGTGAGGGCATGGAGAGAGGTACGTCCGAGCTCCAATGAAGAGACTTGAAGCCAAAACAGCAGCCAATGCTTCCTATCCTTCCCACAATGGAAATCGAACCACGTATACTGGGGCATAGCTCCCCTCCTCAACCCTAATGCTTCGCCAGGCCCAGTTTTATTTCGGGTAGCTTTTAAGAATTGCATTTTTGCTTGCACAGACTCCGCATAAGGTCAAAGAGCACTATTGACCAGGCATGTGAGTAACACTGAACTGACACGCAAATTTCCTAAGGGTATAAGAGCTGTAGTACGACGAGGACTTGGTTGTCACTATTGGTCACCAGCTTAAACGAACCCTCGTCCCCAGATCGCGTCAGTTTATTGCGGAAGCATGAAACGCGGTGTGCAGAAGAAAAAGCAAACCCCCCGGTTGCCTGCACTCGGCGATGCGACTCGCGTCACAGCGCCGAGTACCAGCAAACTGCAAGACTGCGACCACTGACAGGACAAGCATCGAAACCAGAAGCCTTCGTGGTGATACTGGAAGAGATGTGAGCATTATGAAATCAAACGCAGCTATGACGAAGGGATTCGGGTCCACAATAGTTGCGACTACTGCCTGCTGTATTTGGCTGATTTTCGGCATTACCGGCGCATGCGCGCAGACTCCCCAGGAGAAAGCATGGCAAATTATCCAAACGGGGCAAGCAGAGCATCACGCAGATGTGCGAGCCGCCGCAGTACGCGCTCTCGGACTGTTGCGGGGTGACCCTCGGGCCGAGGAACTCGCAGTAAATGCGCTGAAGGATAAGAACCCCCTCGTCCGGGCCGCTGCCGCCATCGCTCTGGGTCAGATGGGTGCTCAGTCTTTGATTCCCTCGCTGAAGAAAGCGTTGGCGGACAAAGAAAATCGAGTCTTTTTTGCCGCTGCCGACTCGTTGCTCTTGTTGGGAGATCCCAGCGGCTACGATTTGTATCGCGAGGTACTGACCGGAGAGCGCAGAAGCGGTGAGGGCTTGATCGGCGGAAAAAAGAGACTGATCGCCAACCGGAAGGAGATGGTACTCCTGGGGATAGGGGTCGCAGCGGGATTCGCTCCCTACGCTGGATATGGATGGATGATGCGGCAAGAGCTGTCCAAAGACTACGTCACTCCCGTGCGTGTCAACGCGCTGAAAAAGCTGGCGAACGATCCGGATTTACGGATTGGTAGAGCACTCGTCAAGGCGGCTTCCGACAAGCACTGTGCCGTGCGAGCGGCGGCACTCGATGCGATTGCACGCCATGGCGATGCCAACTTGACCGGCGTGGTGACGCTGCATATGGATGACAAAAAGGCTGCCGTCAGATTTACTGCTGCCGCTGCCGTTCTTCGATTATCGTCGCTAGTTTCTGCGAACAACGCACCGATCGCCCAAACGACGATTAACGCCACGCCAAATTAGCAGTGGGGGTCCGTTCAGCGGATTCGAACGCAGGAGCGACATGAAAAGACTCGCTGCACAAGTGAATCTTTGAAGCGCTCTTTCTTTGGCAAACGACAGGCGCCATTGCAGTCGGTGTCCCACCTCATGGAAATTTGGTAAGCAGTCTCTATCTGCGGAAACATGGATTGAAAGTTACTGGCAGTTATTTGCTGCGGGATTTTCGGACGAGTTCATTGAATATTCCAATTTGTTCGCGCCGTAAAGTCGGAAGAATCTCGAAGGCCGATAGCATCTCCCACTAAAGGAGTATCGTAGTTTGCGTTGATTCTTTTCAAGACTCTACCTGATGAAATGCGGAACAATTCAAAGCCTTTCGACTCCAATAATTTCAACAGGTCGCTGATGGTATAGCCGAACCGGGAAAAATGGGTTTTCGATATTTCGAAGTGAAGACACTGGGTTCGCGTTAGAAGGTTATCGGCGCCCTCAAATACAGGTTTTTCATAACCTTCGACATCTACCTTCAGCAGCGCAATTGTTTCGCGACAAGTCACCAGATCATCGAGTTTTTGAACAGGTATGTTAAGGGCGCCAGTACCAACCCTGTTTATGTCATCGCGCCTATCATCTGAAAATGTGACAAATCCACTCTCGCGGCCTGCGGCGCTGTTGATTGCTACAACGTTTGATATCCGGTTCAGCCTCAAATTGCCCAGCAAGAAACGGAAGGTTCTAGGGTGTGGCTCGATGGCCCAAACACATCCCCTTGATCCAACCAGTTTGGCAGTCGTTAGAGCGGTGTCTCCGATATTCGCACCCACATCTATCACACGATCTCCGGCTTTGGGATAGTCGTTGAAAAACATCAGGGCCTCTGTTCGACAGTTTGGATTTATCCATAACTGCTCAGTGAGGTTTGAAGGATAAAAGCGCAGGCGATAGCCATGCTGTTCGATAATCAGCAACCGGCAAAGCCCGCTAACGGCCAATATGCGGGCCAATAGAAAGCGAAAAGGCCGTTGTTGACTTCGAATAATTTCTAGATAGCTCTTCATAATGTCGCTAGAGGACCCCAGCAGGTGCTGCACCGGCAAGCACCTTGTCGACTTCGGCGGCAATTCTTTCGGCAACCGCCGAGACAGCGTTCCTGTCCACCTGCAATGCGCAGCGCGATGAACGGCTGCAACTTTATCAGACGCAGCGGAAAACTAATGGAGTTCCCATTTTTGAAAATGGGCCTTCATTCTTCCTATCGACCCCGAAGCAAAAGACAGAATGCCGCCGATGCGGTCGAGAAAGCCGTAATGTTCGTCACGGCCAACAAGCTCAAATCGCTTGCAGCCGGACGCATGGGTTATTCGACTTCTCAAGTCGGAGACCTTGTGGCCAAGCAGTTGGCTTAAGGCATTTAACCGCGGATCCGCACAGATTCACACGGATCGCGTATATCCGTGCAGATCCGTGAAGATCCGCGGTTACCCATGAAGCGTGCGGAACGGGGCGTCGCCGGTTTCGCCGATCATCTCTTTCCCAAAGCGATCCGCCTGCAACAGAGCCGAATAAAGCTTTTCCGGTGTTAGCTCGAAGGGCTCGTTGTATGCAAAAGGCTCGTTCAACGAGGCCGCCATTGCATTCATAATAGAGCCGGAATCCTTTTGAGTGAGCCGGAGCTGCTCCAGGGTAACAGGCAATCCAATCTCCGCCATGAATCGCGTCACGCGCCGGGCTTCCTCTGATTCGCCTTCCAGAATCAGATGCGCAACAAGCCCAATCGCCACGAGTTCTCCGTGAAGATACTCTTGCCGCAAAACCGGAATTACCGTCATCCCCGCCGCCATCGCATGCGCGGCGGCTAAACCGGCGCTCTCGAACCCTATGCCGCTCAGCAGCGTATTGGCTTCTATGATGCGATCGAGAGATGGATTCCCGGCGCCCCGCTTTGCCGCTTCGATTGCCGAGCGCGCGTCTTCAAACACGGTTTTAGCGCATAATTCCGCAAGCGCGAACGCCGCAATCGTGATACGGGCCCCCAGCATATTCCTGCCTGACGGATTTTGAAAACACGTGCGGGCTTCATAAAAGGTAGCCAGAGCATCCCCCATGCCTGCGACAAGGTGCCGGACCGGAGATGACGCAATGATGCCCGTATCCACGATAACCAGAGCCGGACTGTTTCGAAAAAACTCGGGTCCCTTGCCCACACCCTCCGGGCTGTACATGACCGATACCGCTGAACAGGGCGCATCTGTCGATGCGATGGTAGGACAGATTACTACCGGCACGCCGAGGCGGAAGGCCAGGCATTTTGCCGCATCGATGCATTTCCCACCGCCGACTGCGATCACCGAGTCGACCGGTTTTCCTGTGGTCCGGAACACGCCGGCCAGGCGCTCTACCTCTTCGAACGAGCACTCTCCTTCAAAGATTTCCATGCGTGCTTCCATTCCCGCGCTGGAAAGGCTTTTCTCAACCCGATTGCCGAAGCGCCCTTTCCCTCCCACCGTCATTAAAACCGCCGGCCGGCAGCTTGAAATGACCGAGAGGTAGTGTCCGAGGCGGTCCAGGACACCGTTTCCTTGAATATACCGATGGGGAAAAATCAGAACGCAGGGCGGTTCGAAACTCTCGTCCGAGTCTTCCGAAAATAATTCCTGTGGCGAATAAGGGACAATAGTCGACATAAATTTTCCTGCCGGGAGTCCCGCCGTCTTGCTGGCTCTCTTACGAATTCGCGGCGCTGCAAAAGAGCCGGCGAGACGCCGGCGCTCCGGCCTATTTGTCTTCTTAAAACGTTTCTATTTCACAAGTATGAACGCGTCGGCCGCAGCGAGCCCTTCCGACTGAGCGGATACGGTTATCTTCCCCGCTTGTCCGCGTTTCGCCCGCACGATCACCAATGCCACCCCGTTGAAAGCCGTGCGGTCTTTGGAAGCGAATACGGTGAAATCGGTCGGATCGCCGTTATCTGTCGCAACGATCTCCCCCGGTCCGCGGATCGAAAAATGAATCAGATTATTGGCCCGTGGGGCCCTCAGGCCTGCCCGATCGATGACCGAAAGAGTAATGAACGACAAATCAAGGCCGTCGCCGGCGATGGTCTCCCGGTCCGGCTTGATCTGCAATGCGGCCGGATTTCCTGCGGTCTTGACCGAATCGGTCGCCCATTGTTTCCCCTGCTTGTACGCGATGACTTTCAGTTCCCCCGGCTCGTAGATAACATCGTCCCAGCGCAGCCGATATTGAAATGGTTCCCTTTTCTTCCGTCCCAGCAATTTGCCGTTGAGAAAGAGCTCCGCTTCATCTCCCGATGTGTAGACGTGGACGGGCGTCGCGGCGGCATTCCCTGCTGCGTCTTTCAGCCCTATGCGCTCGGGCCAGCTCCAGTGCGGCAGGATGTGGGCCATGGGCAAATCCGGCCGCCAGTGTGCCTGATACAGATAGAAACGGTCCTTTTTGAATCCCGCCAGATCAATGATGCCGAAATAGGAGCTGCGGGATGAATCAAAAGGTGTAGGCTCTCCAAGATAATCCCAGCCTGTCCAAACGAATTCTCCACCAACGAACGGGTATCGTTCCTGGGCTGCAAACTCCTTATCCGGCGAAGCAGCCCAGGGAGCGAAGTACAGGTCGTACGAGCTCACCTGATGCCTCGATGCATCTTCTCCCGAATCTGCTCCGGCGACAGCGCCCAAGCCGGCAGCCACCGGGAAAAAATATTCCCCACGGCTGCTGATGGTCGATGCGGTTTCGCTGCCGAACACGAACTTTTGGGGAAAATTCTGGTGAAATACGGGATACTGAGGCGGCGCATTGCGTATGCCGGCGCCCTGGTAATTCAAACCTGCGGTGTCGATCATGGCAGGAAAGGGGCTGTCTGCCCGCGCCATGTTCATAGCGCTGGTGGTGGGGCGGGTTGGATCCTCCTGGCGCACGATTTCGCTGAGTTCTTTGGCGACAGCCGCGCCGGCTTCCCCTTGTCCCTGTTCGCCAACCTCATTGCCGATGCTCCACATAATGACAGAGGGATGATTCCGATCTCTGTGCACCAGCATTCGCGTGTCCTGCTCATGCCACTCGCCAAATATGCGGCTATAATCGTTCGGTGTTTTTCCTCGCACCCAGCAGTCAAACGTCTCATCCATTACCATGAGACCCATTTTGTCGGCCAGATCGAGCAATTCAGGCGCGGGCGGATTGTGGCTGGTGCGAATGGCATTGGCGCCCATTTCCGCCAGCATCTCCAGTTGCCGTTGCAGCGCTCGATAATTCAATGCAGAGCCCAGCGCTCCCAAATCGTGATGATCGCACACGCCGTTCAATTTTATGTGCTCGCCGTTGATGAAGAATCCCTCATCGGGATCAAACTTGAGTGAACGGAGGCCGAAAACGGTTTCGTAGGTATCCACGACCTTGTTTCCGCTCTGCAATGTCGTGATGGCGACATACCGATTGGGTCTTTGTTGGGGAACCGGGCCCCATAATTTCGGGTTTGCAATAGATCCCTGCCCCTCAATCGTGGCGCTGGAGCGAGGAGGGATTCGAAGGTTTGCACGCGGGAAGGTCGTCACAGCGCGGCCGGTCCTGTTCCCGCTTTCGCTCAAAGGAAAAATATCCGTCGATACGGTGATATCCGCCTCTTGCTTCGAGTCATTGTCGACCGTGACGTTCAACCGAATAGACGCCGAGGCATTTGAAACCTCCGGAGTAGTCAGGCAAGTCCCCCATTGTCCGACATGCACAGGCGATGTTTTGACAAGCCATACATTGCGGTAAATTCCGCCACCGGGATACCATCGAGATGAATTGGATGGATTATCCAACCGGATTGCAACCTGATTGACTCCACCCGGTTGTGCGTAGGGGGTCAGATCAATCCTCCAGGATGCATATCCGTATGGCCATCCGCCTGCCAGATGGCCGTTCAGCCACACAGTTGCATAGGACATCGCACCATCGACATCCAGGAAAATGGATTTACCGGCGTCAGTCGCAGGGATCATCAGCTTTTTCCGGTACCATCCAACCCCATAGAACGGCAATCGTCCCGTACCGCCGTTGCCGGCACTTGAAAATGGGCCCTCGATACCCCAATCGTGCGGCAGGTCCAATTGGCGCCACGAGCTGTCATCAAATCCGGCCTGCACATAAGGGATTGTCTCGCCGAAGTTTTCAACGGGAGCCGCAAACCGGCGGGCAGGGTCTTTAACAAACGAGTTGCCCGTCGGCAGAATCCATTGTCTGATCGAGCTGTAACTGAGATTCAGTGCAAGGCCGGGCGGATCATTTTTTGTGAAGCGCCAGTCGGTATCAATCGAGATTCGTTCTCGCGGTGATGTGGGTTCCTGAGTGGGTGCAGCCGTCATTGGAAGAAACACAGCGATAAGCAAAGCAATATGCCATCTTGACATGGAGCTCGCTCCTTTGAGTTTCCGATATAGTACAACCTCAAAGACTCAGAGACGGTAAGTTTCTTTTGTCTTCTCTTTCGTGTGTTTCGTGGTTAAACGATTTTATTTGCCTCTTCCATGGCTTTCTTTAGTCCCTCCCGCCGGAATTTTTCGAATGTCAGTCTTGCTGCCGGAGCTTCTTCGTTCGGAAGAGAATTCAGCGCCTCATCAAAAATCTCTTTCAATTCATCCTTGAACTCGGGATGGCTGAAAATGTAAAGCGCGTTGCGCCGGATGCCAGCCAAAACCTTTTCTCCAACTTCCTCGGGTTCCATTCCCGCTTTGTGGATTTCCGGCAGGAGGTCCATAGTCTTTTGGCTCTTCGCAGTATTTTCCGGAGATGCGAACCGTGGCGGGCGTATCTTCTCGCTCTCATAAATGACACTGTTGATCAACCCCGGACAGAAGACGGACACTCCGATATTGTATTGATAGAGAGTTAGCCGGAGAGCTTCGCTCAACCCGCGCACCGCGAATTTCGATGCCGTGTAAATTCCGGCAGCCCCGCTGGGCAGAAAAGCCGCCATCGAAGCCGTGTTGACGATGTGTCCGCCTTCGCCGTGCTTCCGGATGCGGGGTATGAAGGTGTGGATGCCATTCACCACTCCCCCGAAGTTGACTCCCATGACCCAATCCCAATCGTTGTACGTGCACTGCTCAATCGGGACAAAAAGATTAATCCCGGCGTTGTTGCAGATCACATGCACCTTGCCGAAAATCCTTTCGGCTTCATCTGCTGCGCGTTCGAAGGCTTCACGATCGGTTACATCCAAGCGGATGGCATGCATGCCCGGTGTGTTTTTAAAAAAGGACATTGCCCGGTCAAGACTATCCTGGCGAATATCGGCAATTACCACCTTCATCCCTGCCTTGGAGAATGCCTGTGCCATGCCAAAACCCGCGCCGTTAGCACCGCCTGTGATGAACGCTGCCTTTCCCTCCACTTCTTTCATAGTTGCCACCCCCGTTTCCCCCTCATTTTACAACGGATTCGAGAAACGGGAAAAACGGGGATAGGCCACTCTCTCGCCGAATCCGGAAAGATTGAATCGATAAAGGACACGTCTCATGAATTCGAGATGGACTGTCCCCCTTTTGCTTGACCAACGGAGGCTTTGCGCCTTAGAGTCTTTTTAGTCCCCAAAAGTTTTCATAGAGGAAGGAAACGCTCATACATGAGTGAGAAAACGTGGAAAGACTACAAAGAAAAAAAATCAGTCAGGCCTTCTCCTCTGAAAGATATCAAAGTGCTTGAAGTCTGCACAATGCTGCTCGGTCCGATTGGCCCGGCCCTGCTGGCGCAACTGGGCGCGGAAGTGATCCGCTGCGAAATCCCGCCTCTCGGTGACGCGACACGTTCATTGAATCCGTTCGGCTGGTTTTTCAAAGATCAGAGCCCTCTGTTGCTGCACATCAACCAAAACAAATATTGGGTCGGGCTTGATCTCCACAAACCCGAAGGGCAAAAAGTGTTCTGCGAATTGGCCGCGAAATGCGACATCGTGGAAAATAATTTCCGGCCTGGGGTTATGGAAGAATGGAATATCGGATATCGCCAGATTAAGGAAATTAATCCCCGGATCATATTCATTTCTAAGAACGGTTATGGCCAGTGGGGTCAATACGCAAAGGAAAACCGGCCCTCCAACGACGGCGCCTCTCAGGGTCTGACCGGCTATTCCTGGATGTCCCGTTCCCCGGGCCGGACGCCGTTGAAGCAGCGCGCCTACGTTGGGGATAACTACGGCGGATTGTGCGCGGAAATTGCGGTGTTGACGGCTCTCAACTATCGGGACAGAACCGGGAAAGGGCAATACATAGAGTTTTCCCAGACTGAGAATGTCTTCCGGACAATGTCGTGGATCTGGCCGTATCAACAACTCACCGGGAAAGCAGCGCAGCCCTCCGGCAACCGGGACGTGTCCATATGCCCCGCAGACACCTTTCGATGTGCGGACGGAACTTTCATTGCGCTCGCCGCGGCCGCGCCGGATGAGTTTGCCGGTCTGTGCGCCGCGATGGGCAGGCCGGAACTGGCGAAGGATCCAAGATTCCGGGATCACACGGAACGGCTCAAGGAAGAAAATGCAGTGGCAATTCTGAAGATAATCGCCAACTGGGTAAAAACGCGAAAAGCGCAAGAGATTGAGGCTTTGGCCGAAGAGCACGGCTTTGCAGCGACTCATTTGTACACGGGAAAAGACCTCGTGGAGAATGAACACTTTCATGCCCGGGATTTCAGAACCGAAATCGATGACCCCCTTTATGGAACCTATAAAAACTACGAATTCCCCGTGAAAATGTCGGAGTCGCCGCCGAAAACGAAATGGTCTGTACGTCCGGTCGGATTTGACAACGAATACGTAATGAAATGCATTCTGGGAAAAAGCGAGGCTGAAATCCAGCAACTGTACCAATCCGGAGCGCTGGGAAAATGGAAGGACGTCCAGGGGCGTCGGCCGCCGCCGGACTGGGATGGCAAGGCCGGTCTCATCGTGAAGAGAGACGAATCCTGACAAAACAGAGCCGCCAGCGTCAGCGAGCGGATAGCGTCCGCTCACTGCGGCCGCGGCTCTGTGAGGGAGCATACAACTAATAATGGCGTGCATAGAGTATATCCGAGCGCTGAAAGCGCGGCATAGCAAAGCGCTGGGAAAATGGAAGGACGTCCGGGGGCGTCGGCCGCCGCCGGACTAGGATGGCAAAGCCGGTCTCATCGTGAGGAGAGACGAGTCCTGATAAAACAGAACCACAAGCGTCAGGGAGCGGAAAGTGTCCGCTCCCTGCGGTTGCGGCTCTGTGGGGGAGAATACAACTAATAATGGCGTGCATAGAGTATATCTGAGCGCTGAAAGCGCGGTATAACACAGCCCAGGGCGGAGGCTGCGAAGCGGCCGGAGCCCTGGGTTAGAAGGAAGGGAAAGAAAGCCCTGTAAGGGCGAAGCAGGTTTTTGCAGATCGTTTTCGATTCGGAGTGCAAAACAATCTTTTGTTGAGGTAAAGAAATTTTACAACCTGCGCCGCCCTTTCAGGGCTTAACCGAATCCCATTCCAAACCCAGGGTTCCGGAGCACGCTGCGCGTACTCCTTCACCCTGGGCTGTGCTGCAGCGCGCTTTCAGCGCTTCGGGAATGCGGCTTAGCTTGATGCGCATGCCTTTCAGAGCTTAACCTCAGGCCCATTCCGAACTCAGGGTTTCGGAGCCGCTATCGCGTGCTCCTCCGCCCCGGGGCGGTGCTGCAGCGCGCCTTCGGCGCTTGGGCGAGAAAACACGAGGCTGATTTCCGGAAACGGGGGATAGAATTATGGCCGGCAAGACGCGGCAGGATTGGTCGGAGTGGTCAAACTGGATAAGGGAAAGAGACGATCCGAAAATTGCGCACACCAGGCCTGAAGCTCTGGATGACCTTCTGGTGCTGGATTTGAGTTACAAGAGCTTTGCCGGATGTCATTGCTCATCCGTTTTGGCTGAACACGGCGCTGAAGTGTTGAGAATCGAACCTCCCGGCGGGGACTTCATAAGAAGCTGCACTCCTTATGGATTCATGTATAAGGGTGAAGGTCTGAATTACCTTACAGAGGGAAGAAACAAATTCCATATAACTCTCGACCTTACGAAACCGGAAGCGCGGAAGATACTCAAAGATCTTGCAGGGCAGGCCGATGTGCTCATCGAAACCTTTCGGCCGGGGACGATGGACGATTGGGGCATCGGGTACGAGAACCTGCGAGAGATCAATCCGAAGTTGATATTTGCCTCGCTCACAGCTTTTGGGCAATTTGGCCCCATGAGCAAAAGCAAAATGCCCGATTACGATAACATTGCGCAGGCGCGATCGGGATTTCAGTACGACACCGGCGAGATGCTTCCCCAGGGAAAAAGTTATGAGGAATTCCCATGGGCCGTTCCGACCAAATCAGGTCCATGGATCGCCTGGTTCATATCGGGGAGCTTTATGGCTCTCGGAATCCTGGCGGCTCTGCACTGGAGAACACGGACCGGCAGCGGGCAGGCGCTGGACATCGCCACGGCGGAAGCCTATGCCCGCATCGACGATTTTGTGGCGCTCTGGTACGAGCATGAAGGGCAAATCAACGAGCGATTTGGAAATCTGGACACAGCCTTGTGGCTTTATTGTTTTGCTCCAACAAAGGACGGCGCCGTATTTCTGGGCGGCCTGAGAGTGGAAATGTGGCAAGCATTCGCAGATCTCGTCGGGAAGTGGGACGAATGGGGCGCGGGGAGCTGGACGAGCGTAGCGCCTTTCACAAAGAAGGAGGAGCAGCTCAAATGGTCGGCCCTTGTGTTTGAAGAGACGAGCAAATATACCAGCGAACAACTCGTCAATATGTCCCTCGAATATTCGAAACATGGCCGGCTGGCACCCATTACATGCGTCATTGCCCCGGTCCTCTCTCCGGAAGATGCCATGCAAGATCCTAATTGGAAGGATCGGGGCATATTCACCCCAATCTCGGATCCGATTTATGGAGATATCATTGCGGCCCAGGCGCAATACAAGATGACCGAGACTCCGATGAGAACAAAGTGGGTGTGCCGTCCCGCCGGCTACGATAACGAGTTCGTATATTTGAAACACCTGGGGCTTGGACCCAGCAAACTGAAGAATTTGCGAGCAAGTGGAATTATCTAGCTTTGAGACTTTGAGTCTTCGAGTCTTCGAGGTTAACCTCAAAGACTCAAAGTCTCAAAGCTATGATGGCAGCGCCACCTGCATGGAATGCATTAACATTTATCGTTGCTTGTACCTGCAATGAAGCTCTTCTGCTGCTTTCTCCAGTTTCTTGTCAAGCGTCCAGAGAGAGACCCCACTCAAGAGAGCGTCAGCAAGAAGATGAACATCTATATAGCCCAATCCTTTCCCCATGAGATTGTGGGCTTCGATGAAAGCAAGCACCTCCTCATGTCCTGCCGAAAAAGCCATCGGCAGGGTTTCCAGAAGCGAGAGGACGTTCGTTCTATTCTTGAGGTTTCCGCAAGCAAGCTCACCTATGACGAATGGATGACACACCGCCTCTCCGCGATTAAGCAACTCCATCAGGCCATCATGGGTTTCTCGAAGATGAGACACCCAGACTGATGTATCAACAAGGACCATTTAGATGCTTTTTCTCCGTGATATTCGCCTCAACTGCTTCTCGGTGCCTCCCAGTTTAGCCAACCGCATTGCGCTTTCTCTTGCTATGAGCGCCTCCAGTCCAAGCTTAACCAAGGTAGTCTTTTCTTTGATCCCCGTCATTTTGGATGCCCGATCGATCAAGCTGTCTTCGATATTGAGTGTCGTCCTCATGGTGTTGCCACCTCACTAAATTATATGCATAAGTATGGTAATTTCATGCATATATGTCAAGGGATGTCCAGTGATTGCTCAGTCTGGCTGGAATGATCTAAAAAGGGGGACAGGTTTCGCAATCCCCAATTTCCTCAGATACATTCCCAACTCAGAGCATGGAAATTGGGGATTGCGTAGCCTGTCCCCCTTTTCACCCTTTTCACGATGGCGATTGCGATTCCGACACCGAGTTGATCAAACCTTCACTGCGGATCGGCCGGCCTGGAATGCCTTTACATTAATTTCATGCAGTTTGGCGGGAAGAAGCTCCTGGATTGCCCCGATCCATTGCTGCGGGTTCAGTTCGGAGAAAAAATTGGAAAGAGCTCCGATCATTACGATATTGGCCACCTGAATATTTCCGAGCTTCTTTGCAATCCGATTCCCTTCCACTACCCACACGTTTTCTTTGAAGTGCTCCCTGAAAATCTGCTCCACATCCTTTGGATATTCCATTTTGCCCAGGCTGACAGAGGGAGGCAGGATCGAATAATTATTCAAAACAATTTTCCCCTCCGGTTTTACCCAGTTGATATAGCGCAGCGCTTCGAGCAGCTCGAAAGAGATCAGGTAATCGACTTCCCCCTGTTTGATCAGAGGCGAAAACACCTTGGCGCCGAACCGGAAATGCGTGGTGACATCTCCACCGCGCTGAGCCATGCCGTGCACCTCGGCTTTTTTTACATCATATCCGGCATTGAGTAACGCTTGCCCCAGGATGTTGCTTGCGAGGATCGTACCTTGTCCGCCCACGCCCGAGAGAAATACATTATGGGTTCTGCCATTATTGGACATCGCTATTCTCCTCGTTCTGCCCGCGGCACAATGCCTTCATACTCACAGATCTGCATGCAGATGCCGCAACCGACACACTGATCCCGGTTGATGTGCACGGTCCCCTTTCTTTTGCGGCCGGCTTTCGTTTTCCCGATGCTCGGCGCCCAGCTTATTGCCGGACAGTTGACCTCAAGGCATAATCTGCATCCCATACAGGTATCGCCATTGATTGTGTAGGACGGATATTCGAATCTTTCGCGCGGTCTTGCCCGGCGCAGAAGCATGCAGGGACTGTTCTTAGTGATGATCACCGAAGCTTCATTTCTGTTCACTTCCTCCCGTATGACGTCCATCGTTTCTTGAATGTTGTAGGGATCGACTGTCCTCACATGCTTGACACCTATCGCTCTCGCTATTTGTTCGTAATCGACGGTCGACGCGGGATCGCCATGAATCGAGTAGCCTGTACCGGGGTGTTCCTGCTGTCCCGTCATTGCAGTGATGCGGTTGTCCAGAATAATCGTTGTCGAGTACCCGCCGTTATATACCGCGTCCATCAGCGGCCCGATGCCTCCGTGCAGAAAAGTTGAATCCCCCAATACGGCGCAGATTTTTCCGAGGCCTTCTTCTTTCAGCACCTTGCCGGCGCCATAGGCGCCCCCAACTCCAGCGCCCATGCAGGTCGAGAAGTGCATAGCGGAAAGCGGTGGCGCCGCGGCAAGGCCGTAGCATCCGATATCACCGAAAACAAACAGGCCGAGTTTCTTCAAAGCATAAAACAATGGTCGATGCGAACATCCCGCGCACAGGTTAGGCGGCCTTTTCGGCAGATCGTCTGTTTGGACGAGTATTCTGGGAGGTACGTAGTCTTTGCCGTTGACGGCTGTTGTGAGCGCTTGCTCAACGATCGTCGGAGTAAGCTCACCGATAGCGGGCACAAGATCCTTGCCATGATGCACCATGCAGCCCATAGCCCTGATCTCTGTCTCGAGAAACGGGTCGAGTTCTTCGACCACGATTACTTTCCCGACTTTTTTGCAAAACCCGGAAATCAATTTCCGGGGCAGAGGCCACACCATCCCGAGTTTCAGAAAAGAATATTGCGGGAACACTTCCCGCACATAGAGGGATGTGATGCCTGAAGATATGAACCCGATGGAGGGATCGTTGATTTCCATCGAGTTGTAAGGAAACTCCTCATCCGCATAGGACGCCAACTTGCCGATTCTTTCTTCGACCAGGACCCGTCGGACTCTGGCATACATGGGCACCATTACCTGCTTGGGAGCGTCCTTTTGGTCGAGCCCCTTCGGGATTTTCGCTTCTCTTCTTTCACCCAACACCGTGGGCGAATCGCAATGGGAAACCCGTGTTTCACTTCGGACGAGCACGGGGGTATCGAACCTCTCACTGATGTCAAATGCGATGCGGGTAAAGTCGCTGCACTCCTGGGAGTCAGCCGGTTCCAGCATGGGCACTTTTCCGAAACGCGTCCAGTGCCTGCTGTCCTGTTCATTCTGAGAGCTGTGTTGCCCGGGATCATCCGCGACCACGACCACGAACCCGCCCTTAACACCCGTGTAGGAAATGGTCATGAACGGATCGGCCGCAACATTCAGGCCTACGTGTTTCATGCAGACAATGGAGCGGCCTCCGGCAACCGAAGCGCCATGCCCGACTTCCATTGCCACTTTTTCATTCGGCGACCACTCCGTGTACACTTCCGGATACTTGGACAACTCCGCCAGAATTTCACTGCTCGGGGTCCCCGGATAGGCGCATCCAACTACCACTCCGGCTTCCCAAGCACCCCTGGCAATCGCCGCGTTCCCCTGCAAAATTCTTTTCATGCGTCCTCCGGGCTAATAAAACGATCTTAACACAATATTTTTCTTTGCGACTTCGAGTCTTCGAGTCTTGGAGGTGAACGCTAAGACTCTAAGGCTCCAAGATTCAAAGCGATTGCCCTTTCCCGTCTGATGTGACACACTGCGCCTTTAAAAAAATAATTCGGAGCATGCCCATGATGAGATCATGCCTACTCTGTGTTTTGGCCCTATTGTTGTGCTCAACAGGAGCATGCCGGACAAACAGAAAGGTCGAACCTTCTATGAAAACGACTGTTTTCGGCAAGCTTCCCGATGGACGCGAAGTACACCAGTACACGCTGACAAACAAAGCCGGTATGGTTGTGCAGATCATCAATTATGGAGCAGCCATTACCTCTCTTCGGGTCCCGGACAAGGACGGGAAAATTGAGGATGTAGTGCTCGGTTACGATTCCCCGCAGGGATACGTGGACGGCACGACCTATTTTGGCGCGGTCGTGGGCCGCTATGGCAACCGCATTGCCAAAGGACGATTCCAATTGGACGGCAAAGAGTATCAATTGACGGTGAACGATGGAGAGAATCACCTTCACGGCGGGAAGATTGGATTTAACAAAGTCCTATGGGAGGCAAAAGTTCTCAATGATACCGGCGAGCCTGCGTTGCAGCTGCAATATGTCAGCCGGGATGGCGAAGAAGGCTATCCCGGAACGGTTACTTTAAAAGTGACCTACACACTCACCGGAAAGAACGAACTGCGCGTTGATTATGAAGGCACGACAGACAAGCCTACAATTCTGAATCCAACACAGCATTCCTATTTCAATCTTTCAGGATCATTCACAAATACAATTCTCGATCATCAATTGATGATTGAAGCCGACGGGATTACGCCCGTGGATAAGGGACTCATTCCAACCGGCCAGATCATGAGTGTCGCTAATACGCCTTTTGATTTCCGCAACTCCACAGCCATCGGCAGCCGGATCGATGATCCTGACCCGCAGCTCATCCTCGGCCACGGCTACGATCACAACTGGGTGCTGCGAAATGGCGCCGGTAAAATTCGAAAGGCGGCGGAGCTTTATGAGCCCAAGAGCGGTCGCGTGTTGGCGGTATTCACGGATCAACCCGGACTTCAGTTCTACACCGGCAATTTCATTGATGGATCCGCCAAAGGGAAAGACGGGATTGCATATCAGCGCCGAACCGGTCTGTGCCTGGAGACTCAGGCCTTTCCCGATACGCCTAATAAACCGCAATTCCCTTCCGCCACTTTAAGGCCCGGGCAGATTTATCATCAGACCACCATCTTTCAATTTTCGACCAGGTAAGGCCTCAGGCGATGTCGCGGTATGTGATCGGGCTTGATTTCGGCACAAACTCCTGCCGATCCCTCCTCGTGGATGCAGGCTCCGGGAGAGAACTGGCAAGCCATGTTTTCCCATATCCTTCGGGAACCGACGGCGTAATCCTCGATTCTTCCGATCCCAGTTTGGCAAGGCAAAACCCGGCCGACTATCTTCTGGGGATCGAGGCAACGGTCAAGGGGGCAATTCAGAAGGCGAAAGCAGCGGATCCCGAGTTCAGTCCTGATGCCGTGATCGGCATCGGTGTCGATACCACGGGAAGCAGTCCCATGCCGGTAGATGAACATGGACAAGCTCTTTGTTTTCAAGAGAGATTTAAAAGCCACCCTTCAGCTTTGGTCTGGCTCTGGAAGGACCACACAAGCTTTCGGGAAGCAGCTCAGATCACTCAACTGGCATCGGAAATCCGCCCGCAATACCTGTCCAGAATCGGCGGGGCTTATTCGTCCGAGTGGTGGTGGAGCAAGATCCTAAACTGCAGGAACAACGCGGAACCGGTGTTTAATGCCGCACACAGCTGGGTGGAAATCTGCGATTGGATTCCCGCTGTTTTGACGGGCGATCTGTCTCCCGGGAAACTGAAGCGCAGCATCTGTGCCGCCGGGCATAAGGCTATTTTCAGCTCGTTATGGCACGGCTTGCCGGACAGGGAGTTTCTCGACCAGCTGTCTCCAGGGCTCGGTTCCTTGCGCGACAGGCTTTACGACCACGCCTGCACGGCCGATTGTCGCGCGGGAACGCTTTCCTGGGAATGGGCTCAAAAGCTCGGGCTGTCTCCATCGGTTGCAATTGCCGTGGGCGCTTTTGACGCCCATATGGGCGCGGTAGGCGCCGGCGTTTCGCCCGGAACCCTGGTCAAAATCATTGGGACGAGTACGTGCGACATCATGATTCATCCCAACAACGAGCCGCTGCGCGATATTCCCGGCGTCTGTGGCATCGTGGACGGCTCGGTCGTTCCCGGTTACTACGGCATCGAGGCCGGACAATCCGGTGTCGGCGATATCTTTCTCTGGTTTGTGAATACCCTTGTGCCGGAGAGATACGGCAAGACACAGGAAGCGCAATTTGCCTCGCTGGAAAAAGCTGCCGCCGCTCTCAACCCGGGCGAAAGCGGCTTGCTGGCGCTTGACTGGAATAATGGGAACCGGACTATTCTTGTCGATGTCCGGCTGACCGGACTTCTGATCGGACAGACCCTTCACACCCAACCGCATGAAATCTATCGTGCGCTGCTGGAGGCCACGGGATTCGGCGCCCTGAGAATCATCGACAGGATCGAAGAATACGGCGTTCGGGTTAAAGAGGTGGTCAATTGCGGAGGATTAGCGGCGAAGAATGCGCTGTTGATGCAGATTTACGCCGATATCACCGGCCGCCCGATGAAAATTTCGCGCAGCGAGCAAACACCCGCGCTTGGCGCCGCGATTTTTGCGGCCGTCGCCGCCGGTAAGGCTGCCGGAGGATACCGGTCGGTTGCCGCCGCTCAGAAATCCATGGTTGGGAGCGGCGCCGAATACCGGCCGATTCAAAAAAATCACGAGGTTTACAGGCATCTTTATACGCTGTATCGCCAACTGCATGACGCGTATGGAACCCAGCAATGGTCAGGTCGAATGTTCAACCTGATGAAAGACCTGCTGGAAATTCGGGACTCGGTACGGAGATCGCGGCAATGACCGATAAACTCAAGAAGGAAGCTCTAAAGGCCAACATCGATCTTGTGCGCTACGGACTCGTAACACTCACCTGGGGAAATGTCAGCGGGATCAACCGCTCCGGCCGTTGCATCGTGATAAAACCCAGCGGCGTCGAATACGAGTCCCTGACCGCAGATGACATGGTCGCCGTCGATTTGGACGGCAAGGTCATTGATGGACACCACCGTCCATCGTCGGACACTCCCACCCATCTGGAACTTTATAAAGCCTTCCCCGAAATCGGAGGCATCGTCCACACCCACAGCATCTACGCGACGATCTTCTCGCAGGCTTGCCGCGAAATCCCTTGCCTGGGAACCACACACGCAGATCATTTCATCGGACCCATCCCGGTTACACGCTTTCTCAACGCAGATGAGGTGCAGGCCGGATACGAGCGGGAAACGGGCAAGATCATTATTGAGCGTTTTGCCGGAATCAACCCGATGGACACTCCGGCAGTGCTGGTGGCCGGGCATGCTCCTTTTATATGGGGAAAGACTCCGGCGGATGCTGTCAAAAACAGCTTGATCCTGGAGCGAATCGCCCAAATGGCTCTGGGAACAATCCAGTTGCGCGCGGAAATTGAGCCGATCCCGTCGTACATCCAAAATAAACATTATCAACGCAAACATGGACCGAAAGCGTATTACGGCCAGAACAAACAATGAGGTGCGCCAATGCTAAACATCCCAGAAATCAAGCTCGGAATTGTTGCGGTCAGCCGCGATTGCTTTCCCATTGAGCTTTCCCAGAAACGCCGCAGACAGGTCGCGGCCGCCTGCCGCAAGCTTCATATCCCATTAACGGAAATCGAGACGATCATCGAGAATGAACGCGACGTGGTGAAAGCCCTTGATGAGGCCAAGGAAAAAGGAATCAACACCCTCGCTCTCTATCTAGGGAACTTTGGACCGGAAGGTCCCACGACATTGATGGCGCAGAAATTTCCGGGCCCGGTCATGTTTGCCGCGGCTGCCGAAGATTCCGGCAAAGATCTGATCAACGGGCGCGGCGATGCCTATTGCGGATTGCTGAGCGCTTCCTACAACCTCGGCCTGCGGAGATTGCGCCCGCACATTCCGGAAAATCCGATCGGAGATGCGCAGGATATCGCGGGGATGCTCGCAGAGTTTATTCCCGTCGCCCGCGTGGTTGTCGGCGTCCGCAACTTGAAGATTATTTCGTTCGGCCCCAGGCCCTTTGATTTTCTGACCTGCCACGCCCCGATCCAGCCGCTATTCGACCTTGGCGTCGAAATCATGGAAAACAGTGAACTGGATCTTTTTGATATCGTGCAGGCCGAAAAGGGGAATCCGGAAGTCAAGCGCGTCGCCGCTGAAATGGCCGCGGAGATGGGAAAAGGGAATACTTACCCCGATCTGCTCGAGAAGCTCGCACAATACGAATACGCGCTGGAAAAGTTCATGCAAGCGAATCTTGGGACTTCGCAATATGCGGCTTTCGCCAACAAGTGCTGGCCGGCTTTCGAGAAATATTTCGGCCATGTTCCGTGTTATCTGAATTCCCGTCTGGCGGCAAAAGGGATTCCGGTTGCATGCGAAGCGGACATCTACGGCGCTCTCAGCGAATACATGGCCGTCTGCGCTACCGGACTTGCGCCTGCCATCCTGGATATCAACAACTCCGTACCCAAGGACATGTACGCGGAATGCAGACAGGCAATTGGCGATTATGCTCTCAGCGATTTGTGGATGGGCTTTCACTGCGGAAATACCTCTTCGGGATGTCTCCTGCAACCCTCGATGCAATACCAGTTAATCATGCACCGGCTCATGGAACCTGGGCAGGATCCGAATATCACAAGAGGCACCCTGGAAGGACAAATCAAGAGCGGTCCCATTTCCATTTTCCGGATTCAATCGACGCCGGACGCAAAGATCCAAGCTTATGTAGCAAATGGAGAAGTGCTGAACGTGAACCCGAAGTCTTTCGGCGCCATCGGAGTATTTGCCGTCAAGGAGATGGGGCGCTTTTACCGTCATATCCTGATTGAAAAAGGATTCCCTCATCACACCGCCGTCGCGTTCAGCCATGCCGGCAAGACTCTGTTTGCAGCCAGCCGGATGCTCGGCGCAAGCGATCTCTTTTTTAACTATCCGAGTGGAGTTTATTACCCGACCGAAAATCCCTTTTAAAAAACGCCACGGATTTCACGGATTCATCTTCAATCGATGGAATCCGTGGAATCCGTGGCTCCCTCTTTTCGAAATAAACAATGCCAAAAATAAAAGTGCCGGAGTATATACAGGCCCTGATTTTCGACCTCGACGGAACCCTGGTCGACTCCATGCCCTTGCATATGAAAGCCTGGGAACATGTAATCTCGTCGAGAGGCGGGCCGTGGAATTACGATTTCTTTTTCTCGAAAAAAGGCACACCGGAGAAAAAACTTGTTGATTTATTTAACGCACGCTTCGCCCGCACGCTCGATCCTATTGAGACGGTCCGTTGCAAGCATGAGTATTTCTGGGCGCATGCCCGTGAACTCCGATCGATCCCGCACGTCGTCGAAATCGTACGGAAATATTGTGGCGTTCTCCCCATGGCCGTTGCTTCCGGAGGAATCCGGAAAAACGTAACACTCGAATTGGAAGCTATTCAGCTGAAGGACTTTTTTGAAGTGATTCTGTCTGCGGATGACGACATCAGACCCAAACCTGCCCCGGACATATTTCTGGAAGCTGCCAGGAGATTGGGGATCGAACCGAGGTACTGTCAGGTTTTCGAGGACGGCGATCTCGGATTGGAAGCGGCCAGAGCCGCAGGCATGCTCCCGACAGATGTCCGGTAGCGCGGGAAACGCTTCCCTATCGCGCCGCATCCTTCATAGCACTTCTTTTACTCGTCCAACGACTCCGCTGACAAGCCGCACTTTGATCCCATGGGGATGCGTTGGAGAATTCGTCAGGATATCCGAGACGATACCTTCGGTTAGCCTTCCGGAACGCTGGTCCTGTTTTTGTACGACGCGCACGCGCGCGCCGGGTTTGATATCCGCACGCTTCCTTCCATCCATATTTCCAAATGTTAGCATCATTGTGACGTTTCCGATGTAGAATCCGTCGCGGCGGTTAAGATCTTGTGAGCCAACCGGAGAGGCATATGACAAACGCAGTCATCCTGAAGAATGTGACGAAAGCTTTCGGCGAGACAATAGCGGTTCGAAGCTTCAACCTGTCGATACCTGAAGGTGCGCTCTATGGACTCATCGGGCCGAACGGGGCGGGAAAAACGACTTTAATACGAATGATTTTGTCGATTCTGTTTCCCGATCAGGGAGAACTGAACGTTCTCGGCCATTCCTCAGCGCTGGAAGCCAAGGAGCGCATCGGGTATCTGCCCGAAGAGCGCGGACTTTATAAGAAAATGCGCGTGGGAGATTTCCTCGTCTATATGGCCCGGCTGAAAGGAATGGATCCGCCGGATTTGAAAAGCCAGGTCAGCCATTGGCTCCAGAGAATGGGGCTTCCCGGAACCGAGCGAAAACGGTGTGAGGAGCTTTCGAAAGGGATGCAGCAGAAGATCCAATTCATTACTGCTGTAATCCATCGCCCGGATCTTTTGATTCTCGATGAGCCCTTCGGCGGTTTGGATCCGGTAAATCAGCGGGTGATGCGGGAGCTGATTCTGGAGGAACATCGCCGGGGCGTTACCATTCTGTTTTCGACTCATGTAATGGCTCACGCCGAACAACTGTGCGATCACATCGTTATGCTTCACCTCGGAGACAAGGTGTTGGACCAGGCGTTGTCCGAAATCCGCCAGACAAACGATCCGCGGCACATCCTGTTTGAGCCGCTGGATCCCTCTGCAAACATGGATCAGCTTCGTTCGATTCCGGGTGTGCGCGAAATAACGTCGAATGGCGTGGGATGGGAAATCACACTTGCGAGCGACTCCAGCGCTTCGTCAGTGATTCCCTTGGTCGTTCGTGCGGTTGTTCCGGCCCAAATTCAGATACGGAGGCCTTCATTGGAGGACGTGTTCATCAGCATTGTCGCTGGAACTGAGGTGCAAAGCGAAGAGAACGCAAAGCTCCGCGCATCCCTGAGAGATGGCGGAGAGATCCTGGAGGCAAGACGATGAAAAAAATACTGTATGTGGCAATTCGGGAGTTTCTGGCGACCGTAATGACCAAAGGCTTCGTGCTTGGCGTGCTTCTGACCCCGACCTTGATTGCGCTTATGGTTTTTTTAATTCCGCGCCTGATCACCGAAGGCCCGCCGAAGATCGAGGGGCAGGTTGCCATTGTCGATCAAACGGGAATCGTCGCCGGAAATCTCGCTGTCAGCCTGACCGCTCAGCGCTTCGCGGAGAGGCGAGCGGAAATCCAGAGTCGGGTGCAATGGATGGCGGGAAACGGAATCGGCAGCGGGAATGCAAGGAGAGCGTCAACGCGCGCACCCGACTTAAGAAAACCAGAGGAAATGCCTCAGATCTCGACCGTTGTGCTGCCGGCCGGCAGTGATGTCGAACAGGAAAAGATTCCGCTCAAGCGACCCCTTTTGAACAAAAATGGCGATCCGTCGATTCGGCTGGCGCTTGTCATTATTCACCAGGATGCGATCAAACCCGAGGAGCAAAATGCGGAATTGCCATCTTACGATCTTTTCGTGCGCGGTCAGCTGGACGACCGGCTGGTGGAAGATATCCACTCCGGAATCCAGGAAGCAATCGGCGCCGCGCGCCTCCAGGAAGCAGGATTGGATGCAAACAATGTAGTGAAGCTGCTGATGGTCAAGCGAGCGGAAACACGCGCGCTCACGGCGGAGGGGGAGCAGAAAAACAGCATGATGTGGAATTCGATTCTCCCGGTTGCATTCATGATCCTGCTGCTTATCTCCATTCTCACGTGCGGACAATCCCTGCTTACTACAGTGGTTGAAGAAAAATCAAACAGGGTCGTTGAGGTGTTGCTCTCCGCCGTCTCTCCGATGGAGCTGATGACGGGAAAGATTCTTGGACAGATGGCAGTTGGATTCCTGATTCTTGCATTGTATACAGGACTCGGTATCGTCGCACTGGCGTCATTCGCCATGCTCGGCCTCCTGAAACCGGCGCTGCTGCTCTTTCTCTTCATTTCTTATCTGCTGGCATATTTCATGATTGCGGCCATCATGGCCGCCATCGGATCGGCCGTAAGCGAGCTGCGCGATGCCCAATCGCTCATGATGCCTGTGATGCTCTGTCTCATGCTGCCGTGGTTTTTAATGATGCCGATAAGCCGGGATCCGAACTCGATGCTTTCGGTCGTCCTGAGCTTCATTCCTCCAATTAGCAATTTCGTAATGCTGCTTCGAATGGCATCCAATACTCCGCCGGCATTGTGGCAGGTTGGGCTGTCCATCCTCATGAGCGCAGCCGGAGTTTACGTTGCGCTCCGATTTGCGGCCAAAGTATTCCGGGTCGGACTTCTGATGTTCGGCAAGCCGCCGACCTTTGGTACGCTGATTCGCTGGGCCAGAATGTCTTAAAAAAGGGCTTTGAGCCTTTGGGTCACCGGGTCTCTGAGTTAAACTCGAAGACTCAAAGGCGCAAAGACTTCGAATATGAAAATCCCCAAGCCAATTCAAGCGGATCTTTCCCTTATCCTGATCACCTTTATATGGGGAAGCAGCTTCACCATTGTCAAACAAACCCTGAAGCACGTTTCGCCGATCCTTTTTCTTGCGCTAAGATTCTGGGTGGCGACCCTGGCCATCACGGTTTTTATGCCGGCACAGATCTGGAAGATGTCTCGTAAGACGGCTTGTCAGGGTCTCGTGCTGTCTCTGGTGATGGTGGGCGGATTTGTTTTTCAGACCTTGGGGCTCCGCAGCACCGGGCCAGCCCATTCGGCTTTCATCACCAGCTTGAGTGTTCTTCTTGTCCCGTTGTTTGGGCTTCTGATATTTCATCATCTCCCCCGACTGCAGACGATTGCGGGCGTCACCTTGGCAACCATCGGGTTGGTTCTCCTTCTTGCAAATATTTCTGAAACCTGGATGCGCAGTGGAGATGTCCTGACCCTAATTTGCGCAGTCATGTTCGGATTTCAAATCCTTTTTCTGGGACGATTTGTCTCCATCAGCGATTACAGACAGCTGATGCTGCTCCAAATGTCCGGAACGGCTGTTATATGCTCCGTTGCAGCTCTTCTTGTTGAAAAGCCTTTTATTACCTGGAACTCCCAAGTCGTCCTCGCTTTATTTGTGACCGGAATTCTTTCGACCGCATTTGCGTTTTCCGTGCAGGCGTACGCGCAAAGATTTACGACTGCAAATCACGCGGCCCTTATCTTCAGTCTTGAGCCGTTTTTTGCCGCTCTGTTTGCTTTCTGGATTTTGGGTCAGAGGTTGACTCTTCGGGAAGGGGTGGGAGGGATTCTGGTTTTATTCGGCATCCTGGTTTCAGAACTGACTTTCAAGCGAACCGCGGAGAAGCACTAAGCGCCGGCATTCCAATAGACCAAAGCCGATCGCACTTCCGGCGGCCAAACGTACCGCCCCTCTTTCCAGGCCAATCTCAGCCGGAGCAAATCCATCAAATACTCATCGTGTTCGCCGGAATCATCCAAAGCCAGAAAGCGCCGCATATCTGCCAAAGCTTCCTCCAGGCTCGCACTTGTGCGCGGCTTCCACAAGCCGGTATTTTCCATCAGTACATTTGCGTAAATCCCGGCCTGGAGCAGGACATTGTACGCGATGCTAAAATTCGGACTATCCAGCGGCTGGCCCCACAAATGGAGCGCCGCTTCAGCCCGCACGCCATCGATACTCGGGGCCCGGAGCAGCAGAAAGCACATGCGTCGTGTCCGATCGACCATCTGCCGGACGAAGGCTTTCAAATCCAGTGCAGCATACATGGCATGCGAACACAGGGAATAATCATGAGGCTCGACCGATACATCGGGCCACTCCCCCTTCACGATCGACACGTTCGATATATTCTCAGCGGCCAGGCTTTCGCGCATGACTTCTATCATTGAAGCGGATGGTTCGATAGCGGTCACATGCTTGACACGTGACGAGAGCAGCGCCGACCACGCGCCTGTCCCTGCCCCGATGTCCAGAACGGTTCCATTCGGATCCAGTTGAGAGAGGATAAACTCCCGGCTCGAGTCCGGACGCGCCCAGCGCCGTTTGACCCCCTCTCTGAAATGAAACGCCCTCTCTGCCCACAAATCTTCCGGCGGTTCCCCACCCCATTTTATTTTTCTGCTGTGTGATTTGATTTCAACCAGCTCCCGCCAAAGGAGATTCCAATCAGTGATTTTTTCCATAATGCTCGTATCCTGACTACTGATATTGGCTGGCGGCAGGCGGCTTGTCAATCTTGGGTTCACGCGTTTACGGGTTCACGCGTGAACGCGTAAACCCGTAAACGGTTTCTAAACTATTTTGTCGGATAGGGCACAATCGGCAGCTTTGGATACGTACCCCTGGATTTGACCAAATCTATGCCGCTGATAAGCACCGACGGCGTAATCACAGTCGCATAATCGGACAAGCCCCCGCTTCCCAAACTTCCTAACATACTGATGATTCCGCCCAGACCCGACAGCACATTCCCAATACCGACCGGATAGTCATAGATGATCTCATCCTGCGAGGTTGCCAGGACATTCTTCAGAGCATTAACGCTGATGGCTCCGAAATCGAGTCCTCGGACCATTTCCTCCCTTCCATCCGGATAAACCCGGAAGATCAAAAAGGGCCTTGTCAGCCTAAACTGAGATTGTTGAGAGCCACCCATTGCCGAACCGAGAATGCTCTCGGCGGCAGCGCTGTCATCTCCAAGGGACGCGGAAGGGGGCGTGATTCCTCGAACCAGGTACCCGAATTCAAATCCCTCCTCTTTTGCTGCTTGGACGAGTTCCTGCTTTAATTGCTCGTAGGCCTTTTTCTGGGTCGAGATTACCTGAATAACACTGGGAGCCGCCGCACCTCCTCGTGCGTGCCCGTTTGACTCCGGGAATCCCTTTACAGGCGTACGCGAAGTCAGCAGATCTTTCAATATTCCATTTTCAACCAGGCTGACATCGCGGGCAAACACGCCCTCCTCATCAATTCGATAGGAACCGAGAAGCGCTTTTTGGTTGTAGCTTTTTAGAGTCGGCGCTGCCTTGAGCGAAAGGAAACCGGCCGCGACCTTCATGCCGATTTTGCTTTGGAACGGATTCTCAGAGCGCAGAACCATTGAATTCATCTGCGGGTTGTCGAGAACTGGCAACCGCTTTGCCGCCATCAGATTGCCAAAACCCTGGCTGAAGAGTTCTCCGGCTGCCTGGGCCGAAAAAAGAACAGGACCGCTGTATTCGGTTGCTACCGGAGCGGACCGCGCCGTTATCAATTCAGAAATCAGGCTCTTGATGTCGCTTTCGAGACTTGCCCTTCCAGGCAAGCCTTCGGGCCGCGTAGCCGTATAAATCCGATAGTTATTGAGCGGCATGCCGTCGTCCGCTTGAGTGCCGGCGGCAATGCTGAGCTGGGTTGTAGAAGTGGGCTCGATCCATACGGATCCTTCGCTATTGACATGGTAGGAATTCGCAATCAGCACAGTGAAATCAATCCTGGATTTTTGAATTTTGGGCTCACCCAAAAACAGCTTCGAGAGCTGATCCACCAGCTGGCTCCAGGTCTGCTTCTGCACCGAAAAAGAATTTTCTGCCGCAAGGTTGGATACGGCCTCACTTTTGCTGAAATCCGGCAAATCTGCGCTTTGAACTGTGTTTTGGAGCGCCGCCTTTTTCTGCGTCAGATTTTCCAGCGCGGACTTATAAATTCTATCGGTAGCCTGCCATATCTCCCTGCGCAACACGGCATAATCATCGTCCAGAGGGGCTGCGACGCCGACGAGGCCCGAAAGGAGGCTTGCCGTATTCGACAAGCCTGAAACACTTGTGAAATTGGAATTATCCTGAGCGTAGCTTCCCACTCGCAGGTTCATGTTTAAAGTCCGTCCCCTGCTTTCGGAATTCGCGGTGATGCATCCGGAATCCGCGGCTATTCTCAAGGAGTAGGTATCGTTCAGATGATAGGAAATATAATAGGGACCGGCTTCGTTCTCCAGTTTGAGCTGTTCCATGGATCGTTTCAGCTCATCCTTCATCGCACTGAGAATCACCTTATTCTGCGCTTGCGCGCAGCAGGAAAAGGCCAGAAGAATCGCCAAAAAGAACAATCGTCTTTTCATTTTGCACCTCCTGCCGGAAATCCTATGCCTTTTGTAGGAGGCGGTAGAATCGGCCGCTTCTCCTGTGATTTTGACTTTTTCTGAACCTCGATCTCCGAGACGAGTATCGCGGGGGAAACAGCGGAAACAGGAACGTTGCCGCTTTCAGCTCCGCAGATTCCGTTGAAAACCTCGAGCTTGGATCCGGTCGCCATTATTTTGCCGAACACGGTCAGCGGCGTGCCGATCAGATCGACTCCCCTCACGAGTTCGTCCGGCCTCCCATCTGTATATATCCTGTAAACGGCCAAAGGAGTTACATTGAAAGCGTTGGGCGAAGACCTTCCGGTGGCTGTATACCCGCCTGAAATTTCTGAGAACATCAGTCCGAAGGGTTTGTTCTGTTTTTTGCACTCTTCGATGAGCCGTTGCTTCAGCGTCTCTTCTGAAAGCATATTCGTCGATTCCACAATCAGATTGGATTGCCGGCTCACGGGTTTCACGCCCGGCTGCGAGCGCCCGTGTCCGTTTGAGCGCGGGAAGCGGTCAACAGGGCTGCGGCTCATCAAAAAATCTTTGAGGATACCGTTCTGGATCGATACAACCCTCTCGGCTTTGGTCCCTTCGTCATCAAATGTGAACGCTCCGGACAGCACAAGCCCGTGGTAGCTCCGTATGGTCGGATCAAACACAATGGAGATAAACTCGGGAAGGACGGACTCGCCCACTTTCTTCTTGAAGGTCTGACCTTCCGATTCGCTCTTCAGGCGATGCCCCTCCAGACGGTGGCCGAGAATCTCGTGAAAGAAAACTCCGCTTGCCCCGCCGGAAAGAATTGCAGGACCGGTATACGGATCCACCAGCGGAGCAGTTCGCAGTTTCTCGAGGTTGGCGATCATGGCATTGACGTCGCTCAGGACGGCGGCTTCGGATGGGAGATCGGCTTCCTTGAATCCGAAATAGCTCAAATATAGGGGCAATTCCATTCCGTCGTCTGCTTTGACATTGGCAGAAATCTGAAGCCGCATATAGTTGGCCGGCGCTGAAACGACCGTGCCTTCGGTGTCCACCAAATATTTCTGTCTGACCTCGCTCACAAAGACTCCGCTGCAGCCGCTAATAGACGTGTGCTTGCTGCACGGTTCAGTGAACTTTCGTATGCGCCCGGCCCATTTATCCAGGTCTACCTGGATCTCCACCGGCTTTTCGATCGACACATGCGGCTCGGCTTTGGAAAAATCATCTGATTTGTCTTCCTCGGCGACTTTCACGCTCTGCTGCGATTTGACCCTTGAAAGAGTTTCGACGGCGTTCTTATAAGCTTTGTCGGTTTCCCTCCATAGAATAACCGCCAACCCCTCGGGCGCCTCATTGATGGGAGCACGGATCGCGGAGGAAGACCGCGAGCGGAGCGCGCTCAAAGCGTCCCCACGAATCTCGTGAGAGTTGTCGAGCTTATAAGAACCTGTCCGCAGGTCGATTCGCAGAAGGGCCGTTTTGTCCTCGACTTTGCCCGTGATTGCCCCAAAGGTTCCGGTTACGCGTTGTGTCCGGACCTCGTCAAGGGAATAACTGATGTAATACGGCGGCGACTGTTCTTTCTGCAGCGCCTGGAAGTTTCTGGACATTTCGTCTTTCATGATTTTGATTCGAACCGGCATTTCCTGAGTTCGCCCGAGGGAAATGTCGAGTGCTATAAAGCAGAGACCTGCAAGGCAAACCTTCAAGAAGGTTTTCATATGCATAGCCCTTTCATTTCAAAAAAACGAGATTGCGAAAAATGGTCCGACACCACAAGCGATTGGAAAATTGCGTATCACTTATGATTGTTACAAGGCACAACCGACCATCGAGCGGATATCTTCCCGCTCGTTCTGGCTGCAGCGCTGTTTGAAATTCATTATAGCAGCAAATACATTAGGCGAACCTCAGTGTTCGCCTTATAACGTCCTGGATCTACCTTCCTCCCCAGATACGCAGGGAAAGGTCATAGGGTTCCCGCTGGAAGAGGTGTAGGAGCGGTCGGTCGGTTATCCAACTGCCCGCGGCCGTTATCGCGTCAGCTTTTGCCACAAAAAACTAAATTCCATTGCCTGGAAATGCGCAGCCTGTTTGTTGTCGGCGCCGGCTCCATGGCCGCCTTCGATGTTTTCATAATAGCGCACATCGCAGCCCAGTGCTTTCATCCGGGCCATCATCTTGCGCGCGTGGCCCGGATGCACGCGATCATCCCTGGTAGTTGTCATGAACAAGGTGGGGGGATAGGAAACACCCGCCTTGACGTTTTGATAGGGCGAAAAGTTTTTGATAAAAGCCCACTCCTCGGGCTTGTCGGGATCACCATATTCCTCAATCCAGGAAGCGCCTGCCAGCAGGTGCGAATAGCGTTTCATGTCCAGCAGAGGCACTTGGCATACAACCGCGCCGATCAGTTGCGGATAAAGTGTGAGCATGTTGCCCACCAGCAGACCGCCGTTGCTGCCACCAGCGATTCCCAGGTGTTTTACTGAAGTCACTTTGCGGTTCACCAGATCCTGTGCCACGGCTGCGAAATCTTCGTAGCAGCGCAATCGATTCTGTTTGAGAGCCGCCTGGTGCCATTGGGGGCCGTATTCCCCGCCGCCGCGGATATTGGCTAACACATACACGCCTCCCCGGCTCATCCATGCATGCCCGATGACTCCGTTGTAACTGGGAACCTCGGAAACCTCGAATCCGCCATATCCGGCAAGCAGAGTCGGATGGGATCCGTCCAGTGCGAGTTTCTTATTGCAGACTTGAAAATAGGGAATCCGTGTCCCGTCTTTTGACCGGGTGAAGTGTTGACTGATCTCCAGGTCGGATGCATCGAAAAATGCCGGCTCCTCCTTGAGCTTTTCCATCGGCTTCCCGAGAGTGCCATAATGAAGTATTGTGGGTGTGAGGAAGTCGGTGACTTCCATAAAACATTCGTCGGATTCATCCGGATCGACTCCCCAAGCTGATTGCGTCCCGATGGCGGGAGCCCCTTCAAACGCTTGCTGCTTCCATTTGCCCTGCTGCGGAGTCAGAAAATAAAGCTTGTTCTTCACGTCATCGAGCACATTCAGGATCAGGTGGTGCCGCGTCCAGTTATACTCGGACAGAGAAGTCGTAGCCGTGGGCTCGAACAATACGGTCAGTTCCCGTTTCCCCGCCATGTAGTCGTCAAACCTGGCAGCGACCAGGGAACCTGCAGCATACGTTTTTTCGCCGACTGTCCAGGGAGTTCGTGGCTTTACCAGGAGCCACTCGCGGTTTACTGAACTCTCGGCATCCTCGGGTATATCAATCTTCTGCTTGGAGCCGTCCTTGCGCAGCAGGAAAACCTCTTCCGTGAAAAATGAAGGAGTGCGCACCAGGAAATCCCGCTCGAAACCTTTCGTAGGATCATGCGCAGCGGCGCCTGAAACATCCGTTTCCTGCACTTCGAAGACAATTTTGGCATCTGAAAGAGGCGTTCCCCGCTTCCAGATTTTTGCCATCCGCGGATACCCGGAGGCAGTCAGGGTACCCGGGCCGAAATCGGTTCCCACAAAAATCGTATTGGCGTCGATCCAGCTGCAACGGCTTTTCGCCTGAGGAAGCTGGAATCCATCTCGGACGAAAGATTTCGAGATCACGTCGAATTCGCGAACGACACTGGCATCGGAACCGCCGCGGGAAAGCGAGATCAGGCACCGGCGATAGTCAGGTTTCAAAAACTGCGCCCCATGAAAGACCCAGCTCTCCTTCTCAGCTTTTCCGAGGGCGTCGACATCGAGCACTGTTTCCCACTTTGGTTCCGGCTTGCGGTACTCCTCAAGAGTAGTGCGACGCCATAGCCCGCGGGGATTTCTGGCATCCCGCCAGAAGTTGTAGTAATAGGAACCCAGTTTATTGATAAAGGGGATCTTCGCCTCTGAATCCAGGATCTTGAGGATGCCGGCCTGCATCTGTTTGAAGGACTCTCCCCCCAGCTCCTTTTCCGATTCCGCGTTGCGTTCCCGCACCCAGGCCAGCGCTTTGTCGCCCGTAATATCTTCCAGCCACAGGTATGGGTCGTCAGGCAAGGGCGTTTGAAGGGGAGGCTTGTCCTCCTTCCCGTTGAGACGTGTCATCATTACCACTCCAAGCGCCAGCACGATTCCCATTCGTTTCATGGGCCATCCTTTCAATAAAGCACCGCATTTGACAACAGGGCTGAGAATCGCGGCACTTCAGCGCTGTCTCCTGGTTAATCAATATAGGTGGTTTCGTGTTTGGCGCCGAGAGACATCAAAAGAAATCCAAAGGGTTTATCCACCCATCTGGTCGCGATCGGATTATGCGCCACGCCTGCAGGACAAACCACAGCCGTCGGCTTGTCAATGATATATCTCTCATGCTCCGGCCCCATGTCGATCTGAATCTCGGCTCCGAGGCAATCGATATCCGAAGGGTCCGTGCCTGCGAAAAGCAACACTTCATCAACGGGATGAACGTGCGCGCCGCGACCCGGACCGCGCAGCCACAAGCCGGGCGACGTCTGAATGCCCCAACAAAAATTAACGTCCATGCCTTCGAGATCCTTGCCGAACATCCACACCGCGTTCTCCGTCATTCCCGGCCCAGGCTTACGCCCGCCTTGGGCCATCTCCCCGTATTGCGCCTTCTCCTCCGCCGTCAATTCACGCGCAGCCATAGTGTTCGGCTTGAGAGGCTTTATAAAGCGGGCATTGACGTTCCCGTGCGTCACAGTCTCTTCGAAAATATGGACTTTCTTTTTGCCGAAAGAAGAATTCATGGGCGGTTTCAACCCTCCAGCGGTTGCCGCTCCCTGCATGCGCTGGATCTGTTCTTCCGTTATTCCGTCTCCAAGCCATCTGGTCGTCGGATCCGCACCCAGGGAAATGATAAAAAAGCTATATCCTATCGGGCTGGTGACATCCAGCGTTACCGAAGGACAATGGAAAAAACCGCCGGGGGCGATGACGACCGAGGGCTTGTCGAACGTATGGATTTCCAGTTCCTTTCCCAGGCAATACTGGATTTTTGCGCCCAGATACTCAGGTTTGTGAGGATCCAGTCCGACGAAGACCAGGCATTCCGGATAAGGGTGCACGTGAGGATCCATCCCCGGATGCCAATCCCCCAAGCCGGTATAGAAGCCCCATGAAAAGTTAAGCTCTAACCCTTCCAGATGGTCTCTGCCGTTCAGCCAACGATTGACGTCTGCATTGCCTGTATTCTTGAATGCCTGCTCCTGCCCGGGTCTCTCAGCGATTTTTAGAGGTTTAAATAAATGCTCGTATTTTCCTGTTTCCATTTCAATTTTCCTCCCGCGATAATCTCAGAAAATTTTTTCAATAGCGACGACGCGAACATTTATTCGAAAGACATGGTCTCGTCTCCGGCCAGATTAATCAAAATGAACGCGAACGGTTTATCCACCCATCTGGTCACCATCGGAGCATGCGGAAAACCAGCAGGGCAGACAATTGCCGAGGGTTTATCGAAAAGGTACTTCTCATGTTCTTTTCCCAGATCGATCTCTATTTCTGCCCCCAGACTGCCCACATTGTCCGGGTCCATGCCGAGGAAGATCATAATTTCATCTGCTGGATGGAAGTGTGCACCAACGCCGCGGTGCCAGATCCCGGGCCGGCTGCAAAACCCCCAGGCGATATTCACGTTGAATCCTTCTAGATCTTTTCCAAACGTCCAGATGAGGTGATCGGCATTTCCGGGGCCCGGTTTGAATCCAGTCTTTACCTGCAGCGCCTCGAGTCGGGCCAGCTGCTGCGGAGTCAGCCTGGAAGGATTCAATTTCCCCCGCTCGATTATCACGCCCGACTTTAGTGATTTAACCAGATGGGCGTACTTCCCCGTCGATTGAATCGGTCTCGCGTCAGGACTTTTTTCTGCCCAGGCGATATCAAATGCAGGGGCAAGGGCCGCCGCATAAAAACCGAAACCCTTGGGGCTGAACAATCTCTTGGTTGCGATCGGGCCATGAGGAACCCCGGCGGGAATGAGGACCACCGTCGGCTCGTTGAACTTGTAGGGTTCCTGTTCGTTCCCTAAACAACACTCGATTTCGGCGCCGAGATAATTGACATTCGCCGTGTCGAGACCTACGAAGAAAAGACACTCTGGATAAGAATGTACATGCGATTTTGAACTGGCGTGCCAGTCACCAAGCGAATTGTGCACTCCCCAGGAAAAGTTGAAATTCAGCCCTTCCAAATGATCCCGGCCATTCAACCATACTTCCTTTTTCGCGTTGCCCGGTCCGATCACCGATGCGCCCGGCCGGCTTTTCTCTTCCCAGTTTATTTCGCCGATGCTCAAAGGTTTGATGAAATGCTCGTGCTTTCCTCCCATTTTCGGGTCCTCCCTGGTGATGTAGCGCTGCCTGATGTTATCGCAGATTGGCCGCGATCACGATGAATTTCCGATTTAATTTAACCGCGGATTTGCGCGGATTTAAGGAAGTGTAGGGCATGTGCGTCAAGCTAGGGAGATCTATCCCAAGCGCTGAAAGCGCGGCAGAGCAAAGCCCAGGGCGAAGGCCGCGAAGCGGCCGGAGCCCTGGGTTAGAACGAAGGGAAAGAAAGCCCTGCAAGGGCGAAGCAGGTTTTTGCAGATCTTTTTCGATTAGAAGTGCAAAACAATCTCTTATTGAGGTGAAG